>Ga0247841_10003739_pt1 | contig 27490 bp, 27 predicted proteins | sample LaCruzMarch2015__2_FD_192410 | JGI IMG/M metagenome (GOLD analysis project Ga0247841, IMG submission 192410) | Freshwater microbial communities from meromictic Lake La Cruz, Castile-La Mancha, Spain - LaCruzMarch2015_18m | ecosystem: Environmental > Aquatic > Freshwater > Lake | place: Spain... | reverse complement strand
TCCTGTAAAAAGATTCGCCATAGAATTTTTACGCGCGGATAATCCGAGGATATTGGCAGGATTGACCATTTCCCAGATCATAAGCGTGTTCGTCTTCGTTATTGCATTCGCGATATTCTTTAAAAGAAGGGCTATATGGAAAGAGACAAGTACAGATTTAAGATAACAGGATCCGATGAGGGCAGAAGGCTGGATAAATATCTGGTCGACAGGCTGCCTAAGGAATTCTCTCGCGCGCATATACAAAAACTTGTGTCGGAAGGAAGCGTTCTTCTGGACGGGGAGGCGGCAAAGAATAGCCATAGGCTCGGCAAGGGCCAGGTCGTAGATGTGGTAATACCGGCCCCGGTCGAATCTTTTATGGAGCCGGAGAATATACCGATCGATATAGTTTACGAGGATGACGATGTCATAGTTGTGAACAAGCAGGCGGGTCTGGTAGTCCATCCCGCGCCCGGCAACTATACGGGAACGCTCGTAAACGCGCTTCTTTATCATTGCAAGGATCTTTCCGGGATAGGCGGCGTTACGAAACCGGGTATAGTGCACAGGATAGACCGGGGGACGTCGGGGCTTCTTCTGGTCGCGAAGAATGACGCCGCCCATAAGTCGCTGGCGAAACAATTTAAAAATAAGACCATAAGGCGCGTATACATCGGAATTGTAAACGGCGTCGTCGAACTCGATAACGGCGTCGTGGATCTCCCTATAGGCAGGAGCGTAAAAGATAGAAAGAAGATGGCCGTTAAGTTCGAGGAGGCCAGGGACGCCGTCACAAGATACAGCGTCATCAAGCGTTATAAAGGCCATACGATGTTAGAGCTGGTTCTTGGAACCGGGCGCACACACCAGATAAGGGTTCATATGGCCTACATAGAGCACTCTTTGGTAGGAGACGAGAAGTATGGGCATAGCGGACTTATCCCGAGGCCGGCCCTTCATGCGAAGGTCCTGGGGTTTACTCATCCTAAAACCGGAAAATACATGGAATTCTCAAGCAAGCTTCCGAAGGATATAGTAGAATTGATATCTAAACTGGAAAAAGGTATTTAAGGCGATAAGATCAATGAAACCAATGAAAATAAATCCGGTTAAGAGTCTCCGTGGCGATGTAACCGTTCCGGGGGATAAGTCTATATCTCACAGAGCTCTCATGCTGGGTGCCATAGCGGACGGCGTGACGCATATAAAAAACCTTCTCGATTGCGATGATTGTAATTACACGGCCGAAGCTCTGAGGGGCGCAGGGGTTTCGATAGAAGTCGCGCCGGGCGAAGCTTTCGTTAAAGGCCTCGGGATTTCTGGACTTAAAAAACCGGATGGCGTAGTAAATGTGGGTGAGTCGGGGACTAGTATGCGGCTTTTGTCGGGCATATTCGCCGCACAGCGTTTCGACACTACTTTAAGCGGTAAAGAAGCTCTTAACAGGCGGCCTATGAACAGGATCATAGAGCCGTTATCGCTCATGGGCGCGAAGATAGGTTCGGTTCCGGGCGGATATCCGCCGCTTGTCATTAAAGGATCAAAATTACAGCCGATCTCATACAGGATGCAGGTCGCGAGCGCGCAGGTAAAATCCGCGATACTTTTAGCCGGCCTGTATGCCGACGGTACTACGGTAGTGGAAGAAAAAAATATTACGCGCGATCATACGGAGAGAGCGCTTAAGTATTTCGGCGCGGATATAACTTCGGACGGGCTTCTGATAAAGATAAAGGGCCCGGGCAGGCTTTTGGCCAAAGACGTGGAGGTGCCAGGTGATATTTCGAGCGCCGCGTTCCTGATCGCGTGCGCGGTTATCGTCCCCGGATCGTCGGTACGCATAAAAGGGGTAGGGACGAATCCGACGAGAGGCGGCATGCTGAATGTTCTGTCAGGTATGGGGGCAAAGATAAGATTGGCCGATCAGAAAGACGCTTTTGAGCCGTCAGCTGATATTATCGTAGAGTCTGGCCGCACAAAAGGGATCGTCATAGAAAAAGATACCCTTCCGACGCTGATAGACGAACTGCCGGCCATTTTTGTCGTAGCGGCGCTTTCCGAAGGGACGACCGTGATAAAGGGCGCCGAGGAGCTGCGCGTGAAAGAGACTGACAGAATAGTGTCGATGCGGGAGAATCTGAGCAGGATGGGCGCCCGGATCAAGATCGACGGCAGCGACATAACGATCGAAGGCGTCAGGCGCCTTAATGGGGCGAAATTGAAGAGCTTTGGCGACCACAGGACGTGCATGGCTATGCACATAGCGGCCCTTGCGGCCGAAGGCGAAAGTTTTATGGACGATACGGAATGCGTCAGTAAATCATTCCCATCGTTTTTTAAAGAGATGGAGAAGATATCGTGTTAGCGGCGATCGACATGAAGCTGCTCTATTTTATAAACAAAGGGTTGTCATGCCGGGCTCTTGACGTATTGATGCCGATCATGACATTTTTCGGGAGCGGGGAGTTTATATTCACGCTTGCGGTAGTTATCGCGCTGGTCTTCAGAAAAAAGGAGAAGGCTTTAGGGGGATTGCTTACGCTTGCAGGACTCACGGTCTCTTACTACGTGGTCACCGCGATCAAAGATCTCGTGGGAAAGCCAAGGCCTTTTGTTTCCCTTACAGATATAAATGTTTTCATCGCCGAAAAAGGATTTTCTTTTCCATCCGGCCACGCCACGATAGCTTTTATGGCAGCTTTTATATTGTCGCGATATTTCAAGAATACGTTTTGGCTGTTCCTTATAGCTTCTCTTATCGCGCTATCCAGAGTATATCTTGGCGTGCATTATCCTGTGGATGTGATAGCCGGGTCATGCATCGGCCTTGCGCTGGGGTACGGCATTTCTAAATTAGTTTGAAAAAATATGTGTTTGACCGAAATTTAACATTGTAAATTTCGGATCTTAAGTCGGTAGCTTACACATATTTTTCTTTGAAAAAATATGTGTTTGACATTAGTATGGTTTTTTGTTAATATTGCGTTACATTCTCTTGAATGTTGATATTGTATTACATTTTAAGGAGATGACATGAACCTCGGAACCATTCTTAATTCCATCCGTAAATTATACAATGACGCTCTCGGTATGTTCTCCAATGATATGGGGATAGACCTCGGCACCGCTACGACTCTTGTTTATCTTAAGAATCAGGGTATCGTGCTGTGCGAGCCTTCTGTGGTGGCGATACAGGCCGGCACGTCCAACGTCATCGCGGTGGGGGAAGAGGCCAAAAGGATGTTAGGAAGGACTCCCGGGAATATAGTTGCCATCCGACCTATGAGGCACGGAGTTATAACCGACTTCGAAATATCGGAAGCGATGCTACGGTATTTCATAAAGAAAGTCAATAAGTCTAAACTTTTAGTCCGCCCGAGGATAGTGATAGCTATACCATCAGGCATAACCGAGGTTGAGAAGCGGGCCGTTAAAGATTCGGCGCTGCACGCCGGCGCAAGAGAAGTATTCATGATCGAGGAGCCGATGGCGGCCGCGATAGGAGTGGGGCTTCCCATACAGGATCCTTCCGGTAATATGATAATAGATATAGGCGGCGGCACCACCGAAATGGCCGTCATATCGTTGGCGGGTATCGTATTCTCGAAGTCCGTGAGGGTCGGCGGAGACGAACTTGACGACGCAATAATAAATTACCTGAAAAAGAACTATAATCTGATGATAGGAGAGCGCACCGCCGAAGAGATAAAGATAAAGATAGGTTCCGTATATCCGCTTGAGGAAGAGCTTAAGATGGACGTTAAGGGCCGTGATCTAGTGGCGGGCCTTCCGAAGTCCGTTACCGTCACCAGTGAAGAGGTGCGCGAGGCTATGGCCGAGCCTATAGCCCAGATCCTCGAGGCGGTCAGGATAACTCTGGAGAGAACACCTCCCGAATTATCAAGCGACCTCATAGAGAAGGGCATAGTCCTTGCCGGAGGAGGATCATTATTGAGGGGCATAGACAAACTTATAGCGGAAGAGACCGGCCTGCCGGTACATCTTTCGGAAGACCCGATGACTGCCGTTGCCCTGGGCACCGGAAAAGTTTTAAGCGAAATAAAGTATTTAAGGAAAGTAACCGTAACCCCGAGACTTGAGCGATAAAAGGTGTGCGCAATAAAAAGAGCGTAATATTCAGGTCGTTGGTAATAATAGCCCTTCTAGTTTTTCTTGCCATAAATTCCAGAACCCCAGCAAATCAGACAAGAGTGGATTCACTCGATGCCTTATCCAGCCCGCTTAAACTTCTCAACTCAGCGGCGTCGCTGGTTAAGGGCTCGATGCCGTTTTATTCGCTTCGTGAGGAGAACAGGGTCCTGAGAGACAGGATAAATCTTCTGAACAGGAAGATCGAGACTTACAAGGCTATTCAGGATGAGAACGACAGGCTGAAAGATTTTCTCGGATTCAGAAAGGCCTCCCCATATATCACGGTGCCGGCGCAGGTCATTGGCCGAGACCCGTCAAATTGGTCAAACTCCATAATAATAGACAAAGGGATAAAAGATCTTGTGACCCAGAATAAGGCCGTCATCTCGGCCAAGGGCCTGGTGGGCAGGGTCGTTGAGATTGGGAAAAATTCCGCTAAAGTGCTGCTCGTGACAGATCCTAATTCCAAAGTCGGCGTGATAATACAGAGGAACAGGCAGGGAGGAATACTGATCGGCCGTGCCGACGGTAAATGCAAGATGATATATATATCGCTCGATTCCGATGTCGCGCCCGGCGACAGGGTGTTGACGGCCGGTCTCGGGACGGTATTTCCCAAAGACATTCTCGTAGGAGAGATAGTAAGCGTCGGCAAAGAACCGGGCAGGCTTTATAAGTACGCGGTAATAAGAACCGCCGAGGATCTTATGAAGCTAGAGGAGGTATTATGCCTTCGCTGAACAGGCCCGTCATGTACGCGTCGATAGCCCTCTTTCTTATTATCCATCTGGTTCTGCTGAACCGTATTGAGATAGCCGGAGCGAAGCCGGATATGCTGCTCGCGTTGGTCGTATTCGTGGGACTGTTCTTCGGCTCGGGGGCAGGTCTTGAGGCGGGCATAGCGGCGGGACTGGGAAAGGATATCTTCGCGTTCGATTATTTCGGAGCGAACGCGTTTTTACTGGGGCTGGTCGGCGTTATTGCCGGAGCGGTCAATACGAAGATCTTCAGGGAATCCGGATTTACGCGTATTCTTCTCGTATTTTTTTTCTGCGCTTTCGGTATGTATGCGCGCGTTCTTCTGTGTCGCTTCGTATTCAGATCCGAAAGCCCGAACATTCCGGAGTATACGCTTTTTTCGGTATTTCCTGTTTCGTTATACTCTAGCCTCGTAGCATTGCCCATCTTCGGTTATCTTACGCATGTCTTTGGGCTTAAGGAGCTGCCCGATATAGTATGAAAGACAGGACTATCACCGGGACGATATCATTACTATTTGCCTTGCTCATCCTGAGCCTTTTCTACACGCAGGTCGTGCGTTTCTTCTATTATTCAGGTTTATCCAAAAATAATTCGATAAGAATAATACCGATCGACGGTCCGCGGGGCAACATACTTGATCGGAACGGAGAGACGCTGGTTACCAGCCGCTTATCGTTCGATGTCGCGGTGATATACCGGGAACTGGCAAACAAAGAGAAACTGCGCCGGATATTAGGCGATATGTTCGGCATGACTGATGCCGAGATATCCAAGGCTTTGGCCAAGGCGGCGCGTTTTCAATATGCTCCGGTATCGATAATTGAAGATGTGCCGAAAGATAAAGCGATAGCTCTTGAGGAGTCAGGTTTTGATATTCCAGGCCTTATCATAGAGACGAGGTCGAGAAGGGATTATCCTTTTAAAAATTCCGCGGCGCATGTGCTTGGATATTTAAGCCAGATAACTGAAAAAGAACTTGAAGACCTCGGAGATTACGGATATCGCACCGGAGACCTTATAGGCAGGAGCGGAGTAGAAAAATATTATGACTCCTATCTGAAGGGCGTCGACGGCGGGACCCAGGTGGAGGTCGATAGTCGCGGAAGGCAGGTAAGGACTATCGGCGTTAAGGAGCCTTCCAGGGGTAAGGATGTATATCTTACGATCGATAGATCCATACAGCTTGCGTGCGATAAGCTTTTGGGAGATCGTAAAGGCGCCGTGGTGGTCGCCGATCCCAGGAACGGCCAGATACTGGCGCTCGCGAGCCATCCGGCTTTCGATCCGAATATATTTGTGAAGCCTGGCACCTCCGAAGAAAGACTCGGACTTTTACGGGATAAGATCGGCCGGCCTCTTTCGAACAGGGCCATATCCGGCCTGTATCCCCCCGGCTCTGTATTTAAAATAGTGACCGCCCAGGCGGCTCTTGAAAAAGGGAGGATATCCGCATATACTAATTTTGTCTGCAGCGGAAGTTATTCGCTTGGAAACGCGAAGTTCAAGTGTTGGAAAGAAGAAGGACACGGCTCTATGGATGTCGTGGGAGGGTTAAAAAATTCCTGCAACGTATTTTTTTATAACATAGGAAGAATGGCAGGCGTGGATCTTCTGGAGACTTATGCGAAGTCTTTCGGATTCGGAAAACTTACCGGAATAGACCTTCCCGATGAGACCAGCGGCGTTGCGCCCGGTAAAAACTGGAAGCGGCTACATAGAAAATCCGGATGGTATGAGGGCGAGACTTTAAATTATGCCATAGGGCAAGGGTATCTTATGGTGACGCCCATACAGGTTCTATGCATGATGAACGCGGTGGCTAATAACGGTAATTTTGTAAGGCCGTATGTCGTGAAGCGAATAGGCGACGATTTTATGGCGGAACAGAAGCCGAAAGACCTGGGAATGACGCTCTCCGATATAAAACTTATCAGAAAAGGTCTTTATGAGGTTATTAACGGTGAAAACGGAACCGGAAAGCGCGCCAAGGCGGAGGGCGTGATCGCCGCGGGCAAGACCGGAACCGCGCAGAATCCACTGGGTAAGACTCATGCGTGGTTCTCGGGATTCGCTCCTTATAAAGACCCCAGGATATGCGTCGTGGTTTTTCTGGAGCATGGCGGAAAAGGCGGTCTTGAGCCGGCAGAGATAGCGCGCGGCATATTCGAAGAAGCTAAGAAGAGGGGCTACTTATGATCCCGGGAGAGAACATTGTTTAAAGATTTTGATAAATCGCTGGTGCTGATAGTTCTGCTGATATTTATAGTAGGAATGCTTACCATATACAGCGCGACTGAAGCTCGCGGGCTGCCGTTCGCGGAAAGTTTTTTCGCCAAACAGGGAGTGTCGATTGGAATAGCGCTTATATTCGCCCTGGTAGCCATAAGCTTATCGTATCAAAAGTTCATAGATATTTCGTATCTCTTGTATGCCGCCAATATCATTCTGCTGGTGCTGGTGCTTTTGATAGGCAAGGCGAGGCTCGGCGCGCAAAGATGGTTCTCTATCGGGGGGTTCGCTTTTCAGCCGTCAGAATTCATAAAACTGAGCCTCATCCTCGTTATGGCCGGTTACCTCGGAAATAAAAAAGATATAATGCGTAGGCCGTCCAGTCTTATCGTGCCGTGTATTCTTATAGGAGTACCTTTTGCGCTCGTGCTTTTGCAGCCGGATCTCGGCACGGGTCTATTACTAGTCCCAATTTTTCTCGCTATGCTAGTTGTGAGCGGAGCTTCCGGAAAATATGTGATAGGGATGATCATAGCCGGAATATTGGCCGCGCCTTTCTTCTGGCATTTTTTGCGGGAGTATCAGCGCCAGAGGCTTATGGTATTTATAAATCCGAATATAGACCCTTTGGGCGCGGGATATACTATAATACAATCCAAGATCGCCATAGGTTCCGGAGGGCTGGTCGGAAAGGGCTGGCTTAACGGGACACAGAATCAGCTGAATTTTTTACCGGAGAGGCATACCGATTTTATATTTTCCGTAGTCGGAGAGGAGTTCGGTTTTCTCGGCGCCTCCGCGCTGATCATTTTGTTCTTTGTGCTGGTCAAGAAGGCGTTTGTCATAGCGAGCCAGACCAGCGATATGTACGGCAGGTGCATAGCGACCGGTATCGGCGTTATGCTGGCGATGCAGGTCATTATAAACGTCGGGATGACGATCGGGCTCATGCCGGTAGTCGGCATACCTCTTCCGCTTGTGAGTTACGGCGGATCGAGCCTCCTGTCGACGATGATCGCCATCGGGCTTTTGCTCAACGTCGGCATGCGCCGCTCGACATTCTAGACAGTCGCGGCCACCCGGTCAGTTGGTTTCGCCTAATTTTACTTATCGACAGGCGTTTCCTTTCGGGCCGGCCTTCAGCTTCGTCGCAAATTTGGATTGGGCGTCCAAATTTGCTGTGGTAAAATTTTGATGGCCGCTGAACCTGCGTACAAAACTTGCTAAGGGCGGGGCTGGGAGGCCCCGCCATAAAGAATCCGGCCCCTTTATAGTGCAGTTTCAGCGTCCGTTCTGTACCGCCGTAAGGTATCAAAATTTTACAACATTCGCTCAAGGCCTTATCCCGAAAGGAAACGCCCATAGAGAGGGAGCAAAAATTTATGAGCATACGATTAAATAAAACCCCAGGACAGGAGTTATAGCGAGCACATTGAAAATGTTAGGTCTTTTGCGAAAGAGAAAACGGTTATATTTAACAATTTTTGATAATAAAAGAACCGAGGATGTCCGCCTTCGTATCCAACTGTCATTTCACAGTATACTTCGGCGAGATCTCTCCGAAGCCTCGCCACCGAAGGTGGCGGGCGAAGGAGGATCCGCTATCGTTTGACAGTATGCGGTCCCCCGCCTCGGTGCTACTAATAGCCGGGGCGGGGGATGAAGGCCCCTTCCATGGGGCCGAGTTCCGCAGGTTCCCGTTTTTTCATGAGCAAAAGACCGACCCATTTGATAATGGCGAGGGGGAATATTTTCAGTGCGAGCATAACTCCTGTCCTGGGGTTTTGCTAGATTATCAGAAATTTATTCGACTACTAACTGAGAGGGTTGTATGAGAATATACAAGCGCGGATTCACGCTGATAGAGATAATGATAACCGTCGCGATAGTCGGGATCTTGGCGGCTGTAGCCATACCGGGATATGGGAAGGCGAGGGATATCACGCTGAAGAACACCTGTATTCATAATCTCAAACAGATACAGGGCGCTATTCAGGTATGGGCTATCAATACGGCATCCGATAGCACCGTGACTCCCGAAGAAGGGGATCTGGTGCCGGATTACATACGAAAATGGCCCACGTGCGGCGAATCTTCTTATGTTATTCCCGCTGTAGATGAAATTCCGATCTGTCCCAATGTTGAGGCCCATCCCGACCATCATCTATGATGACGATAACCTGCAAGGTTCGATAATGTCTATGAGCGAAGTTAAGAAGTTTGAAGATATTCTGCTGACTATTCAGAAGCCCGGAAGATACACGGGTGGTGAATGGAATTCCGTCCGGAAAGTTTGGACGGATGACAAGGTGAAATTTTTACTCGCGTTTCCGGACTTGTATGAAGTGGCGATGAGCCACCTCGGCATAAAGATACTCTACGGTATCCTGAATGCCCGCCAGGACGCTTTGTGTGAACGGGTATTCGCGCCGTGGGCCGATCTTGAAAAAGCTTTAAGAGAGAACGCCCTGCCGCTATCGAGCCTGGAGTCGCGTAAGGCCATGAAAGAATTCGATATAGTCGGTTTCAGTCTCGCGTACGAGCTAAGCTATACTAATGTCTTGAATATGCTCGATCTCGGCGGGATCCCTCTCAGATCGGACGATAGGAGCGACGAAGACCCTGTTGTCATAGCCGGCGGACCATGCTGTTATAATCCGGAACCAATGGCCGATTTTATTGACGCGTTCGTGATAGGGGATGGTGAAGAAATTATCGGCGAGATTGTAGACGCGTACAAAGAATGCAGGGTTCAGGGTTCAGGGTTCGGGGTACAGGGTACAGGTATGAGGAAAAGGTTTTTAAGAAAACTTTCAGGGATAGAGGGGGTCTATGTTCCGTCGCTATACAGGGTCGAGTATAACGAAGATATGACAGTAAAGAATTTCTCGCCTACCGAAGATGGCCTCCCTGATAATATTAAAAAAAGAGTGATTCGCGATCTTGATACGGCCTATTATCCTACGGATCAGATAGTGCCGAATATACAGGTTGTGCATGACCGCATAACTATCGAGATAATGCGCGGATGTAAACACGCCTGTTCGTTCTGTCAGGCTTCGGCCGTTTACGCTCCGCCCCGACAGAGATCCAAGGATACGATACTTTGCCTCGCGGAGGAGACATACGAGCGGACAGGATACGACGAGATATCGCTTTTGTCTCTTTCGAGCGGCGACCATTCCGAAATAATCGGCATCACAAAAGAGCTCAATAGAATATTTAAAAACAGGTCGGTCTCCATATCTCTTCCGTCTTTAAGGGTCGAAGATATCGCGGAGCATCTTCCGGCGCTTGTCTCCGAAGTAAAAAAATCCGGACTAACATTCGCTCCGGAGGCAGCCAGCGGGATCTTAAGAAAGAGCATAAATAAAAATATAGATATGGACAAACTTTTTAAGGCCGTCACGGAATCCTATAAGCTCGGATGGCGCAGGGTGAAGCTTTATTTTATGATAGGGCTTCCCGGGGAGAAGGAAGCGGACCTGGCGGAGATACCGGCTCTCGTCAATAAGATATCCGGACTGAGGAGAGAGACCGGCGGAGGCCCGGCCAATGTCGCCGTCAGCGTAAACGCTTTTATACCGAAGCCGCATACGGCCCTTGAGCGGGAGGCTATGGAGACCCCGGAAATCCTGTCAGTCAAAAGAGATCTGCTGAAAAATACGCTCAGGTCTAAATTCGCGGAACTCTCTTTCCATCCGATCGTAATGGCTCGCATGGAGGCCGTGTTTTCGAGGGGGGACAGGCGCCTTTCGGAAGCCATAATCGCCGCCTGGAGGTCGGGCGCCAGATTTGACGGCTGGCAGGAGATATTTAACATGGATCTGTGGATCGCCGCTTTCAAAGATTCCGGGCTTGATCCCGATTTCTACTCATCTCGAAAAAGGCCTAAGGATGAAGTTCTTCCATGGGACTTTATAAAAGTATAATATCAAAACCCAACCGGGGCGGTTGGATTAAGGTAAAAGTTGTTCAGTCACAGGTTTGACAAAGACGGGAGTATAATGTATACTCTGTTTAATATTATACTACTATTGATATAACTACAAACTCATCCAAACCGGAGGTACGCATGAAACTATTTAAAAGTTGGGCGTTGGCCAATAAAGGTCTCAGGTATAAGCTCCTACTGGCCTTCAGCCTTATGTCCATAATACCCCTTCTAGCGTGCATGTATGTCATATCCACATATCTGTTTCCGCAGGTCGACAACTTGTTTGGTGTCAGCGCCATCATAATAGTCTCCATGGTAGTTGCCGTGCTCGGGCTTGCTCTCGCTAAGGGCCTGGTCGATCCTGTCATAGATATGGCTATAGAAGCCAAGATAATCGCGAGCGGTCAATTCGATCACAGCATAGCCGTTTCGGGCGACGATGAGATAGGTAATCTCGCGTCATCGATCAATTCGATGACGCAGAGGGTCAGGACAAATCTCGACGAACTAAAAGGTTATGGCCAGAGGATGAGGGAGATAAACGTAGACATACATAAGAAAGTTATGGCGCTCTCAAGTCTTCTTCAGATCGGAGATATGATATCGTCCCGCTCTATACAGCTGGATCCGTTACTTTCGCTGGTAGTCGAGCGGTCGGCGAATGTTTTCGATACGGGATACGGCGTGCTATATCTGGCAAAAGAAGCGAATTCTGATTTTACGGCCCGCACCTCTTATAATCTCGATACCGAAAAACTTGAGGATCTCGCATTGAAGAGGGGCGGATACGGGATACTGGAAAAAGTCATAGAGACCAGATCTATCTTGATCATGGACAAAGGCGTAAAAATATCCAAGGAGATAGAATCCATAAGGGCTGATCTTGGCGTGACGAACATAATCGCGATACCGATATATTCCGGCAGGAATAATTACGGGTTGTTTCTGGTAGGCAGCAGGCTCGAAGACTTCAGGTTTAAGGATGACGACATTGAGTTATTAAAGGTCTTTGCCAAACAGATAACCATAGCTATCGAAAGCGAGATTCTCGGTAAAAAGACGGAACAGCTGGCGATAAAAGACGATCTTACGGATCTTTATAATAAGACGTATATAACCGGGAGGCTCGAGGAGGAGATAAGGCGCGCTATATTTTACCAGCGCCCCTGTTCGTTCATAGCCATCAATGTTGACGGCTTCAAAAAATTCCGCGATACTCACGGGGAGCTTGCCGCGGAGGAGGCTTTAAAGAGGATGGCTAAGATAATAAAGGATAACATAACGCCTGTCGGGAAAGCCGCCAGGACCGGCGGAGATGATTTTGCGATGCTTCTCCCGGAGAAGAATAAGAAAGAGGCGAATTTTATTGCCGAAGAGGTACGAAAGAAGATCGAGTCGTCCAATCTGCTGCGTCAGGGGCAGGCGGCTCTCACCATAAGTTGCGGAGTAAGTGAGAATCCGATAGACGGAGCTACGGCCGACGAACTCATAAAGAAAGCGGCGGAGGCGGTTAAAGAGGCGAAGTCGCTTGGCAGGAACAGAGTAGTGGCTTAACGGATGAACATACGCCGAAAATGGAGACCTTAAATGGCTAATGACATAAATAAACTTCTAAGGATCATGGCCGAGAAGAAAGCTTCCGATATCCATATTACTGTAAATTCACCGGTCAGGCTCAGGATAGATGAAACTCTCGCTCCTATCGACGATAAGGTGCTTTCTTCGGAAGATACACGGGAGCTCGCGTATAGCATGCTTTCGGATGAACAGATAAAAAGATTCGAAAAGGACCTGGAGCTCGATATGGCTTTCGGATTGAAGGATGTCGGGCGTTTCAGGGTCAATATATTCAGGCAGAGAGGGTCGGTCGGAGCCGCGATAAGGCTGATACCGGAAAAGATATGGTCTTTTGAGGAATGCGGACTGCCTGTGAATGTCGCCCTGTCTCTATGTAAGATGCCCAAGGGGTTGGTGCTCCTGACCGGAGCTACCGGAAGCGGAAAATCCACGAGCCTCGCGTCGATGATAGACTGGATAAATACGAACAGAAGCTGCCATATCATAACGGTCGAAGACCCGATAGAGTTTATCCATCAGAATAAAAAGGCTATAGTAAACCAGCGTGAGTTGGGAAGCGACACCCTATCTTTCGCAAGTTCGCTTAAGCATGCTTTACGTCAGGATCCCGACGTGATACTCGTAGGAGAATTAAGGGACCTCGAGACCATAGAGGCGGCGCTTATTATAGCGGAGACGGGGCATCTCGTATTTTCCACGCTTCACACCTCCGACTGCGTTCAGACGATAAACAGGATCGTCGACGTATTCCCGTCGCATCAGCAGCAGCAGATAAGGACGCAAGTGTCGTTCGTGCTTATAGGAGCCATCTCTCAGCAGCTTATACCTAAAGCAAAAGGTTCGGGGCGGGTTCTCGCGTCCGAGGTTATGATAGTGACACCCGCCATAAGAAGTCTTGTGAGGGAGTCCAAGGTTCATCAGATATATTCTGTTATACAAACATCACAAAAAGACGGTATGAGGACCATGAACCAGTCGCTCTACGAACTTTATCAGAAGAACCTGATAACGTACGAAGAGGCTCTCGATAGATCTACCGACCAGGAAGATCTCAAGCGTATATTTAAAAGATAAGGATCTTACGATGCTACCGGCAAAACGTATAGTATCAAAACAATTGGGCGAACTGCTTCTTGAGAGGGACATCATAAATCCCGCTCAGCTTGATAAGGCTTTAAAGATCCAGAAGGAGAAGGGCGGTCTTATAGGACAGATACTGGTCATGCTCGGGTTCGCTAAAGAAGAGGAGATAGCGCAGGCCCTGACGGTCCAGTATGGTTTTCCGTATCTGCCGCTTGAATGCTACGAGATAAATCCGGAAGCCATAAAACTCATTCCCGAGCAGGTCGCGAAACAATATAACCTTATCGCGATAGATAAGATAGGAGATCTTCTAACCATAGCCATGTCAAATCCCCTGAATTTTCAGGCCACCGAAGATATTGAAATGATAACCAAATGCAAGGTCCAGGTGTTCGTCAGCACGATGACGGACATATCCAACGCGATCAAAAAATACTACGTGAAGAAATGATATGGTGATAGGTCTTAGAGAGAAGATCACAAAAATACTCGTAGACAAAAAACTGATAAAGCCCGAAGACCTCGAAAAATCGATCATGGTCCAGAGGGAAAGAGGCGGATCTTTAAGCGATGTTATAGCCGACCTCGGATATGTTTCACGAAACGACCTGATGCTGGTGCTCAGCCAGGAGCTCGGCATCCCCCCTATAAACCTCTCCAGATACAAAATAGACCCCGCAGTCATAAAATTAATACCGAGAAAAACCGCCAAAGGCTACAAGATCATGCCTATTTCGAAGATCGGGAATACGCTGGTCGTCGCTATGGCTGATCCGCTGAATATATTCACGATAGATGATATAAAGACTCTGACGGGGTTCGCTATAAGCCCGGTTATAACTACGGAAAAGGATATAAAAGAAGCGCTTAGTTTATACTATGACGAGAGCGCCAATATAGCTATAGATAAGATAATAGATGAGATGCATCCCGATGGCGAGATAAGGCTCGTCGAGGATTCCTCTTCGGATCAGCTTAAAGCTGACGAATTCAAGATAACTCAGGAAGCTCCGGTAGTCAAGATAACGAATATGCTTCTTTCGGAGGCCGTAAACTTAAGGGCGAGCGATATCCTGATCGAGCCGCTAAGTCAGGAGCTGAGGGTCAGATACAGGGTTGACGGGATACTTCAGGAGGGGAGGCGTCCGCCTAAGATCCTTCATAGCGCGATCGTCTCGAGGCTTAAAGTCATATCGGACTTGAACATCGCCGAACGCAGGCTTCCGCAGGATGGACGTTTTAAGGTCAGGCTCCACGGAAGAGAGGTGGACTTCAGGATATCGGTGCTTCCGTCGAGTATGGGAGAAAAAGTCGCGCTCAGGATACTCGATAAAGCCCAGGCCATGCTCGATATCGATAAGCTCGGTATCGATGAAAGATCTCTTGCGGAGATAAAGAAAGCCGCGGCCCGTCCGCACGGCATGATACTTATGTGCGGCCCTACCGGATGCGGGAAGACCACCACGCTTTATTCCATAATGCAGTATGTGAACTCACCGGAAAAGAACGTCGTTACCGTAGAAGACCCAGTAGAATATCTGATAGACGGCGTTAATCAGGTCACTGCGCGCCCCGAGATATCGCTGACATTCGCAAACGCCCTTCGCTCGATATTAAGGCAGGACCCAAATATAATAATGATAGGGGAGATACGCGATTTTGAGACAGTCGATATAGCGATAAAAGCGGCGCTCACCGGGCATCTGGTCCTGTCGACGCTGCATACGACGACAGCTACCGGTTCGGTTATAAGGATGGTCAATATGGGCGTCGAACCGTTCCTCATAACATCCTCGCTTGTTCTGGTGGGGGCGCAGAGGCTCATAAGGAAGATCTGCCAAAATTGTAAATCTCCGTATGAGCTGCCGAAAGAGACCGCCGTTGAACTCGGCATGGATGCCGCAGTTGAAAAACCGGTATTCTACAAAGGAAAAGGTTGCGACCAGTGTCTTAAGACCGGCTATAAAGGCAGGATCGCCCTTTTAGAAGTCCTCGTATTAAGCCCTAAGATAAAATCTTTGATACTCGAGAACGCGCAGGAATACCAGATACGCGACCAGGCCCGTCGCGAAGGCATGAAGACGCTGCGCGAGAACGGCATGGTTCTGGCTCTAAATGGCACCACAGCGGTCGAAGAGGTACTGCGCGTAACGGTCGGCGATCAGGATGTTCCCGAAGTATAAGGACCGGAGATAAATGGAGTCATTCAGGGATAGGCTAGTAGATATTCTTATAAAGGGAAAGGTCATTAAGGACAAAGACCTCGAGAAGGCTCTTGCTATACAGAAAAAACAGGGTGGCTCGCTCGGCAAGATCCTTATCGAAAAAAATTATATCTCCGAAAAAGACCTTATGGTGGTTATGAGCAGGCAGCTTAATATCCCTCCTATAGACCTGGCAAAATATAAGATAGATAAAGCGGTAATACAGTTGGTTCCGGAAAAGACCGTTAAGCAATATTTGGTGATGCCTATATCGAAGATAGGTAATGTCCTGACTATCGCAATGTCCGACCCTCTTAATATATTCCTTATGGACGACCTGAAGATGCTGACGAACTATAAAATAGAGCCGGTCATAGCTACGGAGAATGACATAAAGGAGGCGATAAATAAATACTACGTCTCCCATGTCCAGGATATATCGAAGATACTTGACGGGATGCCATCCGAAGGAGTCGATGTAGAGGATGAGATCGAGGAGACGGTGGACGTAAGCGAGGTCGCCGAAGAGAGCCAGTCCGCTCCTATAGTGAAGGTCGTAAGCCTCATATTGAACGAGGCGCTTAAGAGAAGAGCCAGCGACATCCATATAGAGCCGTGCGAAAAATTATTAAGGATAAGATACCGGATCGATGGTAACCTTATAGAGGCCTTAACGCTTCCTAAAAAGAACCAGAACGCGGTTATAGCGAGGATAAAGATAATGTCGAAACTCGATATAACCGAGACGCGCGCGCCGCAGGATGGAAGGTTCAAGATAAGTTTCGAGGGTAAAGAGATAGATTTTAGAGTTTCGATATTGCCGACGACGTTCGGCGGAAAGATAGTTTTAAGGGTCCTGGATAAGTCCTCATTAAGCCTGGGCCTTTCGAAATTGGGATTTTTGGCAGGTCCGTTAAGGACTTTTAACGCCGCGCTCGCCAGACCTTATGGTATGATACTGGTTACTGGGCCAACCGGAAGCGGGAAATCCACAACTCTGTATTCGATCGTAACCCAAATAAACTCTCCTCAAGTTAATATAGTGACTCTCGAAGACCCTGTTGAATATGAGCTCGAGGGGATAACTCAGATCCAGGCAAAGCCAGAAATAGGGCTCACGTTTGCCAGCGGCCTTAAGTCCGTGCTGAGACAGAGCCCTGATATAGTAATGGTCGGGGAGATAAGAGACTTCGAAACGGCCGATATAGCTATAAAAGCCTCGCTCACAGGGCAGCTGATATTATCTACGCTCCATACCAACGACGCCGCCGGCGCTATAACCAGACTTATAGATATGGGCGTAGAGCCGTTTCTAGTCGCGTCTTCGCTGGTACTTTCATCAGCTCAGAGGTTGATGCGTAAGATCTGCTCCGGATGTAAAGAAGAGATAGAAATCCCGAAATCGGTTCTCGACAGGGTAGGTATAATCCCTGAAAAAGGACAAAATATATTTCATAAAGGCAAAGGATGCCAGAGATGTAACGGCACCGGCTACTACGGCCGCATAGGCATACTTGAAGCGCTGATAATAAACGATAAAGTGCGCGATATGATAATGAAGAGAGCTTCGACGGACGATATAAAGAGCTATGGCATAAAAGAGCTTGGCTTAAAGACTCTTAGGGATAACGCCGTGGAAAATTTTCAGAACGGAACCACCACACTTGAAGAAGTGCTACGGGTAACAGCGGAGGATTAAGATGCCAAATTTTAAGTATGTAGCGAAAGATCATGATGGTAAGACCGCTACCGGATCGATTGAGGCCCAGACGGAATCGGAGGTCATCGATATATTAAGGAAGAAGGACCTGATCATAGTATCCGTTTCGGAGTCGGCTGCCGGGTTTAAGATGTCGGCGATGTTCGGCGGAGGAAAGAAGATAAAGATCGATGACCTCGTTGTGTTCTCCAGGCAGCTGGCCACTATGGTCGACGCCGGCATACCGCTCGTCGGGGCTCTCGATATACTCGGCGACCAGATGGAAAATAAGACATTCGGCACCGTCATACTTACCGTACGAAACGACGTTGAGACCGGCTCCAGCCTTTCGGACGCTCTGGCAAAGCACAAAAAGATATTCTCCGCGCTATTCATAAACATGGTGAAGGCAGGCGAATCCAGCGGTATGCTCGACGAGATACTCGACAGGCTCGCCGCGTATCTGGAGAAGACCAGCTCTCTTCAGAAGAAAGTCCATTCGGCGATGGTTTACCCCATGATAGTCAGCGGCATGGCCATGACGATAACGATCGTGCTCATATGGAAAGTAGTCCCGGTATTTAAGAATATATTCTCGGGTTTCGGCGCGAAGCTTCCGGGACCTACCATGGCGCTGATATCGATGAGCGAATTTTTACAGAAATATATCGTGCTGATAGCGATCGGGCTGGTAGGGGCAGGTTTTCTTTTCAGGAGATACATCGAGACGGAAAAGGGCAGGACGGTCGTGGACGGGCTCCTTCTGAATATGCCGATATTCGGCATTCTTTTCAGAAAAGTGGCGGTGAGCAAATTCACGCGCACTCTTTCTACGCTGATAAAGTCCGGAGTCCCGATACTCTCCGCGCTTGAGATAGTAGGAAAAACCTCCGGCAATAAGGTCGTCGAGATAGCGATCGATGGGGTCCGCTCGAGCGTGCGCGAAGGGGAGAGCATAGCGGAGCCGCTGGCGAAGTCAAAGATATTTCCGGCCATGGTAACCAGGATGGTATCCGTCGGAGAACAGTCCGGAGAGCTAGAGAAGATGCTGGCCAAGATATCGGATTTTTACGACGAACAGGTCGATACGGCCGTAAGCGGCCTTACCAGCATGATAGAGCCTCTTATCATAGCGTTTTTGGGTATAGTTATTGGCTCAATAGTTATATGCATGTTCCTGCCTATATTTAAAATAACATCCGTGGTAGGGGGCTAAATGGCGTCGAGGGCTTGAAACGCATCATCCCATATGGTATATTAAGAGGTAGGATTACGAAAGAGATCGAATTATGCTAAAAAAAAGAAGAGGTATTTCACTTATAGAGAATCTCGTAGCCGTTTCGCTTTTAGCTACGATAGTGGTATCGGCTCTTGGTGGGTTTATTGTCGCGAAACTTGGCGCCGCAAGAGCTAAGCACAAGGTAGTCGCGATGGGGCTCGTTAAAGAGTATATCGAAAAAGAACTATCCATCGGATATTATTTCGGCCAGTATTACACTTTCACCTCGGCTACTTCAGCCACAAGGGTCATAGATAACATAACATACACCATAACGCCCGCTCCTTATCCGGCCACAGATTCTGCCGAGGGTAGCACTCACTACAAGACGGTGGGTTTTAATGTTACTTGGACAGAGCCGCTTTTTAATAGTGCTGTTCCCTTACCATGCAGCGAACGCGCCATAACTTATATTGCCAGACATGCGTAAATTTGCCATCAGATCCGTAAGAGGGTTTACACTGCCCGAGATTCTTCTATCCTCGGTTATCATGCTATTCATAATGCTGTGCGCTTGGAGCATGTATATGATGGGTAAATCATGGTGGGGTGAAATAGCGCCTACCACAGAATGTCAGCGTATAGCCAGAGTAGCGATGATGGCGGTTACGGAAGGCATGACAGACCAGTCCGCAGGGACAGATACAATGGACTACGTCACTTATAAGAGACGACGGGGTATGGGGTGGGCTAACCGGACTTATGCCGACACACAAAATATTTCATTCTCCACTCCGGTCATATCGTCGGCAGGGCGGCGGATAGATTTCAAACTTGAAACCGACCCGACCGCTTCGAACGTCAGGAGGTATTATCTGGCTCAGGACGCAAACGGTGTGAGAGGGGTTTACTATCAATATGGCGACTCTTCCCCGCAGCTTGTGAACGGTACAGCCGGTATATCGGACATAGTATTTGAGATGATGTCGGGATATTCGAATCTGATAAAGATAACCGTTACGGCGCAGAAACAGGCGCAAACTATGAGAAACGTCGCTTATCCGGTCACCACGATTTACGACGATTACATATTCTTAAGGAACATATGATGTCCATAAAACCGAATAAAGGATTTACCATAATATTGGCGATGTCGCTTATAGCGGCTTTTCTCATCGTGGCCAGCGCGATAGTCGGCGTTAGTTGCGGCGAGATAGTGCAAGCCAGCATGTACAGCGATACCAGTTCCGCTTATTATCTGGCTGTAGCCGGCGCGGAACGCATGTACGCGTATCTTAAGAATATCCAGGCGCTTAATCAGACGATCACTTGGCCGTTGAGGCCGAGCGGATTTAATAACGTGACCGTGCAGATGGGTGGATCCAATGTAGGCACATATACAGCTACGGCAGAGCTTACCGGTCAAGCCGGTGAATTCGCGATAGTTTCATCGGGTACCGCCAAAGGACATACCTCCATCGTCACTGTAAAGTACGGTTATTCCTCTACGTATACAAATGGTATACCATTAGGTTCTATGGGGCCTATGAATTTTTCCGGTAGCCGATGGTTCATATTTACATCGAGGGTATATGCCGACGGCCCGATCGAGAGCGCGTCTACAATATCGCCGTCCGCCAGTTGCCCAAATTCTTCGCCGTATGTTCAGTATAATGGCGATGTTGTGCCGAATATGTCCGGGCTCGGCAGTCCTTCTTACTGGTATAAGTACGATCAACCCACAAATTCCTGGTCGCAGAAGCAGGTGTTTGACACAGACGGCAATGGGCAATTTGTCAACGATACTACCGGTAAAGGATATGTAAATGCAGACGATTGCGCAGGGGATCCGGTGAAACTGGCGACATTCAATGCGGATGATACCAACGATGACGACAGGGTGGATAACAAGGACGCATTTATCACTTACTACACAACGGAGCTTAATACCGCCAATAATCTCGGCATAAATCCCGGCGGGCCCAACTACTATTCCGGCGACAAAAACCTCGGGCCATATACGATCCCTACCGGAGTGTCGATGATATTTGTTGATGGTGATGTAAATATTATTTTTAACGCCCAGAAGTGGTGGCCGACAGCTTCCGACATAGCGATAATATCGACCCAGGATATAACGGTCGTGCAGCCCGTAAACGGTTCGGATGACAGGATGACGCTGGTCGCGTATGACGACGTAATCACAGGTGGTATAAATCTCGGTGATATAGCAGACGTAGATGGTAATGTCAACATTTACGCGAATGATGATTTTAATGCCGTTCTCGGAGGCAGCACAAACGGTTCAATAATGACCGGAGGCAATATCAATGTGCAGACAGGGCTGCCGTCATTTCTTTTTAACAGGGATCTTAATCAGGGGACCGACAGCTGGTTCGATCCCACCAGAAGACCTGTGGGGCTGCCGCCGAGTTATCCGGAAGTGTCAAAGCCATTCTCCATAAAAGCGGAGAATTTCAGCGCCTTGGGGTATAAGCCGCGCTGGCAGCGGCGATAAAAGGAAAGTTTTATGGATCAAACGCGATTTTATTGGATTTTGACCGGACTCGTGTTGCTGATAATGTCGGCAGCGATCCTGCCTGGATTGCATTCAGGAATAACTTTGCAGCCCGCGAAAGTCAATACTACGATTACCCCCATAATCCCGGCCCAGTCGGATATTACAAATGAGTCGGCGGGGATTTCCATTGAGGAACTTAAAAAACAGGCAGGGGATTTTTATGACAATAAAGGTCAGGATTCGACGCAAAATGAATCTTCAACTCTGGCAGAAGTATATTCCAGGTATCCGGATGCTACGGTAGGCAATAACATGGTTGCTTCCTGGGCTCGCACCAGTCCGGAAGAGAAGGCTAAAGTTGAGGAACATCTTGATAAAGAGGTCATACTGGCTCAGGACGCCCTAAAGACCAATCCTGAAGATAAAAAAGCAAAACATATGCTTTTTATAACATCGACCCTTAAAAAGCTATGCAAGAACAACTTCGATTATAAACTTCTTGAGTCTATTCCCGAGGAAGAGGGTGGGTTGCTTTCAAAGTCCAAGAAGCCCTCTCGTCCTTGACAATTCAGAATTTGTGTGGTATACTTCAAGTAGAAGGTCAGGATGGGGGAAGCATAGAAGACAGCTATTATATATAGAAATTAGTAAGAATTCTCCAGAAAGACCTTCAAATTAGCTTCCGGTGAAATAAACGAAAGTTAGTTTGTCCCGAAAGGGTGGTCATTTTGGAGATTTTTCTTTTTATTTAGAAAAAAACACCCAATCCTGGGGGAAAGAGAGGTGATTAACATGATGAAAATGAAGAACAGGAAAGGCTTTACGCTCGTTGAAATAATGATAGTCGTCGCAATTATCGGATTACTTGCGGCTATAGCCATTCCGAACTTCGTCAAGGCGAGGGAGACCGCTCTTAAAAATGCTTGCATAGCGAACTTGAAGCAGATTCAGGGCGCAGTACAGGTATGGGCGATCGATAGCGGGGTTACAGATACCGCTCCGACCGCAGCGCAGTTAGCGGATTATATAAAGTCGATGCCGAAATGCGGCGCGACATCTTATGTAATTCCTACTGCAAGCGGCACTCCGGTTTGTCCGAATAGTACTGCCGGACATACCCTATAGACGAAGCTCGGAAACGAGCCTCAGATTGACCCCGCGTTTTCTTTAGGAAATCGCGGGGTTTTTTTATTCTCCACTCCATGTTGACAGGTGCCGCTCACCCGGCCTTTTGTCTTTAGGGCTCGCGCTTACGCCACCGTTCATCCAACCTTAATCTTTGTAGCCTGCACGCGATGATAGCTAAACACCTGTCTATAGCCGCCTGTCTAAATTAAGCGCTCGCCATCAGTACAAAAGACCGGGTGAGCGGCCCCTATACAGGGTCCGTTTAAAAAGGTGCCATTACTGGTTGCCGAGGGTCTTAACCGAGTCGATTACCTGTCGCTTTACGCGTAACAACCGACCCGGCTAATCTTGATTTTTAACAGAGGAGCGTAGCCGGTGATTTTCTTATGCTGAAGACAGTATGCAGTGGCCATCCGGACAGTGGGCTCCAACCGTATAAATTTTAGAGATATGCTTAAATGCTCCCCGAGGGGTGGGTGTTGAGTGGGGCGTCGAAAATCGCGAGCGGGCATGGTTTTTTGTTATCTATAGACAATATGCAAAAAGAGCGAGCGATTTTCCGAGTGAAATTTCCTCGCAGGGGAAATTTCACGTCCCCGCGAAGCACCCACCCGAGGGGAGCATTCAAGCAAAATTAGGTGAAGCCCACTGTCCGGGTGGCCAAGATTGCTGTTGAAATGCTGGAAGAAAATTATATGCGGAGCGGGCTGTGTTGACAAAGCCTCTCCCATATGGTAAATTAGTACAAATAGTAGTCATTTATTATATATGTCTATATACAATATATGGGGATGATGAGATCACATTCGCGCAGGGGTTTTACGCTTATAGAGATAATGATAGTTGTCGCGGTATTGGCGATATTGATCTCGGTCGCTCTTCCAAATTATCTGAAATCCGGAAAATCTGCGTCAAAGAACGCGTGCATATTGAATTTGAAACAGATCGATGGAGCTATGGAGCAGTGGGCTATAGTCAATAACATCCTGGATGGGACCTTACCAAGTTCATCCCAGGATGCGGAGATATATAGTTACGTCGATGGCGGAATTCCGCGATGTCCGGTCGATGGCGAGTATTCGATACACGCGATCGGCTCGCGGCCGCAGGTCACATGTAGCCGTGAGGATGATGGGCACAAACTCTTTAATTAGAAAGAAATAACAATTGTCAGTATTCGGCATAAAAGGCGTAGCCTCAGGTAAATCAAAGTCCTCCAAGCGCGTGGGGCTCGATATAGGATCTCAGACCGCGAAGATCCTGGAGCTTTCAGGTCCTTACGACAAACCCGCTCTTTCCGGTTTCGGAATAAGGAGCATATCCAATCTTTCCGCGCGTGATTCCGCCGACTCCATCCGAGAGATGGTCTCCAAGGCCGGTATAACAGAAAAATCGGTAACCATATCGATGTCCGGACCATCCGTAATAGTGCGTTTTATATCCCTGCCGAAAATGGACGAAGAAGCGCTTAAAGGCGCGATAAAGTATGAAGCCGGCAAGTTCATCCCGTTCGATATGAACGATTGCGTAATAGATTACAAGACCATAGGAAGAGATGACAGGGAAAACAAGCTTAATGTTCTTCTTGTCGCGGTTAAGAGGGACGTTCTTCTTGGAAAAATAAAAATGGCTGAAGAGGCCGGGTTATCGGCGCGCATAGTCGATGTGGACGTATTCGCTCTTGCAAACGCTTTTTTGAAGTGCGTTCCAATCCCGGCCGAAAAGACAGTGGCGCTGGTGAACATAGGCGCCTCGTTCACCAATTTGAGCATACTCAGGGGGCAATCTATATATTTCGCAAGAGATCTGTCCATAGGCGGTAAGGATTTTAACGCCGCGATATCGAAGATACTCGGGCTTGATGAAAACGCCGCGGAGGCCTTAAAGGTCGCGCCCGGCGCCAGGACCGAGGAAGTCGCGGGCCTTGTAAAACCTGTCCTGAATAATCTGCTCGACGAAGTGAAATTATCGTTCAGTTATTACGAGAACCAGAGCGGTAAAAACATCGATGAGGTTTATCTGTCCGGAGGAGGCATCGGGATAACCGGACTTTCGGATGTATTTCAGGAGAATTTAGGATCTAAGCCTTCCATATGGAATCCGACGCAGCTCATAGACACCTCTTCTTTCGGGTCCGATAAAGAGCTTCTTGAAAAGACCGGCAATTCATTTGCTGTCGCGATGGGGTTGGCGCTAAGATGATAGAGATAAATCTCCTGCCTCAGGAAATGAGGAAGAAAGAGCCGCGCTTCAAGCCTATAGAGTTCGGCGAGATCGATCTTAAGAATCTGCCGGTAAAGAATATAGGCATAGCCGCTGTCGGCGTGCTTCTGGCTCTTCATGCTATCCTGTTCGTCGTGGGCTCGTACAGTAAATCCAAAATTGCAGATATGACTAAGAAGTATAACGCTATATTGCCGGAGAGGAATAAGGCCCAGTCCCTGAAATTGCAGATAGATCTTATGAACCGGAAGGTTCTCGCGATCGACGAACTGATGGTGAAGCGTTTCGGATGGGCCGAGAAGTTATCCAGTTTAAACGATTCAGTTACTCCCGGCATATGGCTCTCAGAACTTACGTATGACGAAAAGATAGGCGAGAATACTAAGAAGGTAGTTACAAAACAGGCCGCTCCCGGCGGTAAGAACCAGGCCATTAAACAGTCCACCGAAAAAGTAGTGCTAAGATACCTTGTGATATCGGGATACGCTTCAAGTATGGGCGAGCAGGGAACCGCCTCGATAGGCAAGTTCATAAGAAGCCTTAAGGAGAATCCGGCATTCTATTCCGATTTTAGTAGCATAGAGCTCGGATCGATAAAGTCGGAAAAGATGCAGGATCAGGAAGTCATGAGTTTTAAGCTTACGTGCATGTTTAAGCAGACGGGATAATAGAATGGCATTTGATATAAAATCCATAGATCTTAAAGACAAAAAGACTCAAGTTATGATACTGGCCGGACTTTTGGGGGTATTGGCCGTCTTGATCTATGTCAGTTTTATCCTAAAGCCTCAGGTCTTTAGGGTGATAGAGGCTGTTTCCGGGGCCGGATCGATAAGCGCGGATTTGAAAGACGCGGAAAAGGACATAGCAAATATTCCAGCATTTGAAAAGAACATAGGGGCGTGTAGGGAGAAGGTGGATCGCTATGAAAAGATGTTGCCGGCCGAACAGGAGATCCCGAGCCTTCTCGAAAATCTCTCGAGCATGGCTAAGATTTCAAATATAAAGATAGTCGGTATAATGCCTGTAGCCGTGAAGGAGGATAAGTCCAAGAAGCCCCAGGTCTATCAGGAGATACCGATACTAATAAACGCGAAGTCCGGCTATCATGAGCTCGGTAAATTTTTGAGCAGCATGGAAAACTCGGACCGGTTCATGAAGGTGGCCGATATACAGATAAAATATAATGTTCAGTCTCCGAAAAAACACGACGTCGAAATACTCGTCCTGACGTATATACTTTCGAGGGGAAAATGAGCGTTCCGAAGAAATTGGCTTTTGTTTTTTTGCTATTTGCCGCGGCTTCTTCGGCCTCGCTGTTTTTATCGAGCGCCGATGCTTTTCAGTACGAGTCAAAGGGCAAACGCGATCCGTTCGTCCCTCTGGTAGGCGCGGAAAAACCGGCAGCGGCAAGGCTTGTCGATATCACATCCATAGAGGATCTAAGGCTGGATGGAATAGCTCTCGGGGCTAAGGGGGAAGCGGCTGCCATAATAAACGGAGAGCTTATAAAATCCGGAGACAAGGTAGGAGATATAACGGTAAGATCTATAACTAAGACAACTGTAACGCTAATTATAGGCGGTAAAGCGCACGAACTTAAACTTCCAGAAGAAGGAGGGCAAAAAGAGTGAGGAACAAAGCGGTCGCGATAATAATTTTAATAAATTTTGCGCTGAGCACATTTGTATCAGGGGTATCGTTTGCCGAGGAGAAGGCTATGAAAGCGGTCGTTTCGGATGGTAAGGTTACGCTGGAGGAAAAAGCCTCCGCACCCGAGCCTGTTGTCCCTGTTGCCGCTGTTGCGGCTGAAGTGAAGCCTAAAGCCGATGCTCAAGTTGAGACCCAGACCGCGGCGCCGGCAGGCGCTGTGGCTGAAAAGCCCCAAGAAGAGACTCCCGCCCAACCCCTTGATCCCGGAAATATAACCGTGAACTTTAAAGGCGCCGACATAAGGACCGTGCTTTCCTACATCTCCGAAGTCTCGGGCGTCGACATAGTCCCCGCTCCGGATGTTAAAGGCGTTATAGATCTGAAACTTACCAATAAGCCATGGAAGACAGCACTAGACATAATACTACGAAATTATGGGTTTGCTTATGAAAGGGAGGGCGACATAATAAGGGTCGTGACCGTGGATAACCTGAAGATGGAGGAACTCGCGACTCAAACTTTCGGCCTCAATTACGGAAAATCGAAAGATGTCGTGACAGCCATAAAGGATATAGTGAGCGACCGCGGAAAGGTAATGTACGACGACAGGACGAACATAGTGCTCGTTACGGATATCCCGACCAACATCTATAAAATAGGCCAGGTCATAGAGAAACTTGATAAGCAGACGCCCCAGGTTCTGATCGAGGCCCGCATCATTGAGACGGTGCTGGATGACACAGAGAAGCTCGGTATAGATTGGAATGTTAAGATCTCCGTAGCCGGGGCTAAACGTCCGACGACGATGCCGTTTGAATATTTCAAGCCGCCGTTCACAACTTTCGGGAAAGACGGTAATCCGTACTTCCCGCAGGTCCAGACGGCAAATCCTACCGGCACTACGACCAGTACAACCGGAGGCACAGCGACAACATCAACCACCACTGCTTCGGAGTTTCCTTCGGCCAGTGGCCCAGACGGCGTTTTCGCCTTTCCGTTTGCGCCTACCGACCAATTTACTTTTGGTACGCTCGACTTTTCGGAATTTTCAGCGGTCCTTGAGATGATAAAATCGCGCTCGAATACCGATATCGTTTCGAATCCCAGGATAGCGACTCTG
>Ga0247841_10003738_pt1 | contig 27504 bp, 30 predicted proteins | sample LaCruzMarch2015__2_FD_192410 | JGI IMG/M metagenome (GOLD analysis project Ga0247841, IMG submission 192410) | Freshwater microbial communities from meromictic Lake La Cruz, Castile-La Mancha, Spain - LaCruzMarch2015_18m | ecosystem: Environmental > Aquatic > Freshwater > Lake | place: Spain... | reverse complement strand
GTATTAATTGGAGAAGAGACAGTGTCGATTTGAACCGTACAAGAATATCAATGTCACTTGAGCTGGTGTATTCATTTCTTGCATAAGAACCAAAAACACCAATCATTTCCGGATCGTATTCACGCAAAGTATTGATAATGATATTTGTAACCTCGGGGCTCATTCTTTACTTTTGAACAAAGATACGACAGTTTGTATTTTTAGCAGACAGTTGTTATTATATATTTTTGGGGTGCTCATCACCAACCAGCAATTCTCTGGTAATCGTCTCAATGATCTTCACCCGGTCAAAATTGGTTTCCAGTAATTTTGTTGCATTCCATTCAATCCGTTGGAGTGTTTCCTTTGTCATCAGAGTACATTGGATCATCTTTTCGGCAATGTCTTGAATATTATCCGGGGCGGCAACGATGCCGATGTCATATCGGGCAACCAGGGCAGGCACCTGCCCGTTCATGATGCTCAGGATGGGCTTGCCGGTTTGCAGGTATGATTGAAATTTAGCCGGGATATAAAGGTCATACACCGGATCGGGATCGAGGGAGATGATCAGGAAGTCGCTTGCTTCATAGTATTTATCCATCTCAGCGTATGGCTGACGCCCCCAGAAAACCACATTGGTGATATCTCTTTCCTTAACCAGTTGTTGTAAATCCTCAAAGAAAGAACCATCGCCGATGATTTGAAGGAATATTTCCTTGTTCCTTTGCAATGCACGTTCAAATCCCAGCACGACATTGGTTAAGTTTTGAACCTTCCCGATGTTGCCCGCGAATGTGAAGTTGGTCTTACCATCAAATGAAAAACCGGTCGAGTTGACCGGTTTAGCGTTCATGCACCAACTGGGAGCATATATTAATTTACGTTCATCCGTGTATTTAGAATAAATCGACTTAAAGCCTTCTGACGGTATCAGGATCGTGTTGCAATTTCTGTAGATGAGCTTAACGAGTTTGTTCAGCAAAAAGGACAATATCCTGGTTTGTTTAAAACCATACGCAAAAACCGTGTCGGGCCAGATGTCGAATGACCAGAGCACGACCTTTTTTTTATACAACTTATGGGCAATAACGGCTGGAATGGCCTGGGTGAGCGGGCCGACCTGGTAAACAAATATCCGGTCAAATTTCCGGGCCTGCCTGATGGCCTGAATGCTACCCAGCGCCGGGAAGGCCAAATAGTTGAGTATCTTCTTTGCCAGGCTTCGGTGAAACCCCTGCACTGTAAAAACCCTGTGAATGGCGATTTTGTTCCAGTATGTTGTCTGAAAAAGCCGGTTTCGATATCCGTCATAAACGATTCCCTTAGGGTAGGCGGGATTGGGCGTGATTGCATGAACATCATGGCCCGCGTTACTCCATTCCTGTACCAGGTCGTTAATGATAAACTCTTCAGGAAAAAAATGGTCGCAAACGACGAGGATTTTCAAAGTTCAGGATTTGGGAGGAAGGACGTGGGACGAAGGACGAAGGACGAAGGACGTGGGACGAAGGACGTGGGACGGAGGACGGAGGACGGACGACGGACGACGGACGACGGATGACGGGGGACTTGGGATTGGTTTAGTTTGGGATGCCGTGCCAGAGGTTGCTTAATGCGGTATTGCCCATGATGAGTTTCAGTACCCGCCATGAGGTGTCCTTGATCGTATAGTCCGTTGCTATATTTTCATATTTCCGGTTGCGATGTTCTTCAATGGTCAGTCGAACGGCATCCAATACATTTGAAGAGTTAAACCCTGTGAGAATGATGGTGCCTGCATCCTGTGCTTCGGGGCGTTCCATCGACTGGCGGAGCGAAATGGCCGGAAAGGAGAGCATGGCCGATTCCTCGCTAATGGTCCCACTGTCGGAGATGGTACATAATGCATTCATCTGTAAAAAAACATAATCAAGAAAACCAAAGGGTTTCAGCCATTGAATGCGCCTATCTATTTCTACATTTTGCAATGATTCAATCCTCTTTCGTGTGCGGGGATGCGTGGAAACTATAACAGGAAGGTCAAATTCGCGGGCAAGAGTATTCAGGATTTCAATTATACAATGCAGATTTACCGGATTGTCCACATTTTCTTCCCGGTGAGTTGAGACAAGGAAATACTTTTTTGATTCAAGTTTGAGATTGACCACCGCCTGAGATTTTTCAATTTTTGGCTTATAAAAGTCAAGGACCTCCTTCATAGGACTGCCGGTAAGGTAGATCCTCCGGTGAGGCAATCCTTCTGAAATCAGGTGACGGCGGGCATGTTCAGTATAAACCAGGTTAAAATCAGCTAAATGATCTATGATCCTACGGTTAATCTCCTCCGGTACGTTGAAATCAAAGCTGCGGTTCCCGGCCTCCATGTGAAATACGGGAATGTGCATTCTTTTTGCCATGTAGGCAGCCAGACACGAATTGGTATCGCCCAGCACCAGCATGGCATCGGGCATCTCCTTTTTGAGGACCTCCTCCGATTTCCGGATGATATCCCCTACTGTTGCGCCTAAGGATGATGTATCCACTCCCAGGAAATAATCGGGTTTGCGTAGTTCCAGTTCATTCCAGAAAATTTCGTTGAGCTCATAGTCGTAATTCTGTCCTGTATGAACGATGACCTGGTCAAGGTGTTGGTCGAGCAAGGCCATGGTACGCGAAAGTCTGATTATTTCAGGCCTTGTTCCTACAATGGTCAAAACTTTTAGTTGTGCTTTTTGCATTCATTAAGTATTTAGTGACAAGTGTTAAGTGGTTAATTATCAAGACTAATCACTGTTGCTTGTCAAAGCTTTTCAAATTCTGCGAAGAAGGTTTTTTTATCCATTTTTAAATGGCGCAGCACTTGTTTTACAATAAATTCCGGAACAGGGTCAATATGTGTTTGTAATGTGAGTGGTCTATCCATCCCTGATTTTGACCATTTCTCATGACCGCCCCTGCCCTTGGCCTCCTTGATGATATTTAACCCCTGGCGTTCAAGAAATTTGCGGAATTCCTTTACTGGAATGTTTGACAATTTCCTGGTTGACATTCCAATCTGAATTTAGACGAAACAAGGTAATCCAACTTCCTGGTGATAGGTATTGACGGGATATTTGTCGAATATCTCAGATACAAATTCATTGTTCTTTATCACAGAGGTAATACTTGGCGCTATGACTTTTTTTGGTTTTTGAGCCGACCCTTTCAGTTTCCACCCCAATTCAGTAAGCACTTTACCCAGTGATTTCTTTTTAAGCGTGTAGTCAACAAAATCTTCAAATACTATTTCGAATGATTTCCTTGCTCCTTCGAAGTTCTTATCGTATCCGGTCAAATCCAAATGAGGGGAATAGATAAAGTGAACCTTGTTTTCATCCTCAAAATGAAACAGCAAAAGCTTGACCTTCACGACTGATGATATGTTTTGATATTTTCCCTCAAAAATATATTGTGCCATAATTGACCTGTTAATTGAATTCAAAGTTACATGAAAATCTGGTATTAACACACAGACGAATAAAAATCAACTCATTGAGTAGCTCGTTGAGTGGCTTTGCCTTTAGTTTTCCCTGCTTTGCCAGTTTTAAATTTTCCACCGCTTCTTTAATTTCTTCTAAAAGCAGCGCTGATTCTTTTGTAATGGGTTTTGCCTTAACAAAAGAAAACAACCGTGCACATTCCCATATCTCCGCGCTCAGGTATTGTAAATAGTATGGAATGTTGCGTGTCCGGTCAAGAATCTGGCTGATTAGTTACTCCGGCACCAGATAGCTGCCGGCCTTACACAAGAGGAGCTGTCCAAAAAATCGGGGGTGTCACTTGGTGGATTCAACGGATTTCACAGCACCACCATCGCGGGGAGCGGTGATCCCACCAGGAAGGATATTTTCAAGGTGGCAGAACAAACCGGTTTCCCCCTGAAAACGGCTGCCCTGATTTTTGATGAAGTGTATGAAGGTTGCAAGGAAATCAAGCTGAAAGGATGGTAGGGGTTAAGGTCTTCTTGATTTACGATTTACGATTTACGATTTACGATTTTTTGTCCCGCGTCCCGTGTCCCGCGTCCCGATTTTCGTCCCGCGTCCCGATTTTTCGTCCCGCGTCCCGTTTTTTCCGTCCCGTGTCCCGCGTCCCGTGTCCCGTTTTTTGTCCGGTTATTTTTTTACCGCTTTCCGTAACTCCTCTTTTGCGGTAATATTGGTTTCCCCACTACCAGCGACAGGTTTTGAAGAATGCGGTGCGGGTCTTTGGTTGTTGTAAAAAATTGCTTACAGCGCCTTTCTGCCAGTAATAAGTGGCCAGGCAGGAGGACATTGGTTTTTAGGCAGTTTCAAGTTTCAGGGTTCAGTGGTGCCAATGTCTGACCCATTTCATATTTCAAATACCAGCATGTATTCTGTTTGTTACAATTGAAGTAACACGTTGGATATTTTATGCTTTAAATCAGGGATTCTGTCCTTAATCGCATTCCAGATAATATCGTAATCTATCCCGAAATATTCATGAACTAACACATTTCTCACACTTTTAAGGATCGACCATTCAACTTCAGAAAAGCGTGACTGGGTTTCTTCGGTTATTCCGTTCGCGGCTTCCCCAATGATCTCAAGCAGTTTTATTAATGCAAGTCTTAGTTTAAAATCATCGATATATTGCTGATAGGAAAGATCTTGAGTGAACTCAATGATTGAATCGATGGAATCGATGATATGGAGCAAACGCTCTTTGTCACTGATTTTGTTTTTCATAAATCAGGACTTTTTCTCTTTCAATATAAGAGCTGATACGCGGAGAAATCCCATTTGAAGAAATAAGATCAACTTTTGAATGAAGCATCTTTTCAAGGTTAAGTTTTATCGCGATGAACTCAAAAAGATCAACTTTCTCTTCAAGGTCAACTAAAAAATCGAGATCACTATCTGGTGTAGCATCTTCCCTGGCATGAGAACCAAAAAGATATACTTTTTGAATTGGCTGAGTTTTTAAAAACTCAATTACCCCTTGATTTTTTATATAATCAATGATCTGCATACCCTACATTCAATCTTTAACAAAGATAATTATTTTTTAACAAGCCACCCTAAAATAATGGCACCCGTGTCAGGCGTCAGGTTCAAAGTTCTAGGTTTCCTTGTCACGATTGTTGTTTAAGCCAGAGTTCAAGAAACGGATCGGAGATGCAGTATTGATCTCTAACCCGGATATTAATCACTGCCCATTGAAGAGCATTCCATTTCGTTTAACACAAAGTTTTCTGCAGGAGCTCATCGGAGCTGGCTCATTTAATGAAAAGACATCAAGCATGGTTCTAAAGAGCATTGGCGGAATGTAAGAACAAATGGTGTCCTATATGAAGGCATTTATTAAGCGTGATGAATATTTGCTGATGGATTTTGATCCTCAATTTAACCTGTTCTATATTTATTCCGCAAAAACCCAGATGCCGGTGTATTACCGGATATTACCGGGGAACATTCGTGAGGTGAAGGCCTTTAAGAACTGCTTGCTTGAGGCCAGAATGGGCCATTCCGGATGAGTGGTGGAAGGACAAGTGACAAGTGACAAATGGCAAGTCACCTTCGCGTCACGTTTTTCACCAGCCATTTCCATACAGGCAAAACCTGAATTTCTCCTGAATCAGTAGTGATCAGTTCTTCCTGGTCCCAGGTCAGAATTATCCTTTCAGGCTGACCAAGTTCGGTTACAACAGCTTCAAGATAAGTTCCTGAAAAACATTTCTTTTAATTTCCATTTTATCACACCTTAAGTGCCAATAACGTGATTTTTATCACACTTTTGGCACTTATTACTGGTAAAGGTAAATAATGTTATTAAATATCCATGATGATAATGAAAAATATTATGCAGATGATCATCAACGACCCCAAAGCCCTCTTTGACCAAAAAATCACATTCCTTTTTGCCCGAATGATAAAGTAAGGAAATGACACACAAACAAATCCCGTTTTTTTAGTCCCGCGTCCCGTGTCCCGTTTTTTTAGTCCCGTTTCTTAACAATATCCCCCGGGCCGTAATGGATCAATTCCGGATGAGCGGTGGAGGGCGTTCTCATTGAGAAAAGTACTTTTATGAACCGGCCCGGCCTTGCAAACGGTGCATTGTGGTATTTATAGTTCAGTGATGTGTTTATTTCTTCACGTGATATCTTGTCTGACCATTTTACCTCCCCAATCAATACAACACTGTGATCCGTTGATTCTGCCACCAGGTCAATTTTCATGGGTTTCCCATCCAAACCGTTACCCCACCATCGTGCAGCAGGGTTAAACCGCAACCCGTCAATTTCAATAAAGGGTATGCTTTTCCGGCATAGTTCTTCCCAAATTCCCGACAGGTATTGATCATACCCATAGCTGATCTCCTTCCAAACCTGGTCAACCAATCCAAATTCCAGCCTGCTTTTATTCGGGACCAGAAAAGTAAAATAAAAATTAAGAAAGGGATCATCGATCTTATACAAACTCTTTTTTGCTGATCTGATAGGTTCACCATAGGGTATTTCACGCCTGACATAACCCAGATCGGTCAGAAAACCCATCAACCGCGATAGCTGGGTGGCAGGTTTTTCAAGTCTCCCTGCAATCTCCGACATGCGGTGACATCCTGCCCCAATCAGGCTTAATACAGAGAATGCCTGGACTGATGTACGCATTTCATCCGAAAAAAGGCGCTCCGGTTCTTCATATAATACCCCATTGCGGTCGAGCAGGTTCTGTTTTACGGCACTTTCGAAATGGCTGTGCTGGTTTCGTATCTCCCAGTAACGCGGCACCCCGCCCCAAATGCCATATTCAGCGACAGCCTCCAGGGATGTGATTTGTAAAAACTCCTTCAGATCATCAATTTCCATCGGCTTAATACGGATGATCTCATCGCTTCGGCCGTAAAGCGGTGATGAAGTGTCGAGCGCAAGGCTGTACATCATCTGCTGCGACGATCCGCAGATGATCAGATGGTAGTTTTGGTGTCCATTTTCATCCACGATCCGCTGGATCACAGAAGGAAGTTCAGGGCTGTTTTTTACAAGATATGGAAATTCATCCAAACAGAGTGTTATGCGATTACGCAGGGAACGGTTGAAACTGTCAAGCAGACTTTCCCAATCAGGATAAACAGGTTTGGAGAAGCCGGGGATCAGTTTTTCGATCTGCTTTGCCAAAGCGCCAATCTGAAGGGGTTTCTCCCGCAAATCGGCTGCAAAATAGATGCTGTCTTGCTGCAAAATTTCACGCAACAGGGTAGATTTCCCACAACGGCGCCGACCATACACAACGACAAGTTGTGGCTTATCCTTCCCGAATGCCTGTTGTAACCTGGCTATTTCTATTTTCCTGTTGACGAACATAGTATTCACGATTTTATATTATGCATGACAAAGATAATGTTTTTCATACATAATAACGCAACATGAAAAGACTTATGATTTACGATTTTTCGTCCCGCGTCCCGCAGTTCAGTTTATTTGTTTTCGGGGGATGTCAGGTGCCATTTAATATAATCGGGCGCTTTCCCGGTTAAATAAAACGGCAAATTCAGCAGGGTGAATACTTTTCCTTTCAATGTTTTTGTTGTCTCAACTTTTAACTCGCCGGAATATATTCTGACAGCGAAATTATGAGGGCATTGGTCAATAAATTCCATCAAGGAACGTAATCTGCCCGTCTTGCCCAGTTTTACTTCAATGGGGATGAGCAGATTGTCGATTTGCAAAACATAATCAACCTCCGCGTTTGATTGCTTTTTTTCCTTTATCCAAAAAAGATTTTTTGCTGAAACATTCGATTTTATCGATAAAAGTTCTTGCCCGACAATGTGTTCTGCGATTTTTCCTTCAAATACAGTATCGATTAAATTATTGTTTAAAATCATCAATTGTCTTTCAACTCGATAAAATAAATGTGCTGATCAGATGTCAGCCTTAGCGCTTTTTAGTACTTGTTTAAATAATGCTGCTCCCTGAACAGCAATATTCAAATAATTTATCAGATAAGGACTATGTGTAGTCATTATCAGTTTATTGCCTGATAAATTATTATTATATTCTAACAAACTATGAAGCAGTTTTTGCTGCGAATCCGGAAACAGATTTTGCTCCGGTTCTTCAACGATATTAATGAAGCATGAAGGCTTATTGGACTACTTGTGGTCATTTTATATTTGTGGCAGGATAAACCAGGGATAAGAAGTAGGTTTTTTCTAAAATTCTGAATCCCTCCAACCTGCCGTGCTCCCCTGAGGATAAGAAGTTTTCTGGAAGCGCTGGATTTCCAGTAATTAATGGACCCTTATTGTGCATTTATTATGCAATTATTGTGCAATTAATACGATTATTGATTAATTTTGTACGATTATTATTTATCCTGTTAATAAATGGAATTTGATTTTGACCCTAAAAAGAGTTCTTCCAACAAGGACAAACATGGGATTGATTTTGAAGAGGCAAAATCATTGTGGAATGATTCTTATCGGGTTGTAATTCCGGCAAGATGCCATGTTGAGAATCGATGGGTGATGATTGCCAGGTTAAAGGATGAATATTGGTCAGTTATTTACACTGTCAGGGATAGTGTTATCAGAATAATATCGGTAAGAAAATCACGACAAAATGAAAAAGAGATATATCATTGCTGAAGAACTGGATCAGAAGTTTGAAGCGGCTGAGGATATTTCGGAATATCTGGAGCTACAAAAAGCCGGGCGGCCCGGATTGCAACAACGAAGGGTTAGTGTTGATTTTCCTGCATGGATGGTCAGGGAACTTGACCAGGAGGCTGAGCGACTGGGAGTGACCAGGCAGTCGATCATTAAGTTTTGGATTTCTGAAAGGCTAAACCTTTCTCATACCTGAACCCAGGAGGAGTGACGATTTACGATTTACGATTTACGATTTTTTGTCCCGCGTCCCGATTTTCGTCCCGCGTCCCGTGTCACGTGTCCCGTTTTTTGTCCGGTTATTTTTTTACCGCTTTCCGTAACTCCTCTTTTGCGGTAATATTGGTTTCCCCACTACCAGCGACAGGTTTTGAAGAATGCGGTGCGGGTCTTTGGTTGTTGTAAAAAATTGCTTACAGCGCCTTTCTGCCAGTAATAAGTGACCAGGCAGGAGGACATTGGTTTTTTGGCAGTTTCAAGTTTCAGGGTTCAGGATTGTTGTTTAAGCCAGTGTTCAAAAAACGGAATGGAATGTTGCGTGTCCGGTCAAGAATCTGGCTGATTAGTTCCTCCGGCACCAGATAGCTGCCGGCCTGACACAAGAGGAGCTGTCCAAAAAATCGGGGGTGTCACTTGGCCGGGAAGGATATTTTCAAGGTGGCAGAACAAACCGGTTTCCCCTTGAAAACCGCTGCCCTGATTTTTGATGAAGTGTATGAGGGTTGCAGGGAAATCAGGCTGAAAGGATGGTGCTGATTTACGATTGATGAACAAGTAGATAGTCCTTCAGGCAGGCGATGGGCACGACCAGGACAAGGCATGCATCAAGTTTGCAGTTGAATTGATGAATCATCAATATTCAGTAAAAGCATTCGCCTAATGGCCAAGTATAAAGACCTTCATTATCTCATTTTCAGAATATGGCCTGATCTTGAAACCCTGATTACTGATTTTTCCGTCCCGTGCCAGCAGCATCACCATGAGGGATAGGATGGTAAAATTCTACCCATTTGAGGATGATTTTTTAAAATATTCACCTGCTCTCGAATTCTAATAACTTGAATTCTTGCATATTTAATGGAATCTTTCGAGATATATGAAAAAATATTCTCAAGATCCTCTGCAGTTTGAATAGTCCAGATCAGTCGAGCCATTTAGCAATTTTTGCATCCAGCTCCACTTCTGTAAGCACAAGATTGTTGTCGGCCTGATCCAGCCCTTTTTCGATTTTTTCAAGAAGTACAATTTGCTCAAGGATTTCATCAATTGTCACGTTATCTGGCAGTTTCTGAATACCGGATATAACTTTTTCTTTTGTTAGCATAATGTCCTTTTTTACAAGAGATAAATAATACGTCAATCGTGTATTGAAGCACTGACCGGATAGTTGTAACAGCCCTCTGAGGGAGCCGGCCAGAAGAGCTGGCCAGAAGAGTTTTACGGGAGGAGGGCAAGGTATTACGCCCAATGGCGTTACGCTTTGCGATATAATCACTAAAAAACAAAAATAGGTGAAATTGTGACCCGTATTTCCGTCACGTTATTTCAACTGAATCAATGTGGCATCAATTTCGTCACGAAGTTTTGATGATACATTCAACGCATTTGCAAATGATTTCCATCTGCTCATGGTATCACTGATTTCTTTAATCATCGTCTCTGCTTTTTTGTTTTTAATGGATTTGCCAATAACCAATAGGTCTTCTTTGGTAATAATTGCTTTTTACCCGGTTTATTCCGGTTTCAAGTTTCACACAATCAAATCGTTCATCAGTCCTACGGCATAAAGTGGTATGTTCAACATAGCCGGATCCTCTCTGTAATCTGACATGGAGGCACGGACAGATACCTTAGGATGATATTTTTCACGAAAACTCTGTAAAGATTTTGCTTTCAGATTCTCTTCAGCTTTTACCTCAACCGGTATAATGCGCCCGCCATGCTGTATCAAAAAGTCGATTTCAGCCATACCCACATCAGGTGTCCAGTAATAGGTAATCGTATCATCGATCGACTTCAGTTGCTGAAGCACATATTGTTCGGTCAGTGCACCTTTATATTGACCGAAAATTTCACTGCCGTTTATCAGCGTCCTGGCATCTAAACCAGATTTTGCACCAAGTAATCCCACATCGACCATAAACAGCTTAAAAGCGCTGATGTCTTCAAATCCTCCCAGTGGTAAAGATGCATTCGAAACACGGTTAACTTTATAAATCAATCCGGCATCCTGAAGCCACATAATGGCAAGTTCAAACTCTTTGGCACGTCCACCCGGTTTGACGGCACCATATATGTATTTGCGGTTTTCTTTCGCCAATTGCGATGGTATTGCATTCCAGACCATTTTAATACGGGGTATGGTTTCCAATGGCGGATGTTTGGAGAAGTCTTTATCGTAAGATTCCAGAATCGAATTCTGAACAACTCTGACTTTCGCATAATCTCCATCCCAAATAAAAACATCGACCACTTCGGGCATTCCTCCGGTGTAATAATACTGCCTGAGCAAATCAATGTATTGCCCCTTGAATGCCTTGATCAACGTCCAATCCCTGTTTCTCAGGGTTTCCAGCAATGCATCCCTGCCCATTGCCAGCAGAAATTCCTGAAATGACAAAGGGTACAGGTTCAGAAAATCGACCTTGCCCACCGGGAAAGAGTCGTCTTTGTGAATCGACAACCCGGGCAGCGAACCTGCTGCTATCACATGATATTGCGGAATATCTTCGTAAAAATATTTTAGCGCAAGTAACCCACGCCTGACCGACTGGATTTCATCAAAAATAATCAGTGTTTTACCTGCCCGCGGAACAACTCCTGTGGAAAGCTGAATGGAACGAAGAATACGTTGAATATCAAAATCCGCCTGAAACAGATCGGCCAACTGGGTAACTTTTTCAAAGTTGATATAGGCAACCGATTCAAACTCTCTTTTTCCAAACTCCTTCATCAGCCAGGTTTTCCCAACCTGGCGGGCGCCTTTTATCAACAATGGTTTACGATGTGTATCGTCTTTCCATTTTAATAGCGCTTCGTAAACTTTTCTCTCCATATTCGTAGGTCCTTTTGAGTTATGAGAATCGGATCGAGCTCAATAAGGCAAATATACGATCATAAAACAATAAAACAAACGAATAATTGTATGTCGGTACATTTTTACATAATGAATTTATGGTTGCAGGTTGTCACGATTGTTGTTTAAGCCAGAGTTCAAGAAACGGATCGGAGATGCAGTATTGATTGTTCTGCTTTTTTCCCTCCCGCTACTTTTTTACCGCTTTCCGCAACTCCTCCAGCCCCGGGTTTGTCGCCCCGCTGCCGAGCACATGATCGATGTCGGCCAGGCATTTTGAGGGTTCGTTGAGGTAAAAATAGCACCAGGCCCGCTTTTCCCAGGCTTCGATCAACCCGGGCTCCTTTTCGATGATCGCGGTGAAGTGACCTGCAGCCGCACGGTAGTTTTTACGGGCATATTCATATTGGGCCGGGATGTAATAGACCTCCATCCTTTTAATGGCTGCTTTGCGGCTTATTTCGGCTTGCCTGTTGAGATACCTTGGAATGTCACTTTTCCATAATAATTCCGTTCTCCAATGACCGTATTCTTTAGGATCCTCCCCGGCATAGGTAAAAAATTCGGTTAAAAGACTGTTCGCCTCATCATATTTTTCCAAACCTTCCAGTATCCCACACAAATTATCGACATTTTCAATGTAGAAGGGTTTTTGCCTGAACACCTTCATGGCGTATACGATAGCGCTGTCGTAATTGCCCAGTTTCTCATAAGCGAGGCTTATAAAATATTCCCGGCGCGACTCCCAGGGATGGGCATGATCGGCTTTCAGCAAGGCGATGGTTTCGGCGTATTTGTGCTCATTGATCAGGTACCGGGCCTTGAGTACGGCAATAGGTTCGCCCTGGACCGATATATTCGGGATGGCAGGGAAACCAGACATAATATACGACGACGGAGCCGTGAGTTCCTTTTTTTCAAGTTCATATTTGATGAGACCCTGCATCTGTAGGGAGCGGAAGTTCAGATACAGGGGGTATATCAAAGAAAGCAGAACCAGGAGCATCAGTGCGGATGGAAATAAAGTCGGGACGCGGGACGCGGGACACGGGATAAAAATTCGGGACAAGGGACGCGGGACGCGGGACAAAAATTCGGGACACGGTGCGCGGGACGCGGGACGAAGGGTGTTTTTTGGTCCTGGTGATTTTTGTAGTTTCATCCATCCTGGTGATTTCAATCCAGGTATTTTCAAACCAAATGATTTCCATTCAGGGGTAAAGGCAATCGCTGATCCCAGGAATATGGCCCACAGCGACTGGATCTCTGCCCGGTCGAAAGGAAAGTTAAAGAAGGCATCCACGAAGTAACAAAGAAGTCCGAAGGCCGGAATAAACAGCAATTCATGCGACAGGCCTGATCCGGATTTTTTTACGAGTGCACGCAAAAAGGCCCACCCGACTCCGATGAACAGCGACAGGAACAACAATCCACCCACGATGCCTGTTTCGGCTGCGGTTTGAATAAAATCGTTATGGTTGTAATAATAGTAGATAAAATCAGGCGCCGACCGGGTTTCATATTTCATCACTGCGATTTTCCAGTTGCCGGCTCCCACCCCCAATAACGGGTCCTCCCCGATCAGCCTGAATGACCTGCTCCAACTTGCTATCCGTATTCCGGAAATAACATCCTTGCCTGTGGTCGCAAATCTTCCGATGATCCTGTCGTTCAGATTAAACTCACGGATGGCCGGGGAAATGGTGCTCAGGCCCAACCATCCAAGGTAGAGGAACAGTGGGATCAAAAAGAGGATTAGCAGGCTGTAAAGGACAGTTTTCAGGCGAATGCGGTCGACCATCAACCGTACGACGAGGAAAAGCAGGTAGGCTGCAGTAAGCGCCACGAGTCCGATATAAAAAGCGCGCGACAACATGGGAAGGATAGCCATAAATCCGAAAAAAACCGCGACCAGTCCGAGTGACTTTAAAACACCCTTTTTGTAGGTCCATAACCAAAGCGCGAAGGGAAGTTTCAGAAACAGGGCTGCCGCCAGGATATTCTTGTTCAGATAACCAGAAGCATATGTCCATGCGAATTCATTGAATAATTCATTGACGTTTGGGTACTTATCTGCCATTTTCCACATCTGATAAAAAATGTTCGATGCTTCAAACAGGAGCAACAGGCTCATCGCCACCGACAATGGAATTAAAAACCTGTTATTGATCCGCAGGATGGACGCGATAATCATTACGGCAATAAATACATTGAGGAGTTTTGCAATGGCTATGATGAACTCGCCCAGGTTGTTGGCCTTGAAGCCCGAAAGCAGCGAAACAACAAGGAACAATCCATAAAGCAGTCCTATCCTGTTGCTGAAAAAGGTGGAAAACATCCCGGATGGCGTTTGTTGATCCCTGCGAAACTGCAAAAAAATAAATACCGCCAGGTTAAAAATGGCCAACGCCAGGAATTTAGTCCCCGCCGAATCAAAAGTTCCCATCCGGGGAGTAAGCACGGTAATATAGCCATAGCCAATGATTATCATCGGATAAGCCAAACCGCCCAGCCAATAAAAAAACCGCATCTGCGGCTGTTCCTCTTTATTTTTATTTAAAAACATCATGTACCTTATAACTCATCTCGTCCCGCGTCCCGAATTTCCGTTATTTCCGTCCCGCGTCCCGTGTCCCGCGTCCCGATTTTTCAGTCCCACGTCCCGATTTTCCGTCCCGCGTCCCGTGTCCCGTGTCCCGATTTTCATTCCCGTGTCCCGATTTTCCGTCCCGCGTCCCGTGTCCCGTGTCCCGTTTTTCCGTCCCGCTTCAAATCAAAATCCAGCGTCCGGTAAACCGAATTGTTGCTGATGTACTCCGGGATAATCTGTTTCATGATCTTCACCACCATCCTGTGATCGCCCTGGTGAAATGGGTCCATCAGGCTGTCGATCAAATCCGAAACCTCTTCAAATTTATAATCCCGCACCTTGGCAACCAGGATCTTGGGATGGTGGGTGGCAATGGTGCACTCCTTGTCGTTGAGTAATTCTTCGTAAAGTTTTTCACCGGGTCTTAAACCGGTATAGGTGATCTTGATCTCCCGGTCGGGGATGAATCCGCTCAGGCGGATGATGTTTTTAGCCAGATCGAGGATTTTAACCGGTTTGCCCATGTCGAAGATAAAGATCTCCCCTCCTTTGCCCATGGCGCCGGCTTCAAACACCAGCTGGCACGCCTCAGGGATGGTCATGAAATAGCGGGTGATCTCGGGGTGTGTCACTGTGACCGGACCACCGGCCAGAATCTGTTTTTTAAAGGTACGCGTTACCGATCCGTTCGATCCCAGCACGTTTCCGAAGCGGGTGGTGATAAAGGCGGTTTTGTTGCCAAGCCGGGAATTGAGGCTCTGTATGTAGATCTCGGCCAGCCGCTTGGTGGCGCCCATCACGTTGGTAGGGTTCACCGCCTTATCGGTGGAGATCATGATAAACTTTTCGACGCCGGCAGCGGAGGCGGCATCGGCCAGGTTACAGCTTCCGAATACATTTACACGCACAGCTTCCAGCGGATTAGCCTCCATAAGCGGCACATGTTTGTAGGCAGCGGCATGGAAAATGAGGTGGGGTTTCACCGAACGGATGATGGCGGCAATGGTATGCTCGTTACTCACATCGGCAATGAGATACTCCAGGATCACCTGCTTATGGTACTTGCGCTGCTCGAGCTCGAGCTCAATAACCATGAGGTCCTGCTCAAGCTCAAACAGGGGTGTTTCAGCCTGGTCGACCAATATAATACGCCGCGGATTAAAATAGAGCAGTTGCCGTGACAACTCATGCCCGATGCTGCCGGCGGCACCGGTCACCAATATGGTCTTACCGAAAGTTCCTTTAAGCACTGCCTGGTTATCGAGCCGGATGGGATCCCGTTGCAGCAGATCCTCGATATTCACATTCTGGATCTGGTTCAGGTTGAGCTCCCCGTTTATCCATGATTCAATGGGAGGCACACTTTTAATGGTCACATCGAGACCCAGCATGCGGTTGTAAATTTCTGTTTTCTGCTCCTCTGCAATGTGGGGCATGGCCATTATGATCTCCCTGACGTTATGCTTTACCAGGAAATCGTTTGTTATAATACCTGGTGCGTAAATCTTGACACCCTGAATCGATTTACCGATTTTGCCCGGCATGTCGTCCATGAACCCAACCACCCGGAAGGGAGAAGACTGCAACCCCATAAAGGTGTTTACAACACTCACACCCTCTTTGCCGGCGCCATAGATCAGCACATTGACTTTTTCTATCTTACTATAGGAGGTGATATTATAATATACCAGTTTGATCGACATCCTGAAAAAAAGAAGCATGAAGAGGGAGACAGGATAAAAAATGAGCAGCACCGAGTTGGGAATGATCATGAAGTATTCAATCCCCGATATAAACACCTTGTAGCCCAGATTTCCCAGTAACAGCAAGGCATAATTCGCCATGGCCACCAATATTACGATCAGTGTGATGGCCATCACGATGCGAAGCGAATCGTGCTGGCTGGTATGGCGTATGATACCGCGATGGGCCCCGCTGAGCAACAGCGCCAATCCACCTACAAGGGTAACCGCCCCCATTTGCAACGTTATATGGTACTTTAAGATTTCTGTTATCACGAAATCAAACCGCAACAGATTGGCAAAAAGCACTGCTGTATTGAGCAGCACAATGTCGATCAGCACCACGATCCACCGGGAAACAATGATATTGGAATGACGTAAGAAAAAATGCTTGATCACGGAAAATATTTCAATTTAAAATTTCCTGTTCGTCGCGATCGTCATGTTTTCGTCACGATCGTCACGTTTATAATTTTCAGGCACAAAGATATCACGAAATTACAGAAATTGGCTAATGCAGCCCTAATTTTATCATAATTTTTTTAACAGACTCCTATGATAAAGCGATGGCTGCCTCGTTGGCAAGAAGCTGATACAGACGATGCCGGTAGAGCTGAAATCACGCCTTTGAATTTCTGGGGAACAGGTTGACATATTGAAATATTTTGATAAAATATTTCATGAACAGCAGCGGCATGTTGGTGTGGAATCCATTCTCACGGCAGGCCCGCACGATCTCCCGGTTCAGGATATAGGTGCTGTGCAGCGATTTGGTGCTCCGGCCACCCGTGCGCATCCTCACCATATCGAGCGGGAGATACTGATAGGTGACCCTGTGGGTGTGCAGAAAGCGGATGATAAGCTCATAGTCGGCCGCGATACTGTACCCGGTCTTATAGTCCCCATATCGCGCAAATAATTCCCTTTTGACGAAAAAGGTGGGATGGGGCGGCATGAACCCGAACCGGAGTTGCCATGGGCTGAAGTACCTCCCCGAGATGTACCTGACCGTTTTGTCCCAATCGGGCGGTTTTACAAAGTGGATATCGGCAAAGAGGGTATCGGTATCATGGCGTTGAAAAGCCGTGGCCACCCTTTCGAGGGCCTGGTTACTTGTGTACACATCGTCGGCATTCAGCATGCCAACCAGATCGCCGGTGGCAAGCCCCAATCCTTTATTCATGGCGTCGTAAGGGCCGCTGTCGGGTTCGGTCAGAAAGGCGCTGATCCTTGAACCGTAACTTTCAACGATTTCCCTGGTGCCGTCGGCAGAGCCGCCATCGACGATGATATACTCCACATCGTGCCATGTCTGGTTTAACACCGACTCGATGGTGGCGCGGATGGTGATGGCGTGGTTAAGGACGACGGTGATGATGCTTAGTTTCAAGTGGCAGGTCAGGTTGTAGTTTCAGTTATTGTTGCATAATCAAGTAGCCATTTCCAAACGGGAAGGATGCTGATGCCATCTGATAAGATCGTTCAACTGGCTAAAATTAATATATTTTATCCAACTGAATGATTATAATGGTCAAAACTATGAATTTCTTTATCCCAATATCACTGTCAGGCCGGTTCAGTGCAAATTTTCAAATCGAACCAATTTGCGCGATGATCTCCAGCATTTTCCTCCGGTATGTCTCGCTGCCATAATTTTCGATGGCATGCATGATATTGAATTCCTGCATCTCCCTCAACCTTTCCTTGTCGCTCACAAGCGCCAGGATGGCATCGGCAAGGACCTGACCTGAACGGGGTTCGACCAGGATGCCGTTCCCTGGCTTTACAATACCGGGCAGGAAATTATGCCGGGTGGCGATGATGGCGTTGCCGGTGCGCATGGCCTCCAGGATCGAAACAGGCAAGGCTTCGGAGGGGTGCCAGGTGGGGAGCACAAAGATGGATGAATCACGCATCAACCGGATCTTATTTCGCGAAATTCCCTCTTCCGGCATGGTGGGTTCATGCTTCGCCTGGTTATGCTGGCCTGAAACAACCTGCCTAAGATAGGCGACGCGGCCGGGATGGCTTTTTTCAATGCGTTCCAACTGTTCATGAAAGCGGGCGGCGATCTCCTGTCGCGACATGAAGGGATCGGGTTCCGGAAGGCCGGCTATCACGAAGTTCACCCCTGCATGCTGCCGTAAAACGATATCACAGGCCTCCATAAATTCAAGGATCCCCTTGCTGCGCATCAAGGCCGACAGGTAAAGAACCTGGCAGGGGTGCTTTTCCTTTTGGGCAATTGTCCGGACACTTCGGCTCCGCTCAGTGTCCTGCTGAACGGTGTCCGGCTGGCCATTTGTCCGGACACTTCGGCTCCGCTCAGTGTCCTGCTGAATGGTGTCCGGAATATCAAAGCGCCGATCATAGCAATTGGGCACAACCTGAACACGGATGTTTGGAAAATGACCAAACTCATTCCGCATTTCCTCCAGCAAAACGATGCCTGTATCAACGTGCCGGTACCCATATCTGATAAACGGCTTCAGCATGCCGCTGTTTTCATAGAACGACCTGAAATTGGCGCCGTGCAGGTGGGCGATCATCCGCTTGTTGCACCAACGGCCCAGGATCAGCAGAGGGATATCCTTTACAAATCCCGTCATGCTGCGCGAAGGGGTGAAATAAACGGTTTTAAACCGGTAAACCAGGAAAAACCAACAGGTGGACAGCATCGTGTAAACCGTGTTTCCCAGGGTGGATTGGAAACGGGTGATGTTTACCAGAAGAATCTCCTCTTTCGGGAACATTCCAACAACCGGCACAAACATAGCCGACTGCCCGGTGAAGGGAGGAGGGAGAGAGCCGTAGAGGAGGAGTTTGGAGGACATCTTTCAATTTACGATTTACGAACCGGAGCGAAGCGGAGCTCGGCGGAGCCATTTACGATTTACGAGTGACAAATGAAAATTTCAAAACTCTTTCATCATTAAAAAATCTGCGATATGTCTGTGACGGATTCCTTCAATGTTGTCGTGCCAAATTTCATCCATGGTTACCACATATTTGGGATGGTGGTCCCGGATCTCAAGCAGTGGTTTGAACTCCCTGTCGATGGTCGTTTGCTCCGTCATTTTATAGGCTACCTGGATATACACTTTTTGTTCTTTTGATTCAGCGATAAAGTCTATTTCCATATTCTCCATTTTTCCAACAAATACCCGGTATCCGCGACGTTTCAGTTCAAGCATCACAATGTTTTCCAGAACCCCGGAAATCATTCTGTCCCTGTAACCCATTACTGCATAAAGTAACGATTGATCGCCCAGATAATATTTTTCGAAAGTTTTAAGTATTTCCTTCCCTTTTAAATCGTATCGCGGAATTCGGTAAACAATAAAAGCGCTTTCAAGTGCATTAAGGTAGTTGTATACCGTGTTGAGATCTATCTTACGCTGCTGACTTTTAAAATAGTCAGCAACATTTTTTGCTGAAAACTTGTTCCCGATATTGTCAAAAACAAATTTGACGACCCGTTCCATAAGCTCCACATCACGGATATTGTACCTCTGAACGATATCCCTCAGAATGGCCGACGAATAAATATCATAAACCACTTTGTAGGCAGTTTCCATAGTATATTCACCCGTGTGAAGTACCGGAAAACCGCCAAGCCTTAAAAAATTATAAAATTCCTTATGGAGATCCTGAATGGGATGTAATGCCAATTTGAATTGCAGGTTTTCGGAAAATGACAACGTTGTCATATGAATCTCCACATAGCGCCCTGCCAGAAAAGTGGCAAGTTCCGACGATAACAAATGTGAATTTGAACCCGTTAAATAAATATCGACATTGAGATCAACCATCATGGCATCTACCGCCTTTTCCCAGTTCCTGACATTCTGGATTTCATCGAGTAAAATGTAAAATCGCTGCTTCCCCCGTGCTTTGTTTTTTATCAAATGATACAATTTGTCGGCATGGTCAATGTCACTGAACTCAAAGCTTTCAAAATTGACATGAATTACCTGCTTTTCATTTACGCCCCTATAAACCAACTCTTCACGCAAAAGCGATAGCATGGCCGATTTACCACACCGCCTTATCCCGGTGATTACCTTGATGAAAGGCTTGTCAATGAAACTGATAAGCAGATCTAAATATAATTCCCTCTTGATCACACAATTTTTTTATGGTTATAACCACAAAGATAGTAAATTTTTATACCTTTTTTATGGTTACACTCCAAATTTATGAACTTTGAACCTTTAATCGGGACACGGGATAAAAACTTTGAACTTTTAACAGTTTTTCTTTGAGCTCAGGTTTTCTTCACGCTCAGAAAGTACTTGACATGTTCTACCGGCCAAAAGGGTTCGAAATGCCTCCTGTTGATCACGGCTCCATGGAAGGAGTGGCAGCGTTTGTGATCCGACTGGCTGAATATGTAACGGTAGTGCTGCTGTGCCATGCGCAAGGCTGCTGCACTTAAATCGGCCATGCCGCCGTAGGGATAGGCGAAATAAACGCAGGGAACGCCGGTATGCTGTTCTATCGTTTGCTTGCTCACCAGGAGTTCCCGATTGATCATATCCTTGTTATCCGTATTCAGCCGCAGGTGATCCTGCCCGTGTGAACCGATGATATGCCCGCGCTGCTGCAGCTCCCTTACCTGGTTCCAGGTCATGGGGGCTTTCCCGGGTGTGAGAATGACCTTATCCAGGAAATTGGCCCGGTACGATGCGTCACCATCCATGAAACCGGGATTGATAAAGAAGGCGGCGTTGATGTTGAATTGTTCCAGCAACGGTGCGATGGCCGAGGCATGTTCATCCAGGCCGTCATCGAAGGTAAAGGCAACACACGGCTCTGCGGGTGATGCATGCCTGGCGATCATCTCCACCGCCTCTTCGATCCGGACCAGGCGGCACTGCCTTTGCAATTGACGCAGCAGGTCGTGAAGGCGCTGCGGATCACCGGCATCGCGTGAAAGATAGTGGCCATTTAAGATATGGATCCCGGCCGAAGGCACTGCAAACTTACCGGCTATATCCAGGAACAATTTCCGGATTGATTTCCGGAGAAACTGAACGGTTGTGGGTTTGCTGTCTGGCCTGTACATGAAGATATCGCTATTATTCTTATCCGCTTATAGACGGTTAACTTCAGCTTTTCACGATTGTTTTTCCCTGGTAACCTTATGCGCCCTGATTCCGATGATGACCGGATAATCGGGATCGGTTTCATCAAGCAGCGCCTGATCTGGAAGATCCTCAACGGCAAGCCCGTCTAAAAACGCCTTGGCCGCCAGCACATTGCCATAGGTTACTACCTCCACCTGCCCTTTTCCGAATTCTGCCTCGAAAAGCTGCAAGGCCGACTGGCTGGTAAATCGCCAGTAATCGCCCCAGCGGTCCATATCGTACCTCGAAACCTGCGATATCCCGGCTACGGTGGCCAGTACAATCCCGTCGTTTTTCAGCAACCGGTGCGTACCTGCAATGGCTTGCTTTACATCATAGATAAAATTGTAGGTCTGGGTGCAGATAAAGCAGTCGTAACGGTTCCCGGGCAGGGAGGCGGGCTTTGACAGGTCGCCCGTGATGGTCGATGGCTTGCCGGATCCATCCACATGCAGGGTCTCAAAAACCGTGGTCTCCCTGCTTTGTAAATCTGCAAACTTTCGTGCATAGGTATCCTCAGCTATTTCCAATATGCAGCCCGAGATGTCATGGCTGTGTGCCGCTAAAAACTTTTCAATGTAGTACCGGTCGATCGGCATCCCCCGGTCAATCCCAAAAAGCCGGCTGATCGGCTGGGTCCTGACCGGATCATGGAATTCAACCTTCTTGTACAGGCCGAAAACCAACTTAACAGCACGTAAGAACCTTATGAGATATCGTTTCAATTTGCAGGTTTCACTTGTCACGTTTCTTCAACAGTGGCTTCAGCCTGTATGCCCTCTTCAGCCATACCGCAGCGCTGTCGTGACGGCCCAGTTTTTCATAGGCCCGTGCGAGGCAGAACTCGCGGCGGCTGTCGTACGGACTGGAACGATCGGCCAGCAGCAAGGTGATTGCTTCGCGGCAGCGGTTCTCCTGAATGAGGTAGCGGGCCTTGATCGTTGCAACGGGCTCGTCGCGGTCGGTCACATCGGGAATTGGCGGGAAACCTGAAACAATGAATGAAGCCGCATGGGTAAGCCTGTTCCCGGCATCATCGGCCAGCACATAGCGCTGAAAACGAAGCGATTTTACATTCTGAAACAAAACATAGGCCGATATGAACAAAAGTAATATCATGCATGCAGCGGTTATTTTGTTGAAAATGATCTTCTGAATCCTGGGAATTGATGCTGCAATCTGCGCAGGATCAGCCTTGGTATGACCGCCAGTAATCCAATACGCTGCTGCTGATGCTGCAAAAACCGCAAAAAGCACCTGGATCTCGGGCCTGTCGGCCGGAAAGTTAAAAAATGCATCCACGCTGAAGGCCAGCATTCCCATGGCAGGCAGGAACAGGTATTTCAGCTTGTCGTCGCCCGATGTGGTCCTCCACGATGCCCTCAGGAAGCCAAAGGGGGCAAGGAATACCAGCACCAGGTAGGCCAGGCCGCCGATGAGCCCGGTTTCAACGCCTGTTTCCATGAAATCGTTGTGATTTTTGGAGAGATAATTATAATCGGCCTTGCCCGGGTTTTCGTATTTCAGCACTTCGATCTTCCAGTTCCCGGTTCCGGTTCCGAGCCAGGGATGTTCGCGCAAAAGCTGCATGGACCTGTTCCATGATGAAAGCCTGATATATCCGGGCGTAGCCGGTTCCGATTTGGGTGGCGGGGCGATTTCATGGGTGATTTCTGTCACCCTCGCTACCACATTTTTATTATAGGCAATCGTGTCTTTGTCCTTCGGGAACAGGTAGCGCTGCGTGAAGGAATAGACCACCAGGGCAAGGACCAGCAATCCGGCGAAATGCATGGCATGGATCAACGGTTTCCTGTCTTTCGTCCTGGTAAACCGCAGGGTCGCATACAGGGCAAGGGCTGCCGACAGCAACACCAATCCCAGGTAAAATGCCCGGGCGCTTACAAAGAAAATGGCCAACGTAGCGCTGAACACGGTGATGTATCCCAGCTTTTTCTGCCATCCGCTGGCGAAGAACATGAGCCACACCGAAGCAGCCATCTTCACAAACATGGCAGCCGCAAATACGTTTTTATTGGAATATACCGATTGTATATCGAAAATGGATACGACATTGCCTGCAATATATTTTACAATTTCGTAATACACCGTCACACTGTCGATGAGCAGCATGAAAGCCAGCGCGATGGCAACATACTGAAAATAGCCGCGATGGCGCTTCAGTATGACAAAAAACATATAGCTTGCCGAAAATACGGTGAATAGTTTGCTGAAATTCATCACCGCCGCCGTCAGGTTCAGGGCCTGGCTGAACGACAGTAGGGAGATCAGCATAAACAAGGCGTACACGATGCCCATGCTGTTGCTGAAAAACCCTGATTTCAGCCCAGCATCCTGCCTGAATTTGCGGTCTGATAAAAACACAACCAGCGAAACCAGGTTGAGGATCGCCATGGCCAGAAATTTCGGGCCATTGGAGTTCACGGCGCCAAAGTCGGGCATATAGACCGGCAACAACAAATAAGCCCACAAAAGAAGGATATAAGCGGGGTTCAAGGATTCAAATTTTGTTAATAAACCAGGAATAAACAATATGTTCCATCGCATTCTTATGATCCAATACCGGCAGTATCGTATGAAATAGTGCCTGCTTTATCATAGTGTAATATTTATTTTACAGATATACGCATTTGTGTAAATAATTTCATACACCAGATAATAATGTTTTGAGGACTGCGACCTGGTAACGGGGATTGTATTTTCCCGCAATCGTCGCGTAACATGCCTGGCGGGTCGATGCGCGTTTTGCGGGGGGCAGGGAAAGCCAGGGTTTGATTTTCACGCAGAGGTCATCGACTGAGTTTTCGGCGAAGAAATCGCCGGTCACACCCGGGGTGATGGCTTCGAATTCCGGACCCTGCCGCGGGAAATGGTCGTGGGTGATCACCGGGGTGCCGTAAGTCAGACAATGAATGGCCGTAAGCCCCACGTTGCCGGGCGATACGCACACATCGGCATGATAAATAAATTCGCCCAGGCGCTCTTCGTCGAACAACGGACCCACGAACCATACCCGGTCATCGAGCGAACAGTTTGAAACGAGCGACCGGATGCCGGTCTCTTCAATCTCCTCCCCGATGATCACCAGGTTACAGGGTGTTCCTTTGTCGTTCAACGCCCTGCCGGCCCTGATGAGTTGATAGATCTTCTTTTCCTTCTGAATCCGCCCGATGTATAACAGCACAGGATCGTCGTTGTTAAAATGGGTTCTATAAATCGCGGCATCGCTTAATGAAGCCCTGATCCTGACCTGCCGGTCATAATCCATGGAATTATAGATACAGACCAGCTTCTGCGCATCAAACCCCCTGGCGATCATCAAATTGCGGGCGTAATCGCCATGCAACAGCACTTTATCCGACAGCTTAAAAAACACTTTTTTAACAACCCTTTTCAAAAGGTTCTCATCGCCATACCAGCCATGCGACCATAGCCATGTTTTTTTCCGGCGCAGTTTCGTAACCAGCAATACGAGCCAGTTGGAAAGGCAGTAGGGTTCACCGTCGACCAGGTAATATTGATACGACTCAAATGCCACGCCCACAGCGCCTTTCTGCCAGTAAAAGTGGCCCGGAAGGGGGACAAAAGTGAGGGTTTTCCGAAATCCTTTCAGCGTTTCAACGTTCATCGGCAATACCGGACTTGCAACACGATCGCCAATATAAAAGTCACACTTCAGCTCCTGGTCCATCAATGCAAACAAAGCCTCCCGGTAGTGGGGTGCAAGGTTGTTGATGGAGCAAATTGGGTATTGAATTTTTGAATCAGCCATGAAGGTGACGGATGACCGATGACGGATGACGGAGGACGGATATTATAACATTCCGTGTGTTCTCAGTATTTCGGCCAGATCGGGATGCTTCTTTGAGTATTCGCGCAGTATTGTTATCAGGTTACGACTCTTTTATTCGGCCCTCGAGGCCCGCTGGCGGAACCGAAAAGAAATTGCTTTTTGGTCAAAGATGTTTCAAGTTGCAGGTTGCAGCCTGACAAGTTCTTCTTCAAGAGGCAAACTTTGTTCATTCCTTGCCTTCACTTCATCGAACAACCTGATATCGTTAAGTTCTTCAAGTAATCTTAAGGTGGTTCCTTGTCGGAGAATTTCTTTAAAACAAATTCTTTGATGATAAGAGCATCTTTAATAGCATTTTGCATTTGATAATCTTCGATTTCAAGAATGTTAGGATATCTTACTTCAGCTGCATAAATCGTAAGATCACTACAATTTGTTATAATTTGTTCAAATTCAGGATCGTAATTAGCACAAGTTTCACATAATACAACCAAGTCATGGGTTTTTTGCAATCTTCCATTCTTAGATGCAATATATCCTTTCAGAATTTTTTCGGCACTTTGTTGGCAGTGATAACAAATAATTTCATATTTTGGCTTTAACTGTACTGATAATATTTTTGCTGCTTCCAGATCATTCTCAGCATATTCAAACCATAAGACCCAATCCTTTTTGTTAGCCATATATTTTTTGTCCCTCTGTTGCCACTAAGTATTCGAATGTCGATAAATTATCTTTCCTATTATTAAAATCCTTGGTGTCACATACCAGAATATCGACCGGCAGGAAAACTTTCTTGATAAGCAAACGCCTGGCTTGTTGGGTAATCTCAATTTTCTTTTTCCCGTTTAAGTCGGCTACCACGAATATATCCAGATCGCTATCTTTGGTTGCTTTATTTTGAGCATAAGAACCAAAAAGATATACTTGTCTGGCATCAATGCCATTGACTAATATCTTTGAAATCTGATCTGCAATTTTTTTAATTTCTCTATTCATAAAAATACATTTCTTGGTCCAGCATTGGTATCATGTTCTTTTACAAAGATAGTTGATTTCATCTCATGTTAACTTATCAATCCATAATGATTATGGTTCGGTGATTTTTTTCGTCCCGCGTCCTGAATTTTTTTGTGGTTGCATTCATCAAAAATGATCGTGCAACGAATAAGGACTGTATTTGACGCAAATATTGCAATGATAATTTTTAAATGCAACGAATAAGAGGTATATTTGCTGCAAATCATGCAACGAATGAATACTTTTATACATCAATTGGACCATTGGCCTGAATTTTCATGGCGAACTGATGAGTTTGTCAACTTGTTAAGCGAAGTGAGAAATTTACAAGGCCGGCTGACGGGGAGAATGGAATCATTGGGATTTGAGCTGAGAAATGAAGCAACGCTTGAAACACTGACCCTTGACGTATTAAAATCGACTGAAATTGAAGGTGAAATATTAAATCCCGACCAGGTCCGTTCTTCGATTGCAAGAAGACTGGGAATGGAAATAGCAGGTTCAGTTGAGTCGGACAGAAATGTGGATGGAATGGTTGAGATGATGATTGATGCCACCCATCATTGTTTCAAACCATTGACTTCGGTAAGACTCTTTGATTGGCATGCCGCTTTATTCCCGGCAGGAAGAAGTGGAATGCATAAAATTACTGTTGCCGGCTGGAGAAAGGATTCCACCGGTCCAATGCAAGTGGTATCAGGAGCAATGGGTAAGGAAAAAGTTCATTTTCAAGCCCCTGATTCATCTTTCGTTGAAACTGAGATGAATCGTTTCCTCGATTGGTTTAATAAAAATGATGGTATTGATCTGGTCATAAAGGCTGCCGTAGCTCATTTATGGTTTGTGACCGTTCACCCTTTCGACGATGGGAATGGCCGGATCGCCAGGGCCCTGACGGACATGGTGCTGGCACAATCAGATAAAAGCACACAACGGTTTTATAGTATGTCGGCCCAAATCAGGCTTGACAGGAAACAATACTATGAAATACTTGAAAGCACACAAAAAGGCAACCTTGATATAACTGAATGGATTCAATGGTTTTTAGGTTGTTTGATGAATGCATTAAAATCGACCGATACTGTTTTGAATCGTGTTTTGTTTAAAGCTGATTTTTGGAATAAACATGCAGATATCCCAATCAACGAAAGACAGAAAAAGTTATTAAACAAAGTTTTTGACGGATTTGAGGGTAAGCTCACCTCCTCTAAATGGGCAAAAATTGCTAAATGTTCAAAGGATACCGCAATACGGGATATTAACGATTTGATAAGCAAAAACATTTTGCAAAAGGAAGAAGCAGGAGGAAGAAGTACAAATTACGAATTGCAATAAATGCCGGATGACCAATTACGATATACGATTTACGATTTGGTGATACGGTTTTCGTAATTTTTAATTTTTAATTTTCACCCTGTCACCTTGTCACCTTCCTCACAAACATGCTCACCAAAAACCTGCTGCCCCCATTCCCGCTGCCAAACCAGGTTTCGATGTCG
>Ga0247841_10003736_pt1 | contig 27510 bp, 21 predicted proteins | sample LaCruzMarch2015__2_FD_192410 | JGI IMG/M metagenome (GOLD analysis project Ga0247841, IMG submission 192410) | Freshwater microbial communities from meromictic Lake La Cruz, Castile-La Mancha, Spain - LaCruzMarch2015_18m | ecosystem: Environmental > Aquatic > Freshwater > Lake | place: Spain... | reverse complement strand
AGAGGGCTGGTGGAAATAATGGTGCCCCTATTGAGATGACCGTTGGTACTTTGATACAAAAAGATGGTAATGGGAATGGTATTGCTGATTGGGAAGAGTATTTATGGGGACTTAATCCAAATAAAAACGGGGAAAGCAACAAAGAGTTTATTTTATCTAAGAAAAAAGCCCTTACAGCAAGCGGGGATATAGTGGTGACAGATGATTCAGAAGCAATTACCGAAAACGAGATGCTTTCTCGTGAATTTTTCGCGACGATTATGTCTTTACAACAAACAGGTCAGTTAAATGACGCATCAATACAATCAATATCTGATGCAATTGGACAAAACATTGAAGCAACTCCACTCCCTGACGTATACACAAAAAATATGCTGACAATTAAAGAGAATTCTGACGATGCAGATGCAATATATTTTATTATGTTTAACAATCTCGTTGATAAATACGCCAATGAAGACATTGGTAGTGAATTAACCCTTGTTTCTCAGGGTATAGTCAACAATGACCCACAAGCATTAGTTGCAGCAAAAACAGTTGCAACAGCATATAGATCGTTTGGAGAAGAGTTAATAAAAATACCCGTACCTGCTTCCGCTGTAGATGTTGACTTGAGTTTAGCAAATAACTATGAAAAAACAGCGGAATCTATTGAAGGTCTAACCTTAGTGCTAACAGACCCTATTGTTGGAATGAGGTCAATCCTCAGCTACAAAAAATATAGCGACGCTTTGGTTTCCGACATAGAAAAACTTTCAGAAATTTTGCAATAAGTAACATTAAAGTGATATACTAGATATAACTATTTATATGAAAAAACAAATTGCGATAAAAATAATTGGAGGTGTAATCATCTTTATTTTTGCATTGTTTTTTCTACAAGGTATTTTACCTATACAGGCTTCTGCTGCAACAAAAGGATTAAACTGGGATAACCCAAATGCAAAAGGGGATAATCCATATAAAATCAATACCGATGCTATCTTAAATTCTCAAACAATGATGCAAGTTGTGGGATGTACCGGTCTTGTCGACAAAGTAACATCAGTTACAACACAATTCCTCAAAAACCAAGCAAATAAACTCATTCAAAAAATTTGGAAAGATAAAGCTAAAGCTAAAGCTAAAAATAGTTCGTGTTCTGCAGTTAAAGCTGCTATTGCTTCGGCACTAGCGGGCATACCGAACGTGACTTATTCGACGGCTATTGTTGCTAAAATAGATTGTAAAGATATTCAGAACGTAACCGACCCAGATACAACAAGAGCAATAGAAGCAACGGATAATAACCAAGACGCAGCCGCAAAGAGAGAAGAATGCTTCAACGGGCTTGCTTATACTCTTGCCAAAAATCAACTCGCATCAATGACTCGCCAGACGGTAAATTGGGTCAATAGTGGATTTAATGGAAATCCTATGTATGTCCAAAACATAACAAATCTCACAAATAGTATTGAGAGAAATGTGCTAGAAACTGGGACAGAAATATTAGCTAACGGGTTATTCCCATATGGAGGAGATTTTTCTGAACTTGTTGTGAGAAGTTATAATACTGGTGGAACAAAATATGGTGCTGCAAATTTCCTTAACTCTCTTACTTCTGATTTATCAGCTTTTATTACTGATGATGATTCTTATTTTCCGACTAATACCATTCAAGAATCAAGGCTAAGAGAACAGAGAGCAAGTAATGCTTTTGCAAATGATTTCTCAGTTGGTGGATGGGACGGATACCTTGCTTTAACTCAAAGAGACCAAAACAATCCACTCGGTTTTACAATGCAAGCTAGCCAATATTTAGCAGACAGAATTGAACAACAATCTTATGAGACAAACAATGAACTCTTAACGAACAATGGCTTTTTGAGTCAGAAGAAGTGTGTAAAATGGCAACTATACGATGAAGCAACAGGTAAAGCCCAATTAAAAGAAGTTCTGGGACATTCTTCACAATTGGCAAAAAAATATGAGCATGTATATGGTCCAAGTAAAATTAGCCAGTTTGATAAATGTGCCCCAGACGGTTATGAAGTAGTAACACCAGGAAGTATTATAAAAGATAAACTTACTACTTATGTGAATTCACCAGAGCGTCAACTTGAACTTGCTGATACCATAAATAAATCATTAAATAGTTTATTTACTTCTCTTATTGAAAAATTCAGACAGGAAGGACTTTTTGGTCTTTCACAAGAAAAATATGCATATATAGACAAAAACATGGGCTTAGGATATGGATCAACATCCTATGATGAAAATGATTCTTTTGCAAGTCCAAATTCTGGTAATGATTTTAATAATATTGACCTTACTCGTGATCTCGGAAACACGTACATCCACGAAGATACACACTCCCTCGGCAATTGGAATGCCAAACTAAATATTCCAGAACTAAATGTCGGACTTGGTCCATATAGCGAGACAATGTGTAATGGTGGCTATTGTTCACCTAACTATTATTACACAGTATCCATTGCTGGTAATACTAAGCTCATGAATAATGGTTACAATGGTTGGGCTGTTAACGATAGAGTATTCTGGGATGGTGAAGAGTGGCAGAATTGGAAATGTGGACCAGTAGTAAATCAAACAACACAAGAATGTAGCAACCAAGTAAATCCTATAGATGAGAGGGGTATTATTCAGATTCAAAAAGATTATGTTGTCGCAGCAAAAGAAATATTAAAAATATTACCAGGCATAATGCCAAAACTTGGCCAGCTTGATTATTGTATTCCTGGGCCAAGTTTATATTTTGAATCCAATTCAGGTGATGCCGCTGGAGCACTCAATGAATTTGCTGGTTCACTCCAATCAATATACAAAGAAGGTTCTTTCCTAAAAAGAGATTCAACAACTTACTCATTAGCACAACCAGGCAATACTGCTTATGATGAATACAAAAATATATTTGATGGAACACCTTATTGGTCATTTGTTACTCAAAGTTTTCCATGGAGAAGCTTGCAACAACTTGGAGCTGGCATTACCGCTAAAAAAGATAGAGCTGAGGGGAGACTGCAAACTGCTGTTGACACTCTAATAAATCAAATACAAAATGATATTAAAACATTTTATAAAGATTATAACGAAAAGGTATTTAAGGGTGTCTACGGCACAATGAGATCTGAGTTTAAAGAAAGAGAAGATACTTTCAATTTGATTCCTAATGCAGGATACGTTCCAATGATAGAAGATGGTTATAACGTAACGAAAGATATATTGTCATACAACGAAGATATGATTACTGCAGTAGACGACTACAAATCTGCTATTATGCAAGCTGAATCAAACACACAAAAATTAAGTATGATAAAGAATCAGGTTAGTAAAATAATTAAAGATGCTCAAGTGCGTCGTGACACCGAACTTGTAGCACAACTTGGTCTCACGTATGATCAATATATTGCAAAATATGCTACATGTTTTAAAGAGGAAGATATTCTTTATTATGATGATAACGATATAATAGTTGACCTTGGCGGAGATGAAAAAACTAGATGTCATGATGGAATAGATAATGACTTAGATGGGTTAATAGATACAAAAGACCCAGATTGTTTACTACCACCTGAGCCTCCAACAGGTGACTATAATGGTTATTGTTATACCGTGGCATCTGGAACATACGGAGAGGTAGAAAATATGGAATGTTATAGTCTTGAAACAAGAGAAACATGTACAGGGGAAGCAGCAAGTGGGTGTCTATGGAGACCTATTGGTGGTCTCGGTGATATTGGTGAAGATGGACAACCGTTATGATTATATTATTTGTAGTCAGAGAAAATTAGTTTTAAAAGATTAGAGAGATTAGTAATTAATTAAAAAATCAAATTATTATATGGAAAATAATCCAAAAAAAAGTAAGGCACTCATTGTAACAATCATTGTTATAATATTACTTTTGATATTTGGATATTTGATTTTTAAAAATGGAAACTTTTTTGGGATAGAATCTTCATCTGGTATTTCTAAAATATTCTCTTCACTTAATCCATCAGATAATTCAAAGAAGATTATCGCTGAAGCAGGAGAAGACCTAAAAAATGGCGATAGTATATCTGTCTCTGGTACAAATGAAAACAATATTCCAATAGTTGTAAAAGATGATAATAGCGACTATGGTTTTACAAATCAGGATATAGCATACGGAGAGCTTGGAGAGATTACAATAAATAGTGGTGGAACAAATACTTTTTGGAGCTCATTTTCTGATTTCCTTGGAGACATTATCAAAAAAAATCCGAACAAATGTCTAAACGGAGCAACCAATTATCCTACTTGTGATGAAGATATTAAAATATGTATGAATGGGGCGACAAATCCACCAGATTGTGATGATATTCTTAATAGTTGTCTAAACGGAGCAACCAATTATCCTACTTGTGATGAAGATATTAAAATATGTATGAACGGGGCGACAAATCCACCTAGTTGTGATAATAGTTCTAATATATGCTTAAATGGGGCAGATGATTATCCTGCTTGCGACAATATTACTTATGGTCAATGTCTAAACGGAGCAACCAATTATCCTACTTGTGATGAAGATATTAAAATATGTATGAATGGGGCGACAAATCCACCTAGTTGTGATAATAGTTCTAATATATGCTTAAATGGGGCAACTAACCCACCAATATGTAACTCAACTAATGATGTATGTATAAATGGAGCAGACAATCCACCAATGTGTTCAAACCTTAATCAATGTCTACCTGGTTTTACAGGAGTATATCCAGATTGTGTAGGGTCAACTACTTGTCCTGATGGTTCAACTGGAACATATCCTCTGTGTAATGGGGACGGATATTGTTTACCTGGTTTTACGGGGATATATCCTAATTGTATAGGACCAGAGACCTGTCCAGACGGTTATACTGGAATATATCCCCAATGTGTTGGACCAACTGCTTGTCCAGATGGTTATATTGGAACATATCCTTATTGCACTCCAGCATCTGATGGGTATCCTGATTTGATGGCAGGAATGATTACGCCGACAAGCACCCCTATTAATACACTAGCAACGTTGACATCTATTATTTCCAATACTGGCGGAGGGCCAACAGAAAAAAGTTTCTCAACTTTCTTTACGGTAACTAACACAACGACAAATAAAGAAGAAGAATTGAATACAATGGTACCATCAATAGAAGAAGGCGGGGAAGGGATAGCAATAGTAAAATATACCTTCGCTACAGCTGGAACATATACTATTCGTGCTTGTGCAGATAAAAATTCTCCTTCTGATGAAGGAATAGTTACTGAATCAAACGAAAATAATAACTGCGGATATCCAACAACTCTTACAGCAACAGATTCTCTACCACCAGTCGGCACACCAGAATGTAGTGATAAAATAGATAATGAAGGTGATGGAAAAATAGATGTCAATGATGAAAACTGTCACGTTGGTGGTGATATTAATGGAGAATATTTACCAGAATATGACTCTGAAAGTACTTTATCAACAGAATGTAATGATACAACAGATAATGATAAAGATGGGGGAATAGATAAAAATGACCCAGAATGTCATGCGGGTGGTGACATAAAAGGAGAATTCTTACCTTTATATGATTCTGAGACAAACACATCAACAGAGTGTAATGATACAATAGATAATGATGGTGATAAATTAATTGATGACAAAGACCCAGAGTGTCATGTTGGTGGTGTTATTGGTGGACTCTATACACCAACAAATAATTCAGAGACAAATCCACCTATAGAACCAGATGTATGTCTTGATATAGATAAACATCCATTGGTATTTACAGATGCAGAAAAAGCGAAATTGGCAGAGCTTTTACGTAAATTCTACCTTATCGCACCAACCCTAAAAACAGAAGATGATATTGTTATGATTTACCAAGAAATCGATAATTATAATTCTTTCATTGGGAACTTAAATGAATTAACCAAACAATGTTATTTACAAACAAATGATTCCCTTGGTTATATAGAATTTTGCGAAATGAATCCTGGTTGGTGTAATCAATCAGAAGATTTATTCACAAATACTTATACTGGACCAACGACAAAATATGGTAATCCTTGGTATAAATATAGTTCAAGAGGGTCATATGTTGGTAATGTCCCTATTGAAAATGGTTTTTGCTATGGTCCTGGTGATGGGCATGGTGGCCCATACCCTTGCCCAGTATTTCAAACAAAATTATCCTGTGAAATAGGTGATCCTTTTGGAAAAAGTTATGCTACAAAATGTAAATGGGTGGATAAAACAAATTTGAAAGAGTATGAGACACTTCTTAATATTTGGTAGGAGAATAATTACTAATTACCGATTACTAATTAATAATTAGAAAAAGTTGAGGGTTTTGTTTAGGAAAGAAAATATAAATGAAAAAATTGTTTCCATACATTCTAATAGTTTTTATTCTTGTGCAATTACTTGCGCCATTTACTGTTGGACTTGGAACAAAAAATAATTTAGAGGTTAGAAGCAACAAAGCAGAAGCCGGTTGGATTTTACCCGGAAAAGGAGTAAACCCAATATCAATAGATGTTCAACCTGCTCGAAAAGATACTTCAATAAGATTTACTATTACAGTGAGCTGGCCTAATAAAAGTTTACTTTCTACAGAATCAGTTATTGTATCAAAGATTGGACCAGATGGAGAAACATATATCCAAAAGGAAAAAGTTCCCTTATCTAATGATGGGCAGGATAACCAGATTGGCTCTGTAGAATTTCTAGGATTAAGTCCAGGTACTACTTATAAATTTGATGTAATTGGAACTCAAACTACTGAAAGTTTATTTCAAGCTTTTACGGTTAATCTTGTAAATAGAGCGGTTTGGCTTGTAACCTTTGGTGGCTTAAATTTTGGTCTAGCTCAAAATACCGGAGAAGTAAAAAACGACACTCCATATGAGGTGACAACCTTAACAACGCCAACTACTACATACCAAGACCAAGAAATAGATAATTCTGCACTTATAAACGATGCAACGTTATTACCAGTCTGTGCTCCTAATAATATTGGGGGATGTGTGGGAGTAATTTTATATCGTTTAGTCTTCCAACCTAGTTCGTATCTTTTTGCTATAACTGGAAAACTTCTTGATTATACTCTTTTTTACTCAATACAGGATACATCTTATCGTTCACAATTTGTGGTTGAAGGATGGGGAACAGTCAGAGATTTTGTTAATATGTTTTTTATCTTTGTACTTCTTTATATTGCTTTTGGAACTATTTTAAATCTACATAGCGTTAAAACAAAAGAAATGATTATAAATGTCGTCATTATTGGACTCCTGATAAACTTTAGTCTTTTTGCTACTCAAGTCATCATTGATGCATCAAATATGTTAACAAGGGTGTTTTATAATCAAATATTGGTAGGTACTATGAAAAACGGAGTTGTTGTTGAAGAATTAGGGTTAGGAGGTTCAAAACAAGTAACAGCAGCTCTTGTTTCAAAAATTAATCCCCAACAAATAATTATTCATGCTGGAGAAGCAGGAAAAATACCCGCAAAGGGGGTAAATAGTACAGGAGATGATAATGGTAATAAATCTGGAGTTGATAATGGTACATTTATACTGGTTACAATAATGGCATCTATTATGAACATAGTTGGGCTTTGGACCTTTTTAATGGTTAGTATTATTTTTGTTGCCAGAGTTGTAGGACTGTGGGTAGCTATGATATTAGTTCCTTTAGCATTCTTTAGTTATACAGTCCCATCTCTACAAGATATAGATATGATTGGCTGGAAAAAATGGTGGCCAGAAACTATCAAATTAGCATTTCTTGCACCAGTATTTATATTCTTTTTATATTTAATCATTCAATTTTTAGATTCTGGTTTAGGTGTATTAGATGCAAATGGTAAAACTGGTCTTGATTTCTTTATTGCAATACTCGTTCCATTCGCTTTTCTAATGATACTTCTAATAAAAGCAAAGGATGTGACAAAGAAAATGTCTGGCACAATCGGAGAATCTCTTACCAATGCAATTAAAACTGTGGGTGGAGTTGCCCTCGGAGCAGGTCTTGGTGGGTTAGCACTTGCAGGGAGAGCAACTATTGGAAGAGCTGGAAGTGCTATTGCTAATTCAGAGAAATTGAAAGCAGCAGAAGCAGAAGGAGGGTTTAAAGGCTTTTTTGCAAAGAATTTGCGAACTGTTGGTATGGGTGCAGGGAGCTCAAGTCTTGATTTCAGAAATACAAAAGCTGGAGCTGCAGCTGGAAAGGGAATGGGTGTAGATATGGGTAAAGGAAAAGAAGGTGGATTTGTAAAAGCAAAAGCTGACCAGATAGCAAAAAGCCAGAAGAGAGCAAAAGAGCTTGAACTTGGAGAAGGGTCAAATGAAAAACAAGCATTAAATAGGGCAAAAGAAAAACAAAAAGAACTTGAAGATAAATTCAACCATGATATAGAAAAAACAGAGGGTGATGTAAATTCTGCAAGAGAAAAATATCGAGATGCAGATATAGCGGCAAGGAGAGATCCAAATAATATGGAAAAAAGGAGGGCGGCTGACGCAACTGAAAAGAAATTGAAAGAGGAACAAGATAAATTGTGGAATATGAAGAATGGGGGTGAAGAACTTGATAAAGATGGTAATGCGACTGGAAAATATTATACCGATAATGGTTTTATAAGCCAGAAAGCAGTAGATGATGCTAATGAAAAAGTTAAGAATGCTACAAGTGACCAAATCAGTATTGCCGCAAATATTGAAGAAGTGAGAAAAGCTGGGGAAGAGGCAGTTAGAAAAGCTAAGGTAGAAATAAAAGCTGCAGAAGATAAAAAAGATGAGATATGGAAGAAAGGTGGCACTCCGGCTGAAAAAGATGCCGCAGCAAATGCAATAAAAGAGGCTCAAACTACTTTGACTACAGCAGAAACAAACAGTAAAAATGATAGCGCTGCTGCTATTGGTGCCCTAGCTATAGCTGAAACTGCTCTCGCTACTGCTAAAATTAATGCTGAAAGAGCAAGTAAAGCAGCTAGTGAGGGAGCAGGAATATCTCTAATTGGAACAAAAACAGATGTTCACCATACGCAAAAAGAAGTAGATAAAATAAACAATCTAAGGAAAAATCAAGCTGCTGCTGTACTTGAGAGCACTGGAAGCAAGGTTTTTAATTTCATAACAACTGGTGGTCAATATAGTTCTTCTGGTGCGAATGAAGTTGCTCATAATATAAGAATGAATGTAAAAGTTCCTGAAACTAAACACAGCTCATCTCACGACTCTCATGGTGGAGGTGGTGGTTCACATTCAGCACCAAAACCAGCTTAATCTAAACCTGCGGATTCACACGGGGGAGGAGATGCACATGGAGGAGGTCATCATTAAATAAATAACATATGACAGAAAAATTAAAACAAATAATGAATAGTGAAATAGTTAAATTGCCTAAAGAGCAACAGGAGGCTATTAACTCTATCAAGTGGGGAGAAGTGACTGAAGAAATAGGTAAGAATTTTTCACTTACAAACACAGAGATAGATAATCTGCAATTAGAAACTGGTCTTGCTTTACTTGGTCTTTTTGATTTTGATTTGTATGTATTAAATATTGAAAATGAAGTTGGTCTAAGTAGTGACATGGCAAAGAAAATAGCTGAAGAAATCCTTAGTAAGGTATTTAAACCAGTAATGGAATCAATGGAATTATCAATAAAACACAAAATGAAATTTAGTAGTCCAAATTGGAAACAGACAGTGAACTTTATTGTTTCAGGGGGAGATTATTCTAATTTTATAGAAAAGAAGGAGGAGCCAAATATTCCACCTAGTATAAATGTAAAAAAATAATTAAGAATATATAAAATGGATCCCGTTAGAAGTCGCGATCGCAAAGATATAAAAAAACATTATGAAATCATATACGAGTAAATTTAATAAATTAATAAGGCAGACCAGCGAGCAAATCGCGATCTACTTCTAAACGGGATGGATAATACAACAGATATATTACAAATAAAAATAGCCGAAGCAAGAGCAGGACTATCTAAAGAGAGCCGTGCGGCTATTGATGATGTTGATTGGAAATTTATTCTCTTAGGAATGAATAAGAAATATAATTCTGACCAACTAGAAAACTTGGTAACTGAGACAGAGTTACTTCTTTGTGGAATTCTAAATCCTGACCAATATGAGAATGAATTAGAAAAGAGAATAATGTTACCAAAGGAAGATATTATCTCATTGTTAAACGATGTGGACAGACTTGTCTTCAAGAAAATACAAGAAGCGCTAGAGAAAAGAATAGAAGGAAATGGTCAGTCTATGTTTAAAGGACCACAAGCAAAGATTGATAAAATAATATCTGTAAACGAAAAGGCGTTATTAATGAAAAAAACTTCTGATTTAGACCCCCGTTTTGGAAATATGCCAAGAGGAGTTCAAGAAGCAATTGGTAAATCAAACTGGAAAGAAAAACTTTATGAGATATCAAAAAGATACAAGATTAATATAGAACAAATGGGTATCTTGGAAGAGACTACTTCAAAAGTAATATCAAATGAAATACACCCAGATAAATATGAGAGTGAATTATCTTCTGAAATAAATATTGCAAGGGAAGATATTTCTAATATGGTCAGAGATGTAAATGAGAATATTTTGAAAAAAATAAAAGTAATAATGGAAACTCAAAGTGAAACGCCAAACAAAGAAGAAAACATTGAGATTCCTCTTCCTCCATATGCTAAAGAAATTAATAATGAAGAATTAATAATTAAGAATGAGGGGGGAAATACACAGGAAGAACCAAATATTACAGTCATCCCAAAATCATTTAAACCAGTTGAAGAGATAATTCCACAACCTCCTAAAAATATAATGGAAGAGAAATTGCAAGGCACAACAGTAAGTGAGCATACAGTTTCAGACCATTCTATCCCTAAAACGCTGGATCCTTATAGAGAAGCGTTTTAGATAATTAAGAATTAAGAATTAATAATTAAGAATTAGGAATGAAAACAGATAACATCATCCGAGATAAAAGCTATAGTTTTAGTTTAAAAATTATTAAAATATATCTTACCCTGACTAAAGAAAAAAAAGAATTTGTTCTTTCAAAGCAATTAATTCGATCTGGGACATCAGTCGGAGCAAATGTAGAAGAAGCTATTGGTGCACAATCTAAAAATGACTTTGTATCAAAAATTAGTATTTCCTATAAGGAAGCCCGCGAAACACTTTACTGGCTCCATCTTCTAACAGATAGTGATTTTCTAAATAAGCAACAGTCTGATACACTTATATATGATTGCGAAGAATTATTAAAAATACTCAGTTCAATTCTAAGAACTTCCAAGTCGTGAGTATAATTCTTAATTCTTAATTATTAATTCTTAATTATTATCACTTGCAATTCAAAGTTCCACAATTTATTGATGTAGAGGATAAACTTTTTGGTCCTTTTACTTTTCACCAGTTTGCATATCTAGCCGGGGGAGCAGGACTCGTTTTCGTTTTGTATAAACTTCTTCCTATATGGATTAGTATTTTTCTTATTATTCCGGTTGCTACATTGTCCGCACTTCTCGTATTCTATAAATTTAATGGAAAACCATTTATTTTTTATCTTCAAGCTGGGATTAGTTACCTTATTTCAAGCAAATTGTATATTTGGAAGCAAAGATTGGCAAAGGAAGATAATAAAGAGAAGGAGGGAGAGGCATTACCTATGGTTTCTATGGTACCAATGACGACAACAGAGAATAAATTAAAAGATCTTGCGTGGAGTTTGGATGTGCAAGATAAGGAGAGTAATTAAAAATTAAGAATTAATAATTAAGAATTGGATACAATATGGTATAATATTATTAGATATGAATTATTAATTCTTAATTATTAATTCTTAATTATTTATATATGGCTATCAGCGCAAAAAGTTCTCAGGACTTTGTTCCAATTAAAGAAGTTAAAAATGGCATCATTGTTCTTAAGGATGGTGGGCTTCGAGCTATTTTAATAGCATCATCTTTAAATCTTTCTTTAAAATCTTCAGATGAACAATCAGCTATAATAAATGAATTCCAAAATTTTCTAAATGGACTAGATTTCCCAGTACAAATATCAATGCAATCTCGCAGACTTGATATCAGACCATATCTTCTTACTTTAGAAGGTAGAATTAAAGAACAAGTAGAACCACTTTTAAAAATACAAACTAAAGAATATATAGATTTTATAAGGTCCTTTACAGATGAAGTAAATATTATGACAAAAACTTTTTTTATTGTTGTTCCTTATAGTCCTACAGTCATAAAATCTGGAAATAAAATGATGGATAGTCTACTTGGCGGAGGTGCTCCAAAAAAACAAATAGAAGACACAAAAAAGGCAATAGATATGGCATCTTTTGAAGAAAAACGAACACAGCTTGACCAGCGTGTAGGGGTTATTATGAGCGGACTTGGAAGAGTTGGAATAAGAACCTCAGAACTCAAGACTGACCAAGTTGTTGAATTATTTTATAAAACATTCAATCCAGGAGATATTAGTCAAGGAATTAAATTACAATAATTACTTGTCCCGTTAGAAGCCACGATTACTATAAATATACAAATATGAATATATATCACAATAGAAAGATTAATAGCACAATAAAGCAAATTCACGAATTAATCGTGATATGCTTCTAATGGGATGGGAATATTTTCATCATTACTAGGAAAAGGGAATAATAACACTAAAAATAAAAGTGCAGTTATGCCTATTCTTCCAAGCGAGATATATAAAGCTGCAACACTTGAACTTCAAGATATTATTGCACCTTCGGCTCTTCAAATAACACCTAAGTCTTTAAACCTTGGTGATAGAATAGCTAGAACTTTCTTCGTTATATCATATCCGAGATATCTTAGTGATAATTGGTTTTCTCCAATTATAAACCTTGATAAAGTTTTTGACGTATCTATTTTTGTCCATCCAATAGAAACAGCAGAAATATTGAGGTCTTTCCAGAAAAAAATAGCAGAAATTCAGAGTCAAATTTCTATTCGTGAAGCAAAGGGTCTTGTCCGTGACCCAATGCTAGATACTGCTCATGGAGATATTGAAACCCTAAGAGATAGTCTCCTGCAGGCCCAAGAGAAGATGTTTGATGTTGGACTTTATATTACTATCTACGCAGAAAATGATAATGATTTATTTAAAATTGAAAATGAAATTAAATCTCTCCTTGAATCAAAGCTTATTTATCTAAAACCTGCACTATTCCAACAAAATGAAGGATTTAAAAGTGTAATCCCGCTCGGAACTGATATCTTAGGGATACACCAAAAGCTAAATACTGAGCCACTCTCAAGCGTCTTTCCATTTGTTTCTTTTGATTTAACTGAAGATAAGGGAATTCTTTATGGAGTTAATCGTCACAATTCTAGTCTTATTCTATTTGATAGATTTTCTTTACCAAACTATAACTCCATCACTTTCGCAACCGCTGGTGCCGGGAAATCTTATGCTACAAAATTAGAAATTATTCGTACTTTGATGTTTGATACAGAAGTTATCGTCATTGACCCAGAACGTGAATATGAATATCTCGCCGAAGCAATAGGTGGAAGATGTTTTAATATTGCTCTTTCTTCAGACCACCATATAAATCCGTTTGATTTACCTGTCCCTACGGGAGATGAAACTGGAGCTGATGTTTTACGAGCAAATACTATAAGTCTTGTCGGATTGTTTCGTATTATGCTTGGAGGACTCACTCCAGAGGAAGATTCAATTATAGATAGTGCCATTACTGAGACATATGCCCTAAAAGATATTACTACTGACTCAGATTTTACAAATATAGAACCTCCTATGTTGTCAGATTTCGAAGTAATACTCTCGGGGATGGAAGGTAGTGAATCATTGATGCAACGTTTGATTAAATATACTCATGGTTCTTGGGCAGCATTCTTGAACCAACCATCAAACATTGATATCAACAGAAAATTTATAGTTTTCTCTGTCCGAGACATGGAGGATGAACTTAAACCTGTCGCTATGTATATAATTACTCACTATATATGGAATGTTGTCCGTAAAAATATTAAAAAGAGATTACTTGTGGTAGATGAGGCGTGGTGGATGATGAAATCAGAAGATACTGCATCTTTCTTATACTCTATTGCAAAGCGTGGAAGAAAATATTATTTAGGTCTTGCAACTATTACTCAAGACGTAGGTGACTTCATGAAAAGTGCCTATGGAATACCTATTGTTACCAACTCTTCTATTCAACTACTTCTCAAACAATCTCCAGCTACGATAGACGTTCTTCAAAAAACATTTAATCTTACTGATGAAGAAAAGTACTTATTATTGGAGGCTAATGTCGGAGAGGGAATATTCTTTGCAGGACTTAAGCACGTCGCAATCAAAACAATAGCTTCTTATACTGAAGACCAAATTATTACATCAGACCCTTCACAAATCCTTGCTATAAAAAAGGCAAAGGAAGACTTACTTTCTACAGGTAGTGGTAAATAGAGTAGTTGTTTGGTAAATAAAGTTATTATATAATGAATAAAGTGAAATTAGTAAAAATAAAAATTATTCTCTTGGGTTTGTTTATTTTAGGAATAACGAACATACCTTATGTTTCTTTTGCTGAGACCCAAATAGAGGTACAGGAAGGGGAAATAAATGTTGAAACAAGCCCAAATAACCCACAACCATACCAAGATGTCACAATTACGCTTTCTAGCTACGCAACTGACTTAAATAAAGCAATAATAACATGGAAAACGTCAGCAGTGACGGTCCTTTCTGGTATAGGAAAGACAAGCTATTCTTTTAAAACAGGTAAGTCTGGCTCTGTTAATGTTTTTGATATCACAATTACCCCAGTAGGGACCATGAACACTATAAATAAACAGATTGCTATTGTTCCTTCTGAAATTGAGATTCTGTGGGAATCTGTTGATGGATATGTGCCTCCTTTTTACAAAGGAAAAGCCCTACCAACAAGTGGTGGTTTCATTAGGGCCGTTGCGATTCCTAATACAAGTACAATAAAATCTGGTAGTGGTAGTATTACTTATGAGTGGAAAAATGCCGGAGATGTGGTCCAAAATGCTTCTGGGTATAATAAGAATTCATACGAGTTTAAAAATAGTATGTTTAACGATGTAAATGAGATAACAGTCATAGCTTCATCGGTTGGTAGTAGTTATGGAGCAGAAAATACAATAGAAATACCAATTTATAAACCAAAAATAGTTTTTTATAAAAAATCCCCAACAGAAGGTATTCTTTACAGCAACGCTCTCAATAAAGAGGTAGTCATGCAAGAAGATGAAATGACGATAGTCGCCTTACCATATTTTTTACCAACAAAAGGAAATGAGAGCAATCTTTCATATGGTTGGAAAATAAACGGAAAAAATATTGAAACCCCCACAAAAAAAGAAGAATTAACAGTCAGACCAACTTCTCGTGGTGGTTATGCTACTGTAGATTTGGTTATTGAAAATCTAGGTGAATTATTCCAAAAAATTAGCAATCAATTGAAAATAAATTTATAATATGATCCAGTTAGAAGTCGCGATCGCAATGACAACAAATAGTAAAAATATGGAAAAAAACATAAACCAAAACAAAATAAAGCCTTCTGAAAAAATTGTATCGCGCACTACTTCTAACTGGATGAAAAAAAACAAAATATTAGCATTCTTTGTTTTTATTTTTATTTGTTTCCCTTTGTATGCAAATGTAGCATCCGCAGCAGATCCTGTGTCTTGGTGGTATAAAAATCCACTTGATAACTCAAAATATGCTACAAAAGGCCCTTTCACAACACCGGAGACGTGTAATACTGATCGTGATGCTCTTGTGCAAAGTCTAAATATTAAAGTTCCTGTTTCTTGTTATCAAGAAACACTAGCAAATGTTGAAGCGATGAAAGCTAGTGATGCTGCTGATAAGGCTGCTGCTCTTAATCCACAAAAATCAACTTCATCAGATGTTTACACTCTCCTTGCCCCAATAGGAGAACTGAAGACAGCACCTAGCAATTTTGGTGATTACGTAAATACTATATTTAAAATTGCAATAGGCCTTTGTGGAGCACTAGCAGTTATTATGATTATTATTGGTGGTATCCAATATATGGGGAATGAATCAATTTTTGGTAAGACAGAAGCAAAAGGTCAGATTACTAACGCAATACTTGGTTTATTAATTGCTATTGGTTCTTATGCATTATTAAATACTATAAATCCGGACCTATTAAAAACCAATATAGCAATCAAACAGGTTATTGCTTCAATCGAAGAAGAAAATATTACTACGGTTGGTACTGGTGCAGTTATAAATGGAGAAACTATAAAAATTACCCCTGGTTATGCTACAGCTTGTACGGGAGGGATAACTAGTATCCCAAGCAATATGGGATCTGGTCAAATTTGTAGAGATCTGTTAAATAAATTAACAACATTAAAAGCAGCAACTGATGCAATTGGTGTTACTTGGAAAATCACCTCAACAATAAGAGATGGGGGTGCTTTGGGTTCCTGCCATTTTAGTGGTGGCACAACGTCGGGGAACTGTGCTGATATTGTAATAATTGGTGGAGATTACTCTAACCTTTGTGTTGCAATTGCTAAAGTAGGTGGACTAAATTTCGCAAATGAGGCAACAAGTACTGGTTATTGCCAAAACATAAAACCATATAAAACATACTCAACTACAACCGGCCCACATTTACATGTTAACTTTATTGGTTAAAAAATAATTAATTCTATGTCTAAAAAAACAATTATCATTTTTATAACAGTGTTTGTAGCCGTTGGAATAATTATTCTTGGTATTTTTTTAATATTAAATAAAAAAAGTATACCAACAAACAGTACATCACCTTGGTATCAAAATTTCAATCCTTTTGGTACAGGGAATAGTAGTACGACTGGTAATAATACTAATCCTGATGGAACAAAAAATCCAGACGGAACACTAAAAACATCAATAGAGACTTCAAGATTTTATCAAATAACAGACTTTGCTGTTGCTGGTGCTACTTTTTTAGAAGACACAAGACCCATAGAAGGAGCTGATGCCTTAATTAAGGACCCAATCAAAACATTAATTTCACCCGACACAGAAGAAGGAAGAAAAGAAATTCAAACACTTTTAAACGAAACCTTGTCTTTAAAACCACTATTAGTTGTTGATGGAAAATTTGGTAAATCAGTAACGGAAGCGATAAAAACTTTTCAAACAAAAAACAATTTACCAACTACTGGTCTCATTGATACTATTACTGCTCCATATTTTACTAAAACAACAAGCCCTACTGATGCAAATTTATATGAACAAGCACCATCTGTAAGATATGTTGAAAGAATGAATGGTCATATTTATAAAATGTTTTTAGACACAAAGGTTAAAGAAAAAATATCAAACTCAACTATCCCTAGTATCTACGAAGCATTCTTTGATAAAACAGCAGGAACAGTTATTTATAGATATTTATCCGGAGATAAAACAATAAATAGTTTTATAGCAACGCTTGGAGCATCAGAAGGAATATTTTTATCTCAAGATATTTCTGATTTAACTACCTCTAAGGACAAAACTAAATTTTTCTACCTAACAAAAAATAGCAATGGCGTAACAGGTACACTAGAAACATTTGGCGGAACAAAAAAGGATATTGTCTTTAATTCTCCTTTTACAGAGTGGTTATCAGCATGGAATGATAACGGTGAGATATTTTTAACAACAAAACCATCTTACAACGTCAATGGTAGTATATATCTTCTAAACACCGCAAATAAAACTATCTCAAAAATATTTGGCGGAATACCAGGTCTTACTACAACGGTTAATCCAAAAAGTTCTCTTGTTTTATATAGTACGTCAACAGCAACAGGACCTAAGCTGGGAATTTTTGATATAGCAAAATATTCCACCAAAGATTTAGACACATATGGTTTAGCAGAAAAATGTGTCTGGAGTAATGATAATGTTGATATTTATTGTGCAGTACCAAATACTATTGTGGGGAATCAGTATCCTGATTATTGGTACCAAGGATTAATCTCTTTTGATGACTACTTTGTAAAAATAAATACTACTACCGGAGAAAAAACAACCATAGCGAATTCAATTAATGAAATTCCAATAGATGGTACTAATTTGTTTTTGGATAAAACTGAAAGTACTTTATTTTTAATAAACAAAAAAGATTCTACCTTTTGGAGCCTAGATATAGAGTAATTAAAAATTAGGAATTAATAATCAAGAATGTTTTTAAATTAAAATACCCGCGACAGCGTCGCGGGTATTTTAATTCTATTATATAGTACTATTTACATATTTGATTACAACTCTACGATTCGGACCATATCCTTCTGATTCTGTCTTAACGTCTTTGGCATTTTCTAAAAACATATGAATAATCCTTCTTTCATAAGAAGGCATTGGATCAATTTCAATGTTACTTTTAAAATAACGAGCCCGTTCCGCCATCATATGAGCTATGGTTTTCAAATTTTCAAAACGCTTTTTCTGATAACCATTTACATCAATAAAAATACTTGGACCTTTTTCTAAAACTACATTGTCTTTGTTGGGGTGGAGGGATAATGTGTCCTTTTCTATTATTTTCTGGACTAAATGGTTTAAAGAACGAAGTGTTTCTCCTTCTCTTCCAATCATAAAGCTTGAATCTGGCGTTTCTATCATACACCAAAGCATTCCGCTATCTTCGGAAAATTCGCACTTAGAAATAGCACATGATGTATGTTTAAATATTTTTTCTATTATTTCTTTTATCTTGTCTTTATACATCCCGTGTGAAATTTATTATTTATTAATCTGTTTACTATAACTTATTATTTCCCCTTTATAATTTATCATTATTTTATTTATCTGTTAAATTTCTATCGGGATACATATTTTAAATTGAATTGCGTTCCAACTGTCGACGGATATACCACTCTTGAACGATAGTGAATATATTACTTACAATCCAATATAATGCAACAGCAGCTGATATTTTCCAAGCAATGAAAGCAATAAACACAGGTAGAACATACCTGACATTCATTTGCATACTATCAGAAAGCTGTTCTTGAAATGTCTTGGGCATATCACTTGATTCTTTTTCTTTTACAATTTCAACCTTCTTTAATTTTACTGGTGTTGATAAATATCCCTGAATAAACTGAGTAACACCAGCAAATATGCCTAAGAAAATACTTTTACTACTCATTTCAATCAATCCCAAAAAGTTCGTGTGTAAACTAACTGGTGTCTGTATAAATGAATATATTAAACTTCCATCTACAGAAAGACCCTTATAAAAAACATAATACAAGGCAAAAATAACTGGCAACTGAAGAATCACAACCAGACAGCCGGAAAATGGGTTGGTGCCATATTTTTTATAAAGTTCAAAAGTTTTTTTGGCTTGTTCTTCTTTGTTTGGAAAATCTTTTTTTATCTGCTTAAGCTCTGGTTCCATCCTCTTCATGAGTATTTGGCTTTTTATAGATTTCTTGGTGAGGGGGGAGAGGGCTAATTTGACAATAATCGTTACTAAAATAATAGCAAAACCAACATCACCAAAAGTAATGTTGTTTATAATGAAAATAAGGGCGTTATATATAGGTTGATAGAATATGGTGTTCCACAATGCTGACATTGTTCTATTGTATCTTAAAAAAATAAAAAATCAAATTTTGATGTTTTTTTGCTTTATTTAAATTGGATCATAATGATTTTTCTGCCAAGGATGACAACGAAAAATCCTTATAATACCGCGCCCTAATCCTCTCATAGCTCCATATTTTATAATTGCTTGCTTTGTATATTCAGAACAGGTTGGTAAAAAGACACAAGAAAAGTGCATTCTGGTTGGTGTTTTTTGATAAATATTTATAAACCAAATGATTATTTTAGCCATCCCATTAGAAGTAGTCCTCCAAAAGGACATACCTAAATTAACCTTATAAACAAACACTTATTATCAATATAACACAATAATTACAATATAAAACTTCTAATGGGACAGGTATTTAAAATGGTTATTTTAGCAAATCAGTCTTTTTTAGTATAAAAGAGATATTTTCCTTAATTTCTGCCAGGGTTGCCGTTACTGATTGTTTTTTATATACAAAAACCCCTGTTCCAGGCCTTAAAGGTATAAATCTCAATGTATTATAACCAATTCTTCTAAATTTGTTTCTTTTTGTCGCACTTTTAAAGATATTTTTTGGAGCAACAAAAGAATATTGGGGTAATTTACTTTTTATAAAATAAAATAAAAAAAGCTGGGTCGAAAAAATTTTTCCTTCCTTCATTAGGACACGGAAAATGTCTTTTGTGACTCGCTTTTTCTTTGGGAGCATGTTTATTTCTTTATTGACACATTGGCTCGGCCTTTTCGGCGACGAGCAGTATTTACCCTTCTTCCGTTTTGTGTTTTAGTACGTACTAGAAATCCATGTGTCTTTGCTCTTTTTCTTCTGTTTGGTTGATATGTCTGAGACATGTTGGATAATATACACTATGTAAGGCAATAATGCAACACACACCTTAAAACATATCCACACAATATTAACATGTTAATTAAGACAATTGAATTGCGGCCAAATTAAAAAACAATGTATAATAGGCACTATGGAAACAAAGGAACTTTGGAATAAGTGTTTATCAGAAATAGAACTGAATATTTCAAAAGCTAATTTTACTACTTGGTTTAAAAATACTTCTATAGTTAAAGAAGATGTTGGAATTATCTCTGTTGGAGTGCCAAATGAATTTGTTAAAGATTGGCTTTATAACAAGTTCCATAAGCTTATTTTAAAGACTCTTATTGGAAACGAAGAAAGTATTCGTGGGGTTGAATATATTATACAGAAACAAGAACTAAGACATGAGCAAGACCTTAAAAACAATAAAGTGGTTTCAAAAGCGCTGGTCAATACAACAAAAGAACTTCCGTTAAATGATTTATATGTAAATAAAGATGATAATTTAAACCCAAAATACAACTTTAACTCTTTTATTGTTGGTCCATTTAATGAGCTTGCATATGCTGTTGCACAAGCTATCATTGCAAATCCAGGACAAAATTATAATCCATTTTTTATTTATGGCGGTACTGGTTTAGGAAAAACACACATGATAGAGGCTATTGGAAATACAATAAAAATAAAATACCCACTAAAAAAGGTTTATTATGTTAGTCTAGAAAAATTCACTATTGATTATATAAATTCAATCCAAAACAAAAACCCAAACTCGTTTAAAGAAAAATATAGAAAATATGACGTTATAATTATGGATGATATTCAATTTATTTCAGGAAAAGATAAAACCCAAGAAGAACTATTCCACCTTTTTAATACTTTATATGAAAACAATAAGCAAATAATCTTTTCGTCAGACAAACATCCAAATTTTATCCAAGGGTTGGAAGAAAGACTCCAGTCTAGGTTTGCGTCCGGTATGACTGTCCAGATTGTGGAACCAGATTATGAATCCCGTGTAGCCATTATAAAAGCAAAGTTTGAATCAACAAACTGTATTGTTGAACCAGAAATAGTTTCTTATCTTGCAGAATCACTAGAAGGGAATATTCGTGAATTAGAGGGAAGTTTAAATACTGTTGTGTGCCAATCTCAATTAAAAAATAAAGCACTAACCCTTTCTGAAGTTAAAACTCTTATAAAAAATAATATTAGACCAAAAAAGAATGTTGCAATTAAAGATATTGTTAAAATTGTTGCAGACCAATATGGTCTTTCAGAAGAAGTTATTTATGAAAAAACAAGAAGAAAAGAGATTGTGAGAGCTCGTCAGGTTGCTATGTATCTTTTAAGAGAAGATTTTAATATTTCATACCCACTAATAGGACAGAAGTTGGGGGACAGAGACCACACAACAGTAATTCATTCCCATTTAAAAATAAAAGGTGATTTAAAAACAGATCCATCATTATTACAAGAGATAGAAAAAATTAGAATAATGTTTAAATAGAAAGGATAAGTGTGTGGAAAAGAGGTGTTTATAAAAATTGAGAATGTGGAAAAAAGATTGTTTGTTTAAAAAATAAAAATAATTAACAAGTTAATTAAATAGGAAAAAAAATTAACTTAAAAAAACACTTGGTTTTATTAGGTTTATCAATAACCCACATATCCACACCCTTAATAATAGTAATAGTATTAATAAGATAATTAATAACATATATATGAAAATAGAATGTTCAATAGATAAAATTAAAAAAGCACTAACCTCTGTTGAAAGAATTACAGGAAAAAATCTAACCCTACCTGTTCTTGGTTCAGTGTTGTGGGTTGCAACTGGGAAAACATTAAAACTTAGAGCTACAAATCTAAATATTGGGATAGAAATAGAAATCCCAGCAAAAATAGAAAAAGAGGGGGTTGTAGCTGTACGTGGAGATGTTTTATCCTCATTGTTTTCTGTTTTACAAGGAGACCTTGTTGTTAAATTTGAATTAATAAATGGAAATTTATTAGTAAAAACAAACACAAGCACGATTTTATTAAAAAGTATTTCACACGAAGATTTTCCAACTATACCAATTGTTGAAGGGGAAAGCCTTTTAATTCCAAACTATAAATTTATCGACGGTATTAAATCAGTTTATTATAGTGCCTCTATTTCAGAAATAAAACCAGAAATTGGTAGTGTTTATATTTATCCAGAGGATGATATGTTGATTTTTGTCTCCACAGACTCTTTTCGTTTAGCAGAAAAGAAAATAAAAGTAAAACAAAAATTATCTTTTGGTGGTATATTAATACCATTTAAAAACGTTGTTGAAATAATTAAAGTTTTTGACGGGCTTACTGATGATTTAAAAATAACACTTCAAAAAAACCAAATATCTTTTAGTACTAATAGTATATATTTAACATCAAGAGTTGTAGATGGAAACTTTCCTGATTATAAACAAATTATTCCTAAGAATCCCACAACAAAATCTGTTGTTTTAAAACAAGATTTTATATCATCGTTAAAAATCTCAAACATCTTTTCTGATAAATTTAATCAAATTGTTTTAACAATCAAACCAGAAGAGAAAATTTTTGAAATAGAATCAAAAAATACAGATATTGGAGAAAATACAACCCTAGTCGCCGGTGCTTTATCTGGTGAAGAAGTATCAGCCTGTTTTAACTATAAATACATCTTAGATTGTTTCCAGTCAATTAGTGGGGATAGTCTAAGTATTGAATTAACCGGGAACAATAAAGCTATGATTATTAAGGGTGTTGGCGATCCATCGTTTATGTATTTAGTTATGCCAATGAATCGATAAAACTATGGAGTATAATTCCATTCGTGGTTTTTTAGACAAATTCAAACAAATAATCTTCCAAAAAGAAGAATTAAAAGCTGTTGTGATTAAAACAATTTCTGAAGAAATTTTTCACTCAATCAACAATGATTTTATTAAAATAAAAAATGGATATATATATGTCCAAGGCTCACCAATTCTTCGAAATGAAATTTTAATTCACAAAAAACAAATTTTAACAAAGTTAAAAGATATTTTACCTAATAATAATTTTTTAGATATTAAATAATATTAAACTCCCTCTGTTTTAAAAGAGGTACTACTTTCTCCCTTGTTTCCAAAAGAATCAAAGCCGATTACTTTAATAGTATTGGTTCCCAGTATTCCATTAATATTATTTGGGACAAATGAAACAGTAAATGGATAATTTTTTAATGATGTTATATATGTATTATTTACAAAAACATCTACTTTTTTAATTGGATTTTTGCCAGTTGAATTTATTGAGATAATAATATTTTCATTTTTATTATATAATCTATTTTCAACCCCAGTTATTTCAAGAATAGGTTTTGATTCTGGTGTGTGTATAGTATCGTAGCGAGTTGGTTTATCAGCTTCGGTTACTATCTTATATCTATATTTATTTGCTCCCCACCAAGACTGCACACCATATTCCCAGTTGTTAAATTGTGAATCACTCTCTTGCCCAGATGTTTTTTCAAGTGGGTTATCTTTGTTTATCCAATATAGGATTGAATGGACATTTGTAATAGAGGTCTCAACCTGTAATTCTTTGGGTGTATATTCTGTAGCCAAATTGTTTGAGATAGAGTCTATTATAAAAGTATCTCCACCTTGCCAAAAACCGCGGATTATTGATGGAATAGAAGAATCAGTTGGTTCTGGTTTCTCAAATGACTCCCCGGGTAAAATTTTTAAAGCCTCAGTCATTACAGCGTTCCATATAGGGCCTGCAAGGGCAGCACCACCTTTTTTCATTGGTTTGTTATCATTATTACCAACCCAAACACCAACAGCTACAGAGGGCGTATATCCAATTGTCCAAGCATCTTTATTATTGTTTGTTGTACCAGTTTTAACAGCAACATCGTGTCCAGGTATTACTAAAACAGAATTTGCTCCAAAAGTAGGGGTTCTTGCAATGTTATCTGAAAGAATACTTGAAAGAATACGAGTTGTGTTTGGTTTAATTATTTGCTTTTGAGATTTTTCATATTGTTCTAGGATGTTTTCACTACTATCTGTTACAGAAAGAACACCTTTAGTTTGGTTTTTAATTCCATTGTTTGCAAAAACTCCATAAACAGAAGTCATATCAAGAAGGGTTGTTTCTCCTCCACCGATAACGAGAGATAAACCATATCTATTGGGGTCATTTATTAGTGTGCTAATACCCAAACTTTGAGCCATTTTAATTGAATCAGAAACACCAACCAAGTATAAAACTTTAACAGCCATAACGTTTATTGATTGAGCAAGACCATCACGGAGGGTCATTGGTCCGCGGAATGCATTATCATAATTGTCAGGTGTATAGCAAGTACTTTTTGTGTCTGTTCCATCTGGATTACAAGATGCATTAAATTCTGTCTTAACATCAAATAAAGTTGTTTTGTCGGTATAACCTTTCTCAAAAGCAAGAGAATAAACAATTGGCTTAAAAGAAGACCCTGGCTGTCTTCCAGCTGTTGTTACATTAAAATTACCATCAATAGTTTTGTCGAAATAATCTCGTGAACCAACCATGGAAAGTATTTGTCCTGTTTTTGGGTCTATTACAACAACTGCAGCATTATTACCATCCCAATTTTTTTCATTATCCAAGGCATTTTTAAGTGCTATCTCCTCGGCTTTCTTTTGTAAATCATAATCAAGGGTAGTTATTATTTTTAAACCACCATTTTCGAGCACATCGGCACCATATTTTTTTTCTAAATAATCTTTAATATAGAAAACGAAATGAGGAGCGGCAATATGTATCGGTTGTTGAGGTAAGAAAGTAATAGTTTCTGCTTTAGCTTTATCATAATCAACTTGAGTTATAAATTTTAACTCGAGCATTCTATTTAATACTAAATTTTTACGCTCGTCGAGTTTGTTTTTATTTTTACCATAAGGTGAATAATAAGTAGGTCCATTGGGAAGAGCGGACATATATGCAGCCTCTGCCAAAGTTAAATCTTTAGAACTTTTACCCAAGAAAGCTTTTGAAGCCTCCTCTATTCCGTAAACATTTCCTCCATATGGGGCCTCATTTAGATATAAAGTTAAAATATCATCCTTACTCATAACCTTTTCTATTTTTACAGACAGAATCCACTCTTTCATTTTACGAGTTATAGAGACTTCTGGGGTTAGGAGAGTATTTTTGATTAATTGTTGGGTTATTGTTGACCCCCCTTGGACTTTTCTGCCTGTTAGTTTTGCCCAAATAGTTGCACGAATTATAGAAGAAATACGAATACCTTTGTGTTGATAAAATTCAGAATCTTCAATAGCAACGGTTGCATTCAAAATATTAATACCCATGTCTTCATATGGGATAACAGTTCTTTTTATCCCTTGGTTTACATCATAAAGGAGTATTTTGCCGGTTTTGTCATATATTTTAGAAGAACTTTGTATTTTACGGTCGGTAAACGTTTTAAAATCAGGAATCTTTAAGGTGCTTATCCAGACTATCAATATACCAGTCATCAATAAACCAATACCTATAACAATGAAAACAACGTTTTTAATTAAATGTTTCTTTATTTTTAACATATATATTTAATATGATAGCACATTATATTCTTAAAATAATGCAAATATGGTAAAATATAGATATATGAGCAAAATAATAACAGACGAAAAGATGATAGATGAGATTCTAAACAGGGGGGTAGAAGAAATCATTGAAAAAGAGCATCTTGCCAAAATACTTAAAACAGGTAAACAAATTCGAGTAAAATTTGGTATTGACCCAACTGCACCAGATCTTCATCTTGGGCATGGAGTTCCACTCAGAAAGCTTCGCCAGTTTCAAGACCTTGGGCACAAAGCAGTTTTAATTATTGGAGATGCTACTGCTATGGTAGGAGATCCTTCAGGTAGATCTGAAACAAGAAAGATGATTACCTCTGTAGAAATCAAAAAAAATATGGAAAATTATCTGAAACATGCAGGCAAAATTTTAGATATTAAAAAAACAGAAGTTCGTTATAATAGTGATTGGTTGCATAAAAACATGACAACGATTTTAGAACTTTCTAAAGCTGGGACAATACAACAAGTTTTACATCGAGCTGATTTTAAAAAAAGAATTGATAACAACCAAGATATTACAATTCTTGAAGTCCTTTATCCTTTACTTCAAGGGTATGACTCAGTAGCAATAAAAGCTGATCTTGAAATCGGGGGAACAGACCAAAAATTTAATTTGTTAATGGGACGTCGTGTTCAGCGCTTTTATCAAATGGATGAACAAGATGTTTTAACTTTACCTCTGCTTGAAGGAACTGATGGGGTAAAAAAAATGAGTAAATCTTACGGTAACTACATTTCTTTAGATGAAAAACCTAATGATATGTTTGGGAAACTTATGTCTGTACCAGATGATTTGATTACAAAATATATGAGACTTTGTACTGATATTCCATTATTAGAAATAGAACAAACTGAAAATAATATAGCCAATCAACTTATAAACCCTAAAGATGCAAAAGTTAAACTTGCTTTAAATATAATAAAAACTTATCACGGAGAAAAAAAAGCAAAAGAAGCAGAGATAAATTGGGAAAAAACTTTTTCCAAAAAAGAAACTCCAGAAGACGTTGAAATTATTTCTGTAAAGCCCGATACTCTCTTGGTTGATGTTTTATTGGAAAATAAAATAATTTCCTCAAAAAGTGATTTTCGCCGACTTGTTGAAGAAAAAGCAATAACAAACCTAAATACAAATGAAAAAGTTTCCTCTTATACTGAAAAAGCAAAAAATGGTGTTTATAGAATAGGTAAAAAAAGATTTTGTAATATAAATATATTGTAAAAATAAAAACCTCCGATTTAAATCGGAGGTTTTTATTTTAATATTCAGAATCATCCGTTCCAGCAAACTCACTATCAAATGGATCATCGTCTGTTCCTACTAAATCGTCATCAACAAGGGGATCATTAAGGTCTCCTTCTCCTATATCAATATCTTCCTCTTCTTCAGTTTCGCCTATTGCTATTTCT
>Ga0247841_10003735_pt1 | contig 27512 bp, 29 predicted proteins | sample LaCruzMarch2015__2_FD_192410 | JGI IMG/M metagenome (GOLD analysis project Ga0247841, IMG submission 192410) | Freshwater microbial communities from meromictic Lake La Cruz, Castile-La Mancha, Spain - LaCruzMarch2015_18m | ecosystem: Environmental > Aquatic > Freshwater > Lake | place: Spain... | reverse complement strand
TAGTAAGGCATAGAGCCAGTGGCTACTGCGTTCCACGCCTGGCCCGTGCCTCCGTAAGTTATTCCCAGGGGATTTGTTGTTGTAAGCGTTGTAGCTGCAAGCGTTGTAAACGCTCCTGTGCTCGGAGTGGCAGACCCGATAGCCCCTGGAGATGCCCATGTAAACCCACCCAATTGCTTTGCCTCAAAGGCAGCTGGAACCGTTCCAAATTGCTTTCTTGGTGTAAAAACTTCTTCATAACTATCGTTACAAGTAGAATCAAGTTGAACTTCCAAATAGCGCGAATCGCTATCAAAATTAACCGAAGAAACACTTGTCTGGGTGCCAAGCATTATTGAAAACAATCCGCTGACAGCATAAACTTTATGGGCATTGTCTGTTTTCCATTCTTCCGACCACAGGACGTTCCCATCGGTTAGGGCGTCATAAATAACAAATTTCATACAGTAATATCCGTCCGGAACTGCCACGCCGGCTGAATTGGCAAGCTTGCCCTGATAATTTAATTTCTCATTAAAACCAGCCTTAGCGTTAATTGCAAAACCGGCGATAAAAATCGTTAAAGCAAGCAGTGTTAAAATTTTGACCTTTATGTTCATTTAATTTTCGCAGACACCGGGTGTCTGTAAGAAATTACTCGATGGTTAATGGTTAAGCCGTCGATAGTTGTCCAAAATTTTCGTTCTTTGCCCGATAAAACTTCTTTGACAAACCGTTCATAAATTTCCGGAGTTGAATATAATTCACCAAGCAATCCTTTATCAATAAGAACAGAACTTCGTCTATTCATAAATTCTTGATGCGTTCCCCATTTATAGCCATCCACTTTTTCCCAAACTTTATCAAAATTTTCTATACCTTTTTCCTTTAAATCTGGGGCTACAAGTTGCGCTGGATTTATAACATTGATATATGCCAACAAATAGCTCAGTTGATCGTCTTTATCAATATGAACTGCTTTAAACCTCCCTTGAAACAAGCTGCCAGGACGGTCGCGCTTTGTGGTAAAATATTTCCCATAACTGTTTCCCAATCTTTGCATAAATTTAATAATCCCGCCTTGACGAATCTCTTCTACCAAAAAATGAAAGTGATTTGGCATCAGAACATCAGCGCAAATTTTGACCAACGGATCATAAATAATTTTATTGCCTTCGAAAATTTTTTTAATATCGGCAATGGTGTACCCGCTTTTTTTTCTGTCTAAATCCCCAACACCGATAAATGAATTGCTGTTATTGGATAAATACATTGCCTGAAGAAATCTATACCTATCCTTATCGTCATAAAAAATGTCTTGCCTTCCATTGCCACGATTGAAAAGGTGATAGAATTCCCCTGGGAAAAATTGTACTTTTCTTGCTGGCATTTTTTAAAAATTATCTTAATTCTTTCTCCGATTTCTTACAGACACCCGGTGTCTGTAATCCGCATTGTTTTTTTCTAAAAATTAGAATTACAAAAAGTATGATCGCCAGCGCTAACAGCAGATATATAATTAATGCAACAGCTCCCATCGGCAAAAATAGTTTATAGTCGCCCAAAACTTTTAACGTTGTCTCCACCCTGCCAATAATCCTGCCATTTAAATCTGTAATTAAAATTTCAATTGGATATATTCCTGAATCGCGCGGAGATGTTAACGAAATTGCGCAAGAATCTTTTGCGCTTTCTATTTTTAAAATAACAGATGGGTCTTGTCCTCTATTTTGTAAATTTATTACCACCTTCCTGGCTCCCGGAATCTTTGCGCAATTAGCCGAAATAGTTAAAGGCGAGTTTGGCGAAACTTCTATTGTTTTGTTATTTCCAATCGACAAATTGATTTTCTCGGCAAAAAAACTGGCGGCGGTAATTGTTATCTCTTTGTTGGCAGAAATGGAAGGCGTCACGGGCGGAGCAACAGGGGGCTTAACCGGCCGGATTTGGGCAAAAGCCAGCGCTCCTTTAGACCGGCTGTTATTTTTACCGATGCTAAAAATAGCATAATAATATATTTTTTCGACCTGAACATTTCTATCAACAAAGACCGAACCCGTTCCTTCATAAATAACAGACCCGTCGTCAATATCCGCGGGATAAAAATATTCATTCCTTACCAGCCTGACAGATCCAAACTCTAAACCAGCGGGATTTTCCCAGCTTAAAGATATTTCATCTTTACCTGAGCTAGCAACAAAATTATTAACATCGCCGATAATATAAGGGGTTGTAAAAGATTTATCACCGGTCTGAATTGTCAAATCATCTGCATTTTTGCAAGCAATATTAAAATGATAAACCGTAGAATGTGATAAATCGGTTAATTCGAGCGAATGGTTTGCAGAAGCTTGCGTTTCTGATACGATTTCCTTTCCGTATTCTGAAGTTTTTCCAAGATTAGTAACGCACAAAGCAGGTGTATTTGTTTGCCATGCAATTTCAGCTGAATTGGGTGTTATGTTGCTTATTTTAAGATTTTTTACATAAAACTCTGGCTTCAAATTATAAAAAATGCTTCCACCTCCGCCGGCGCTGCCTCCGGCAGGCTGAACAACAATACAATCATTTGGACAATTACCAACATCTTCTCCTCTTTGAGATTCGCAGGCGTTGTTGTTATTGCACCCGCAATCGTTGAAGCAACTTAATTCATCTTCTCCTAAATTCTCCTCACAGGTGCCGTTATTGTTGCAAGAAGCTTCCGAAGTAACGGTTACGCTAACATCTGTTTGGCTTTGGCCTGATTGCGCAAAAATAATAGAGGGGCTACAAAACAATGCAAGGGTGGCCGATATCGCAATTAATGTAATTATTAAAATTCCAAAATAACTTTTCATATTTTACATAATCAATTCGCCGCTATTGTCGCAGTAATGGTAGCGTTATAGGTTGTGCTTTTTAAAAAGGCGCCCTCTGAATCTGCTTTAAATCTAATGGTTTCACTTTCTCCGGTATTATCTGTCCTGGTTGTCCTGTTAATCACCACATAGGTATTCGTGCCGTCAAAACCTGCCCAGCATCTGCTGGCATGATATGTGCCGCCCAAACTGTTGCAAGCATTAGAATTATTGTCTAAAAACGCCTGGACTGCATCGGTTGATGTTTGCGGTTCTACCGTAAAGCCAAACTGAGCCTGGCCGGCAGGAACGCTCCAATTATAACTGGGGGTAGACGTAGCCGGATAATTAGAAAAATAATAAGTAGCATCTCCTGAAGCAACCATTGAGTGGACTGTTGAGGCATTAATGCCCATATTAAAACCGGCTGCGTTATCAACAATCACATTGAAGGCGGCTGTTCCGCTTGCAACGCCACCGCTTATGCCGGGAATATCGGGCGACAAAAGCACGTTAGCCGGCGAAGACACGCTCAAATAAACTTCCTGCATTTGCTGATACCCAGCCCTCATTCCATAAGAAGTGCTGTCAGAAGGACCAGTGGAAACCTCGCCCAGAGTATCTTTAAAAATGTAATTTACAGAAGACCATTTTCCTCCGCTGGGCGTTAAATCGTCAGATTGGATTTTATAATTGCTGCTCGACATTACGGCGGCAAAAATATTATTAAAAAAACAAAAACATGTTAAAACAGTGAACAGGAACACAGAGAAAAATTCAATTATTTTTTTCATATTTCACGCACATTTATATTCTTATATTTTAACACAAAATACGGCCGTCAACACCTGTGGATAACTTAGAATATAAAAGCCGTCCTCGACCGAAGTCGGGACGGCTTGCAATACATTTTTAATTTTTATTTTAAGTGAATTAATTTCAAAAAATCGGACACAAATGGCGAAGACATTAAAGAGGCATAACTTCCCACTATAAGGTTGTAAGCAAACCCCATTTTTGTTTTAGAGCAATAGCTGAAACACTCTGTTTTGGTTGTGAACCCTTTAACGCCATTGTCTCCGGCAAATTCCCAATAAAGGGAACTCGGGTTGTAACCGCATTTTTGAGTACAAAAATTTTGCACATCCTGCTTTTGGGCAATATCGCTCGACACCAAATCAAAAACCAGATAAATTCCAAGGCAAACAAGACCCACCGCTAATAATGATTTAATTGCTGTTTTGATGCTCATTTGTATTGCCTATCGCGCCCGGAGGAACCTCGGAATCTTGTGGAAAATTCGAATCATATCGAACAGGATTTTTTGGTTGCTGTCCGTTCTTCCACTGAATATGGCTGAGAATCCATACAAGGAGCCAAATTACAAGTATCAAAACTATCAATCCAACGGTAACAATTTTCCAGGGTATGACCCAAAAATTAACTGTTTTAGTATCAGCAACATCTGTTGCATTCATATAACCCCTGTGCAAAGACAAGACTGCGACATATTTTCCAAAAAGAAAATTACTATTCCAGCTTATAGCCCTAGATCTATCTGATTTTGGCAGAACAAACCAAGGGTCAATGTCCCGCTGGTCAACAGTCCTTCCAAACATATCTTTCACTTCTATCGACCCATATGGAGAGAGATAAACGCTTCCTGTGTTTTCAGACGTTATTTTAAAAGAAACCGGACCTTTCTCATAAAGATTCTTATCTGCTGTAAAATCTTTTAAATATGACGACTCCAAAACATCTCCTTTAATCCTAATAAATAAAAGCACCCCTACGCGGGTGATCAGATTGACCTGGCTTACCGCCTGGCCATTGTCCACTACGCTCGACACGCCGGGCAAATTTTCAGCAGCCACCATTATCGCTCCGTATAATCCTCCAGGAGCTACGCCCATTGGAATAGAGATTGTAACGGGCATTGTTACGCGAGAACCGGAAAGCAGTGTGATTTGTTCAACTTCTGGCTTCACAAAATCTTTCAAGGAATAAGGCCCCTTCTGATCTCCCAAGAATTGAATAGGCGTGCTTGGGTCATTGGAAGCCCCCATATCTTCAGTGGTAAATTTCACTATCTTTGTCATTCCGGACATATTCGTTGCGCTGATATTCAAAATATAAGAATCTCCCGGAGCGAGCAAAAGCTCTGTTTTCCCTGGCCCAACAGCTATATTGCCGGTATTTGCGGCGTTTAAATCCTCAATTGTATATGCTTGCGCGGCGCTACCTGGAAAGCACCATAAAAATACTACTAAAAATAATATAGAGAGTATAGATATTTTCTTCATATTTTAAAAATTAATTAACAGCCACTGTTGCTGTCACGGTAGCCGTATAAGTATCGGCTGGGATGGCGACAATGCCGTTGGTTGTAAATCCTGCTTTAAAAGCAATGTTTTCTGACACAGTCGCCGCAGAGAATGCGGATGTGGAAACAACAGTAACGGGTGTGACTCCAGTGAAGCCCGCCCAACAGTTAGCAGTGGAATTGGTTCCTCCGGCTACGTTACAGGTGGTATTAAACTTAAATTTCTGGCTTGCATCAGCCCCGCTGGATCCCGAAGCAGATACTGCAAATCCGAACGAAGTTGTGCCGGCGGCAGGAGCGGTCCATGTGCTATCGGGCGTTGCTGAAGCCAGGGGGGCATAATCACTAAAATAATAACTGCCGGTGCCTAATGCCGGAGCAGCAGATGCTTTTAACGTCATAGTAAATCCAGCCTCACTGCTACTTAACACCTGAAAAGTTGCGGTTCCTAATGCCGTGCCTCCGGTGATACCACCAATGGATCCTGTAAGAGCGAGCGTGGCAGGAGAAGTTACGGTAACTTCTTTAGTGACTGTGACAGATACTATGGTATTAGATGTTAGCGTTGCTGCAGTTGCGGTTTGGAAGGAAGAAAACGGAGAGAAAAAAGAAAGCAATCCTTCAGATATAGACTCTGGCGTGATGTTTTGCGAATTTGATATAATTAATGGAGAAAATAAAACATAAAACAACCCCAAAGAAAGAATTGAGAGCAGAGAAATTGACGTGGCTCTTTTTATGAAGATTTTATTATTGATTTTTTTTATTGACAACATTTTATTATTAAATTTATTTGTTACCTTAATATATTATAATCCACCTAAAAGCGCAAGTAAAGGTGTCAACACCTGTGGATAACTTTTATCGGTTATGGTCTTGGATTATTGCAAAAAGACGCTGCTCAAAAAAACTTTTGTGATATGGGTAAGCCTCCATCCCTTGTTCATAAACTTTCTTACAGCTCTCAAAATCCTTAGAATACCCATAGTACATTATTGCCACAGAATCTATAAACTGCGCCCACGCAGGGTTGGGCGCGCTAATAACCGAATATGGAAGTTTTTTCCTGTCATTATAATCTCCGTCCAAAGATTTCTGAAAATTCTTAAGAGAAGTAGCTATGTCCCCCTTCTTAAAATACGCTATCCCAACCATTTGATCCGCCTTTGCTCTTTTTCCATTGCAACCAATAATGTCCATGTCACAACTTTTATTTATATCTTTTTCTCCGTCGCTGTTTTTATTTTGCAAAATTTCCATTTCGCCCTTAAGCCTGTAAAAAACCGGCGCGCTGTTGTTAAATGCCATGGCCTGGTCAATATCTTTTTCCATATTGTCCAAATAGCTTGTCTTTTTTTTGATAATATAAGCCCATTCATTGGTTCTCAATAAAAATTCGTAAACATTATTTGGCCTCCCGGCTTTTTCCATTATATTCTTACGCAGAACGGGTTCTATTTCTAAAAGCCCATCTACTGCTTTATCCCCAATACCGCCCGAACCATAACTATTTTCCAGCAACAAAACTGACCTTTCCGCAAACGCCATTGTCAAATCATTGTCATAAACAGTATTCATCATAACGCCTTTCCTGTAACCACCCAGCGCCCTTACGGGGTTAGACGGTTCGTATTTAATATATTCAACAAAATACATCGTGGCCGCGGTTGGCCAGATATTAATTTGGTATAAAACAAACGCTATAATCATAACTGCGTCAACAAACAAAATAATTTTTACGGCAGACATCTTTTTGTCGGGGCTTTCGGGAGTTTCGGCAGATGGCTTAAAAAAATTATTATTGACAAATCCGGCTGCCAGAAAAAACAATATATAAGTTCCTATGTGGTCGAAACTAAAAAAACTTTGCGCAAACCCAGAAACGAAAAAGGCTAAAATAAGCGAGCCATCCCACGATTTAGCATATTTAAGAATCAAATAAAAAAGGGCAAAAAAGATAAGCAAATAGCTGATTATTCCCATCGCCCCTCCGTACACTAACATTTCTATTATCTTATTATGGGGTCTGTCAAAATAAATACCAATTACATGACCACTTTTAAAATATTTATCAGAAACAAAAGAGAAAGACTCATAACCCCACCCCAGATACGGCCTGTCTTTAAACGCCATAATGGCCGGCTTCCATATGTCTAATCTGTTGCCAATATCAAGGTTATATATGCTCAAAACTCTTTGAGAGAAGCTATTATTCTCCAAATGGAGTTTTTGTATTACGGCCGGCAAAAAAAGAGCCGTGATTGAAATAAACAAAACAACCAGAAGAGAGCAAATTCTTTTTTTGTAATTTAAATTTTTATAGTTTAGAAAATAAACAACAACAACGCCTAATGCAAACCCAATCCATGACGCCCTGGTTCCGGAAAAAATCAACGTATAAAAATTTAAAACTATCAAAGATATCCATAAAGCCTTCAATTTTTTTCTTTTTTCGCAGGCTAACAAAAAAATTGTTAAAAAAATTGACAAAACCAAATAAGAGCCAAAAAAATCCGGATTCGAAAGCGTTCCCGACAACCGGACGCTTTCAACATTATAAAATTTGAAAATCTTAAACTGCTGTAAAATTGCCGCCATACTAGATAATCCGCTCACAACCACCGTTGCCCTCAATGGCAATAACCAGTCCTCCCTCTTTTTGAACATGCTTATAAGGATAATGAAAAATGCAAGCAAATGAAGATGCAAAATTATCCCCTCCCCCCTCTGCATATCTCCGAAAAAACTCCTATAAAAATTTACGCCCAGAAGACTGCTGACGATGAGGCCTGCATCAAAAATCAAAACTAAGATAAAAACAGGAGAAAGCTTGGGCAGATATTTTTTATTTGTCAGCAGCAAAAATATATAAAATGCAAGAAGAATCTCAATTAAAGAGCGGAAAAAAATTGCTTTTGGGTATTCGGACATATTCAAGCCAAAAGGACCCAAAACCAAGGGTGTGAAAAAAACCAAAACTATTCCTGCCTTTATAATTTTTATGAGAATCTCTTTTGCTTCCATTGTATTTTAATATTTTATCATACTTGAAAATAAAAAAACAGCCCACTTTAGCGGGGCTGTTTTCACATTTTTGTTACTTAGCTGGCGGGTTCTTAACTGTTTCGCCTGCTGCGTTTGGAGGAGTTTCTACCGGGGGGGATGTCTGCAGTATTGACTTACCCGCCTTCAAATTAGCTAAGAGCTTAGCAATGTCTGTATCTGCGGGGTTCAACTGTTGTAATTTTGTAAACGCAGCTACGGCTTTATCTTTCTCTCCCAAAGAATCATAAACAATTCCCAAAGAATACAAAGCATTAGAATAATTTGGATTTAAGGCAATTGCTTTTTCTAATTGCGTTTGAGCCTTCGCCAACAGCTGCTCTTTTTGGTCAGATGACGAACCTAGGGCGCCCGATAAATATATAGTGCCTTCCTGGAAAAATAAATAAGGATTGTTCGGGTCTAATTTTAACGCCGAATCATAAGAACTTATCGCCCATGTTTCAGCGTCGCTCAAAACGCCAAACAGGTTTTGGTAAACATATCCGCGCGAAGACCAATTATTAACATCCTGCGGATTAATATCTGTGGCTATTTTGCCGGCATTAACAGAATTAGCCAAAAGAGTTTGGACTTTTGCCTTTTCATCATCCGACAGAGTTTCTTTGTTTTGTCCCGCCACAGCGGGATCCCGCCCGAGGCGGGACAATTCATCTTGCAACCCTAAGAGATAAGCCTGCGATAACTGTCTAAAATATACGTCTGATTGGGGATTTAAACTAGCGGCTGATTCCAATTTTTTCAAGCCATCTGCCTTTTGACCGGTTTGGTAAGCAACCAGCCCCTTATAATAACTTACTTCAGCCACATATCTTTGGCCACCTAATATTAAGAGCGCCATGCCAAAAATAAAAACTAGGGTAAAAACAAGGGTTACAATGAGGGTAGATAAAGAGGACGGCTTTAACACATACTTTTTTTTGTTTTCAGAAATGAGCCCGACTAACGCGGCTATTGCAAAGAAATAGATGAAATCTAACGTAATATTTGAATTGTAAAGAAAATAAGCTATGCTCTGCTCAATGAGCACAACAAGCAGTCCCAGTAATATAATAGGATAAATTTGGTTCGGGGTCCACTCCGAGGCTTCTTCGGAGCCAGATGAATCGCTGAGGACGCCCCTTTGATTCTTTTTAGCAATAAGAAATTTGACTCCATAAAAAATCGGGAATGCCATAAACGCCAGCATAGCCAAAAATCCAAGCGTGCCCGTTGTCGCCAAACCATTTAAAACTTTTGAAGAAGATTTGTTAAAAGTTATGTTCCAAAAAGAGCTTCCGCTAAAATCCGGATTTTTGAATTTTGAAAAATCAAAAGCAAAAGTTCCCAACCCCGAACCAAAAAGCGGCTTTTCTTTTATTGTCTGTATAGCTATACCTAATCCGGCTTTTTGCGAAAGAAGAATCTCATTTGGCTTTTGTGGCATCCAATTAGCTCGCGCTCCCCATTGAGGACCTAAAAGCACAAAAAATAAAGCTACTGCCAGAAAAAACATCGGTAAAGCCATCCATCTTCCGTCGAAGAGATCTCTTTTCATTATCCCTAATGTCAAGGTTAAAGCAGAACCAATAATAACGACCCACCAGACTAAAGGATAGCCAACCAAAAATAATACCAGGGCGGAAAGAATTATTTCTAAAGCGAAAAAAACCCTCCACCATTTTTTGATACTCATCAGCAATACTATTGCCAAAGGAAAAAGTATTGCCGTAAAAATGCCCAAGCTTCCGACCGACCCGATCGTGTTAAAAGCCGCAGATTTAGTAAAATCGAAAGGCATAATAAACAAACCGAAAAGCTGCAAAATGCCTATTAATTCCACCAGCGTTGCTGAGAAAGAAAGCACAATTGCGGAGATTAAAATATCTTTTCTTGAAAAAATATTGCTTACCAAAAAATAAAATAGCAAAAGACATATGACCGTCAGCATGCTCTCTGACATCTGCTGGGGCATGCCCCAAAAACTGCCGTATTTGTATGCAGAAAAAACAGTCGCCAAAAGATATACAAAAAACAGAACGCCGGCAACTATATGCATGGGGCTTCTGTTTATTTCAAATTTGCCCGAGATTAAAATCTTTAGCATCAGGGCAAAAAGAGAGACAAAAACCAGAAAAACCAGCAGGGTTTGTTTATTGAAATCTAGAACCTCGGTGGTCCAGGGCAAGAAGAAAATAGGCACCAAAAAAACTAACGCGTAAATACTATATTTTGTGATAAGATCACAAACTTTGAGCGCCAACGATGATTCTTTTGCCATATTTTTATAATTTAATCTGTTTATTTATTAATTAATTAACCAATTATAACATAAATTTTAATTGCAACACACTGTCAACGCCTGTGGATAACTCCAAACAAACATGTAACGCCGGGCGTTACATAAAAGCCGAACAACTAGTCAAAGGTTAAACCATCAATTGTTACCCCAAATTTTCGCTCTTTATTCGCTAAAACATCTTTAACAAATTGCTCGTAGGTTTCCGGGGTTGGATATAATTCTCCTAACAACCCCTTGTCAATAAGAATTGAATTTCTTTTTTCCATAAACTCCTGATGAGTAGACCAATTATAACTTTCCGCAAAATCCCAAGCCCTTTCACTGTCTTCTATCCCCCTTTCTTTCAAATCGGCCGTTACAAGTTGAACAGGATTTAAAACATTGATATAAACCAAAAGATATTTAAGCTGATCATCATTTTCTATATGCACCGCTTTAAATCGCCCTTGAAATAAACTGCCCGGGCGGTCATATTTTGTTGTAAAATATTTTCCATAACCCGTGCCTAATCTTTGCATAAACTTAACAATTCCACCTTCCTTAATTTCCTGCAATAAAAAATGGTAATGGTTCGGCATCAAAACATCGGCGCAAATTCTGACCAACGGATCATAAATAATTTTTCTGTCCCCAAAAATTTTTTGAATTTCAGCTAATGTATAACCGCTTTTATTAATTTCGAGTTCCGTAACCCTAACAAAATAATTAGCATTATTAGAGATATAAATCGCTTGCAAAAATCGATATCTATCTCTGTCATTACGGAAAAGAACTTGCTTCCCGTTGCCACGATTAAAAATGTGATAAAATTCTCCCGGATAAAATTGTACTTTTCTTACCGGCATATTTTTAATAACCTGTAACGCCCGGCGTTACATCTACCTTAGCCATTTTAACATAAATTTTAATTGCAACACACTGTCAACGCCTGTGGATAACTTTAAACAAAAAACGACAACCTTTAGTTATCGCTTTTTGTTGCCCTAGAGATTTTCCAGAGAAAAATATAAGTGGGTGCCCTCACATCCCAGCCACGGCCGAGATAAATATTGGGCTCCCTAAAATTGAGTTTGTACTAGAAATTTACTAGGGCTACTTTTATTATAACTCCTCCAAAGCGCGAGTCAAGGGAGCTAGATGCCCAAAACTTTTACCAATTGCTTTATTAGAGAAACAACAACTGGAGGTGGCATTAAGCTATTTGATTTTGTCCCTTCGTCGTCTGAAACTTCCCATGGTTTTTCAGATGTTATAACCTTCTGCCCATTTTCGTCCCAATTATAAACATACTCTGGCGTAATCTCATAGTCATCTGCAAAATCTTTTGCTTTGTCCACCGGTATAGAATTTCTTAAAAGTACTTTTGGAATTCCTTGCAAATTGAAGGCACCCTTTATTAGCATTTCATCTTTTTCTAACCTGGCTCTAATTGGCTCAATCCCCAACTCATCTCCCTCTTTCGTTACCATTCTAACGCCCTTACAACTTGAATTGTCGCAAATTAAATTAAACCTATGTCCTTCTGGACCTGCTTTATCATACTCAACATTTTTTGTTGTCAACAATTTCAAATTTCTGGAAGTTTGGCACAAGGGGCAAATAACTCTAAACTTTACTCTTTCATCAATAACGGCGGTTGGAACATCTATTAAAACAAAAACATCTGGGTCATCTCTATAATTTATAAGGTCGCGAAAGTATAAAGAATACGAAACCTGGTCAACGTCTCGCGGAAATCCGTCAATAAAAATTGCTTTTCTGCCCAATTTTGAAATTTCTCTTTTAGCTAAAGCTAAAACCAACTCCGAGGGCAAAAGAGTTTTGGTGCTCCTGTTGTCTAAAGACTTCATTATTTCTTGCAAAGGCATAAACCCCCTATAATTTTTTTCTAAAAAAGAAACCAATTCTTTTCTCTTTTCCGAGTCTCGAATTACTTCGTCAAAAGACCTTACCATGTCTCCAATAGAAAAATGGGCTATTTTTTCCTTGTCAACAACTTCGGCCAACATTTTGGAGTAAGTCCCCTTGCCCGAACTTTTTTTACCCAAAAAATAAGCAACAAAAGTATTTGTTTTTAGATATTCTCTAAGTTTTTTTATCTCCGGGCCGCACTTGTACTCAAAATACTCCTGGCGCTGCTTGGCATCGGTTAAGTCGAACTTTTTATAGACTTCTGACTTTGTCTTAAATATTGGAAAATCTAAATCTTTCATAATAATTTTTTGTATTTTTAATTATTTTAATAATTTAATGCTATTTCCATCGGAAACAAATTCAACATCTCCGTCTTTATCGGTTCTAAACACCTTTATACCAAATTTTTCCAATCGGTTCAAGACCTCGCTGGTCGGGTGGCCATACGAATTTTTTCCAACTTCAATTACCGCATATTCTGGCTCTACCGCTGACAAAAATAAATCGCTGGTGGAATATTTCGAACCGTGGTGCGCCACTTTTAAAACATTGGCTTGCAAATCATCTTCACTTGCCACAAGCTTTTTCTCTGCGGCAGAGCTTATGTCGCAAGCAAAAAGAAAAGAGCTCTTGCCAAAAATTACTTTTGAGACAATACAAGTATCGTTTGATGTGTTTTTTAATTCCTTGCCTTCCAGTTTTTCTAAGGGAAACAAAGTATTAATCAAAACATTTCCTGCCCTTATTTCTTGTCCGGGGCTGGCGATTATTACTTTTGTGGTTTTTGAAGTTAGCGCGGCCAGCTCAGCCAATTTTTTGTTTTCTGCGTCATTTTTTACAACCCCTGTCCATAAAAAATAATCTACTCTGTACCTTTGCAAAACATTTAAAACACCCATCATGTGGTCTCTTTCAGGGTGCGTTAAAATAACAACATCTAGGGTCCTGTCCCAAAAAGGCAAAAGCGCGTCAAGCTTTTCTAAGACTGTTGAGTCTGGCCCGCCATCAATTAAAATTCTATGACCCCCAGGAGTTTCAATAAAAATCGAATCCCCTTGGCCAACATCTAAAAAATCTACTTGCAAATATTTAGGAGAAGATAAAACAAAAACCTCCTGCCAAGCGAAAACGTTTAGAAAAAATAAAAACCCCGCAATAAATAGAAAATATTTCTTCTCCATTCAACCTATTTTACACTAAAAAAGCTCAGCAATAAACGCCGAGCTTTTTTAATTTAAGAGATCCTACTTTTTCATTCCCATTATTCTAAACATCTTTGTCCCACACTTTGCGCAGGTTCCTGTCATAGCCATTCTGGTTTTGCCTCCTTTGCCTTTCATTGTTACTTCTTTGGCCCCCGTCATATCTCTTTTTGCTTTACATTTTACGCAATAAGCTTCTGTTGCCATATTTTTGTTTAAGCGAGGCAATAAACTTTTAGCGAGCCAAATAGTTTTTTCGAGGCGAAGGGATCCGGGAACACAGGCTGAGCCACAGAAAAAACTAATTAGCGAGCGAAAACAAAAGTTTGTTGCCGAGCGATAATTATTTTTAAATTACATTAGACTTATTCTACCTAAACACCTGTGCATGAGTCAACACTACCCTGCAACCCAGCCACCATCTACAACCATAACAGAGCCCGTCATATATGAAGATTCATCTGAGGCTAAAAACAAAACTGCATTGGCAATTTCTTCGGCTCTGCCTTTTCGTTTCATGGGAATTGGAGCCAACATTGCTTCCATGGTTTTTGCATCCATATTTGTTGTAGAGGCGCCGGGAGTATCAATTGCCCCAGGAGCAATGCAGTTTACTCTAATATTAAATGGAGCCAGCTCCAAAGCCATTGCCTCTGACATTGCAACAATTCCGCCCTTTGAGGCGCAGTAATGAGTTAATCCTGCAAATCCAACTCCAACTTGCCCCATGGCTATTGAAGAAATGTTTACAATTGAGCCCGCTTTTTGTTTTACCATTTCTTTGGCGCAGGCCTGAGCCATTAAAAAATATCCTTTTAGGTTTACATCAATAACTTTTTCAAAATTTTGTTCGGGCATTTGCAAAAATGGTTCAAATGGAAAAATGCCGGCATTGTTTACCAAAATATCTATTTTCCCAAATTTTTTAAGAGTTTCTGCAACAACGTTATCAATATCGGTTTTTTTGCTAGCATCACACTTTACAGCAATCGCTTCGCCCCTCAGCTTTTTAATTTCTTCAACAACTAATTGACATCCTTGGATATCAATATCTGACAGCACAACTTTTGCGCCGGAAAGGGCAAGCTTTAACGAGTCAGCTTTACCCATGCCTTTGGCGGCTCCCGTAACTATGGCGACTTTTCCTTTTAAGTCGCAAAACTTCGGCGTTGTTCTATTTAGTCCAAACATAAATTTTTTTATTTAAATTAATTATATACTCTATTATACCTTATTTTCCTTTTACAAATCTACTCCTTGCAACAGTTGATTACGTATTTTACGATGTCGCCCAACTTTCCGAGAACATTTTTTTTACTTTCGTCTTTTGTGTCCAACTGTGTCTCGCCGACTTTTTTTATTTCGCCAACATTAACTAATTTTAGATTTATTCCCCAAAACAAGGAATACAGCTCATAAGCTTTTTTGAAAAAATCTTCGGCCTCCTGTTTGTTTCCTTTTGTTAATGCCTTAGTCCCAACTTCCATCAACCTCATTGAAGCAGATAATAAATGTTTTGAAATGCACCAAACCTCGCCCTCGTATTCCTTGATAATTCTTTTTAATAATTCTTTTCTCATTTCCCTGGCCTGGCTAAGCAAATCATAATACTCGGGCTTGCCTGTTTTTGCTCCTGTAAAAAAGAAGTGCTCTTCAATTGAGATTAAATTCATTATGGCAATTGATAAATCCTCGTCTGAAGACAAATCTAGCTCGCCACCTTTGCTCTCTTGAACTTTTTTAATAAACTCATCTATCTTATTTTTGTCCACTTCTAAATTATTCTCCATGTTATTAGCAGATAAAACACTGCACTAGTTAATATTAAAGCTACAACTGGCAAAACGACTTTTTGATATGCAAAAAAAACTTTTCCATTATTCTTCTTTTTAAGATATAAATTAAGCCAGTGGCTTAATAGAAGAATTGCAGTTCCTATAGCAGTTCCAAAAATTATTTTATCGATGCCAAAAATTTTGTTCAAAGGATGTCCAACAATTCCAGAATAATAAAGCGGAATAAATGTTAACAAATAGTAAGTTGCTGATATTATGACTTGGTCAAAGGTAAATTTCCAATTCCTTTTTCTCATTTCCAATAGCGTCCACAAAACCATTGCAACCAGCAATGCTCCTATCCAAATTGACGAGACTACGTCGTCAATTCCCAGCCATTCCGAAAACCCCAGCCCGGCGCCAACCGCCACAACACAAAGCGGGCAAACCGCCCCTACTAGACCTGCGGGGTACCCTGCCCAAAAAAATGCGGAGAAAATTAATCCTAAAAATGAAAATGTTTTCTTAGATATCATTGTATGCCAGCTTGCGCCTTGAAAAAGCTAATCACATCGGGCGCTCCGATATAACATTTGTCGTTTCCGTCGAATAAAAACGGCACTCCGACCGTATTAGCTGTTATTTTACAAATCTGCACCTTTTGGCCAAGTAATTGCGCGTTAGATTTATTATGCCAGACTTCCGACTGCGTAAAATTTACAGTATTTGCGATATTATTTGCCAAGATAAAATCTTCCACGTCTTTGCAGTGGGGACACTCTAAGCCATAAAACAAAACTATGCCTTTAGTGTTTGGGTCAGTTGTGAGAGAATTGTTTTCTTCTTTAAATCCTCCGGTAAAATAAACAATTGCTAAAATTACTGCCAAAACAACTGCCACCACGCCTATTGTTATAAATAAACCTTTTTCCATAAATTAATTAAAGCATATTTTTTTTCGATATTCAACCCTGATGAAATTTCATAGAAAGCGAATTTAACACCACACTCACAGACGAAAACGCCATAGCCCCCGCGGCAATCGTCGGGCTTAACAGCCAGCCGGTAAACGGAAATAAAACTCCGGCAGCCACTGGTATGCCCACAATATTATAGAAAAAAGCCCAAAAGAGACCTTGTTTAATTTTAATTAGAGTATATTTGCTTAAATCAATGGCTTTTACCACATCTCTTAAGTCGTCTTTTATCAAAACAATTTCTCCTGTTTCCATTGCCACGTCTGTTCCCGAACCCAAAGCAATTCCCAAGTTTGCTTGAGCTAAAGCCGGCGCATCATTTATTCCATCTCCAACCATTGCGACAATTTTTCCTTCCGACTGAAGTTTTTTTATTTCATCTGATTTTCCTTGCGGTAAAACTTCGGCTAAAACTCTGTCTATGCCCAGTTGCTTTGCAATTGCCTCACCCACTCTCTTATTATCACCGGTAATAATCGCAACTGATTTCCCCATTTTGTGCAAAATATCTACGGCTTCCTTAGAGTTTTTTTTCAAAACATCGGCCACAGCAATAATACCGGCGATATTTTTGCCGACAGCCAAAATTATCGCTGTTTTGCCTTGGTCTTCAAGAGCAATCATTTTGTCTTCTATGGCTTTTGTTTCTATTTTGTTGTCTTCCATCAGCATTCTCGTTCCTAATAAAATCTTCTTCCTGTTTAGCAAGGCTTCAACCCCCTTACCGGGAATTGCTTGGAATCCTTTAACCTCAGACAGATCCGATCCTTCCGCTTTTGATTTGTTCACAACTGCCTGGGCCAAGGGGTGTTCTGAATTTTTTTCCACAGAAGCTGCAATTTGTATAATATCTTTTTCTTTGAAATTTTTATCAACAGAAATAATTTCCGTAACAACCGGTTCACCTTTAGTTAAGGTCCCAGTTTTATCAAAAACAACCATTGTTATATCTCTGGCAACCTCAAGAGCTTTACCGCTCTTAATTAATATCCCATTTTGAGCCGCCAGCCCGGTGCCCATCATAACAGCTGTTGGAGTTGCCAATCCTAGGGCGCAAGGACAGGCAATTATTAAAACTGCTACAAAAATTGCTATTGCAAACGAAATCGAGTATCCAAAAATCAGCCAAACAATTGCAGCTAAAATGGCAACGCCGAAAACAACGGGGACAAAATAAAAAGAAACCTTATCGGCAAGCAGTTGAATCGGCGCTTTCGAACCCATTGCATCTTCCACAATTTTTATAATTGCAGAAAGCATTGTGTCCTTACCCACTTTTGTTGTTTTAAATTTCAAGACTCCTGTTTTGTTCATTGTGGCTCCAATAACCTCGCTTCCAACTTTCTTTTCAACCGGAATTGATTCCCCGGTTATTGCTTTTTCGTCAACGCCGGAATATCCGTCAACAACAATTCCGTCAACCGGAATTTTCTCTCCTGGTTTTACCAAAATTATGTCTCCAACCTGCACTTCCGAAATTGGAATTTCCAATTCTTCGCCATTCTTTATAACTGTCGCAGTCTTGGGCTGAAGCCCGATTAATTTTTTTATAGCATCTGATGTTTTACCCTTTGTTATTGCTTCCAAATACTTTCCTAAAGAAATAAAAACTAAAATAAACGCGGCCGATTCAAAATAAAAGTTTTCCATGCCAATTGCTTTACCCGACAACAAAAGTTCTGCATTTATAAAACTGTAAAAATACGCGGTAGCTGTCCCTATAAAAATTAACGAATCCATATTGGGCGCCAGACGCAAAAGCTTTTTAAAACCTGACTCCCATATATTAAAAGAAGCCAAAATCACGGCGCCTGACAAAATTGCCTGTATTAAAATGCCATAATTTTCAAAGACCTTAGGCATTGGAAGACCCACCAATCCGCCCATTGCCATATAAACAACCGGCAAGCTGAAAACTAATGACAAAATAAAACGAACCTTCAGTTTTTTAATTTCACTCTCTTTTTCTTCTTTGCTGTGGTTGCGCTCTCCTGACATCTCCATTTTTTCATCATCGCTCGAGGCTTTATATCCTAAATCTTCAACGGTTTTTCTAACTTTATCTAAGTTTGTTTGGGCAGAATCAAATTCAACATATGCTTTTTCTGTTGCAAAATTAACATTAGCCGAGCTAACTCCTTTTTCCTTTTTCAACCCATGCTCTATTACCGCCACGCACGAAGCGCAGGTCATTCCTTCAATTTTTAATACAACTTTCTCCATTAATTTAAATTATTCAACTCCTTTAATATTTTCTCTAGATTTAATCCGTACATTTTACAGACGTCGCCAATTTTCAGTTTATCAATTTCGAATGAAGCCATTGGACAACTTAAACAGGGCACGCCATGCTTTGCCAAAATTTTCGCGCCACCCTTTTTCTCCATTATTTTTGCTAATGTTGTGCTGATATTTATTATTTTTTTGTTTTTTTCCATATTTTTAGTTGATTACTTCTATTTGACCTCTAATCATGCCCATCGAACATGAAAATTGGTATTTACCAATCGATGACGGTGTAAACTCTTTTACTGTCAATTGGCCCGGGTTCAAATAAATTTGCCCGTCAAAAAGCTGAGACATTAAACCATTGTTGCACCCTAAAGAATTACCGGCGGTAATTTCCCATCTTACAGGTACTCCTGGCCTAACCTTAAAATATGCCGGAGAATCTCCGGACCCCGAGGCCGTCATTTTAATAACCTGCTTGCCGTCAACAATTGGCGCCAAACCATTTTGATTGGTCATTGTTGTCTGTGCTTGGTTTTGACTTAAATTAATGTTGCCAAAACCCAAAACTGTTGCTTGGTTAGAAATATTATACAGTGCAAAAAACAAAACCAAGAACCCTGCAACTTTTGAAAATCTTTCGGCCAGATGAGGTTTAGAAGAAAATTTGACGCTTGAAAGACCAATAAACAACAGCGAAGGAACTGTCCCCAAAGCAAATGCTCCCATTATTAACGCCCCGTTAAATACGTTTCCGGAAAGTAAGGCTAAGCTTTGCGCTGTAATTGTAAATCCGCAAGGCAAAAAGAAGGTTAAAGCTCCCATAATAAACGGCATATATTTACCTTGAAAATTATTTTCGTTGGCAATTTTTCTGGTAAATGATTTCGGCGCAGCAATCTGAAATTTTCTGAGCGCTTTCACTCCCAGCATCTGAAGGCCCAAAGCAATCATCAGAAGCGAAATCGCCACGATTAAAAAGGCTGTAAATTGCAAAGAAATCTGCAATCTGCTTCCTATCAAACCCAAAACTCCGCCCAAAACAACATAAGAAATAACTCGGCCCGCGTTAAACATTATATGTGGTTGAAGTTTTTTTGTTGTTGATTGCTCGCCCGTATAAAGACTGTTCCATTGCTTTGACATTGATAAAACAATTCCTCCAACTAATGCTGCACACGAAGAAACTCCTGCCAAAAGGCCAAACCCAAAAAATGCGAATAAAGACGACGTCGAACTTAAGCTTAAAAAATTGGCAACCCCTATTTTATCTAAAATTAAAAAGGCAATGATTATAAAAATAGCGATATTAAATGCCACCAATGTCGGACTAGCCTTGCCCCCACCAACGGCACCCGCCTCCGTCCTAACGGACCTCGGCGCGGCGAGATCTGAAAATTTATAATTCTCTGCTTGAAATATCTTGCTCAACTTTTCGGGGTTTGGCCTGTCGCCTTCATACTCAACAACAACCTGCCCATTGCCAGTTGAAGCATCAACAGATTTAATGTTTGGCAAATCCAAAAGCTTCTTCTCAATCAAAATTTCGCACGACGCGCAGCGCATCCCATCAACTTTATAAATGTGTTCCTTCATATTATTTTATTTATTAAATAATTTAGTCACCTTTAAAATTTCTTCTGTCATCGCCTGCTTTTTTCTCTCATTTTTCGAAGCTATGGCGTTTTTAAAACAGGAATTCAAATGGTTTTCCATTAACATTTCGTGAGCCGACCTTAAAAGGCCTATGACAGCCAAATTCTGCTGCATAATATCAATGCAATATTCTCCGCTCTCAACCATGTTTATAATTTTTAATATAGAACTTTTCGCCTTTTTAAAACTAATCAGCGCCTTTTGTTTATTTTCCCTTATCATATTATTTTTTCGATTAATTATTTTATTACCCATACCTGGGGGGTAGGTCTATCTTAGCAAAACAAAAAACCCTTGTCAATACCAGGGCTTGTTATTTAATTACTCCTCCGCCAATTAACTCTTCTCCCACGTAAAATACTGCTGACTGGCCGGGGGTTATTGCTTTCTGAGAATGATCAAAGACAACCCTAGCTCTTTTGTTGCCAAGCATAAAGACATCGGCAGATGCTTCTTTGCTTCTATATCTTATTTTTACCTTAACCCTCCCAGGTTTTGCTCCGCAAAATTTAGGAGGGCAAGTCCAATTTACATTTTTAACGATTAGCTCTTTTTTTAATAAATCTTTTTTGTTTTTAGAAACAACCAAAACATTTTTCTTAAAATCTTTATTAACCACAAACCAGGGACCTTGCTGAAGTTCTAATCCTCTTCTTTGGCCAATAGTATAAAACCAAAGCCCGTTGTGCTGACCAATAACTTTGTTTGCCCCGTTTTGAGCTTGCTCAATTACAAGGCCGGGTTTTGTTTTTAAATATTTTTTTAAAAAATTATTCGTTGTGTCGGCAACAAAACAAACCTCTTGCGATTCGGGAGTTTCGGCTGTTGGCAATTTAAACTTTTTAGCCAATTTTCTGACTTCTGGCTTTGTATATTTGCCAACTGGAAACAACACATGGCTTAGTTGAGCTTGGCTTAACTGCCATAAAAAATAACTCTGGTCTTTCTCTTTGTCCCGCCCTTTTAATAATATTTGAAATGAGCGAGGCAACAAACTTTTTGTAGTCCCTGGTCCACTTGTACCGCAGGACAAAGGGGGTTTACCAGCAGACGGAAAAAAGTTTATTGCCGAGCGACAGTCTGTTGGCGAGCGACGGTTTGTTGCCGAGCGGAGAAGCGAAGCACGAGCATAGTGGCCGGTTGCAACAAAATCTGCTCCAAGCGATAGTGCCTTTTTAATTAAAAATCCGAATTTAATTTCCTTGTTGCAAGCAACACAAGGGTTTGGAGTGTTTCCTTTTTTGTATTCCTTCAAAAAATAATCAACAACTTTTTTCTTAAACTCTTTTTCCACATTCAGCACATAAAAAGGAATGTTAATTTTTTTTGCAACCGCCCTTGCCAATTGTTCCGATTCAAAAGAACAGCATCTGTTGCTTGAGCTTTGGGCAGTTCCCTTTGTATCTTTCCAAAATTTCATCATTATTCCAATTACATCAAAACCAGCCCGTTTTAATAGAGCCGCTGCCACGCTCGAATCTACTCCTCCCGACATAGCCACAACCACTTTTATATTATTTTTTTTCATTATAGTCCCTGATCGCTTCTTTTAATGCGTCTACTGCCAATATCGAACAATGATATTTTATCTTTGGCAATCCTCCTAAAGATTCCACTATGTTGTCTTTCGTAACTCTTGATGCCTCTTTTATTGTTTTCCCCTTTACTAAATCCGTGATTATAGAACTGGTTGAAATCGCCGCCACGCATCCATATGTTAGAAATTTGATATCTTTAATTATCTCCTCGCCTTTTTTGTTTTTTTCAACTTTAATATAAAGCTTCATAACATCTCCGCAAACTGGATTTCCAACCTGGCCAACCCCGTCAGGATTTTTTATTTCTCCAAAATTATGTGGCTTTTTAAAATGCTCCATCACCTTTTTTGTGTATAATGTTGAACAAACTTTATCTGCCATAAGGTGAAATTGCCCTTATTTTTTTTACTATTTCGGGCAAAATTTTAATTAGTTTATTAATATCTTTCTCTGTTGTAAACCGACCCAAAGAAATGCGCAAAGACCCGTGAGCCTCTTCCGGTTTTAATCCAATTGCCAAAAGCACATAGCTTGGCTCTAACTTTATAGACGAACAAGCTGACCCCGTTGAACAGGCAATTCCATGCAAATCTAAATGAATAATCAACGACTCGCCTTCTATGAAAGGAAAGGAAACATTGATATTGTTAGGAAGTCTATTTTTGGGGTGCCCGTTTAGATATGCTCCTTCTATTTTTAAGATTCCCTTGATTGCTTTGTCTCTCAGCTTGATTAATCTTGATGATTCGGCGCGCATTTCTTTTCTGCAAAGTTCTACTGCCTTGGCAAAGCCAACAATTGCCGAAACATTCACTGTTGAACTCCTCAACCCATTTTCCTGCCCTCCTCCATGCAAAATCGGCTCAATTTTCACTCCGTTTCCTATATATAGAAGAGCGGCGCCCTTTGGCCCATACATTTTGTGAGAGCTGGCAGTCAATAAATCAATATTCATTTTTTTAACGTCAATTGGAATTTTTCCGAAAGACTGCACGGCGTCAGTGTGAAAATACACCCCTTTTGCCCTGCAAATTTTTCCGATTTCAGCAATTGGCTCAATGGTGCCAATTTCGTTTGAGGCGTGCATCACAGAAACCAAAATAGTTTTTTCCGTAATCGCAGCTTCAACGTCTTTTGGGTTTACAAAACCAAATTTATCAACCGACAATTTCGTTACTTCAAATCCTTGCTTTTCCAGCCATTTTGCCGACTCCATAATGCATGGATGCTCAATTGAAGAAATTATAATGTGGTTCTTTTTGCCCTTCGACTCGCCCCGCGCAAACAAGGCGCAACCCTTAATGGCCGTGTTATTGCTTTCTGTCGCAGACCCGGTAAAAACAATTTCGGGGTGCCCGCTTGCGGGTCGCTTGGCATTTATGATGCCAGCCAAAATCTGACGGGATTGGTCTAGGGCAAACTTTGCTTCTTGGCCAAAAGAGTGCAAAGACATTGTATTGCCGAATTTTTCCGAAAAATACGGCTCCATTACTTTCACTACCCTTTTGTCCACCGGCGTTGTCGCCGCATAATCTAAATAAATATTTTTTGTCATAATTTTAAATATTTTATTTTTATAGGCAACTCAAATATCTCTCACCCCTATCTGGCAGAATCGTAACAACGTTTTTAAATTTTTTGCTAAGCTCTCTTGCTGCTAAAATATTAGCGCCAGAGCTTATTCCAACTAAAATGCCGTAATCGCGAGCCATTTTTTTGCTCATAGATATGGCGTCCTCACTTTTTATTGTCATAACTCCGTCTATTAAGTGCCTGTTTTCTTCCAGTATTTTTGGAATAAAACCCTCGCCTATTCCTTGAATTTTATGATGTCCAGGTTTTTCGCCTGACAATACGGCAGACTCTGCCGGCTCAACGGCAAATATTTTTATTCCGGGGTTTATTTCCTTTAGCGCCTGAGCTACGCCTATTAGTGTGCCTCCGGTTCCCGCTCCTGCCACAAAAGCGTCTATTTTCCCTTTTGCCTGCTCTACAATCTCTTTGCCCGTGCCTTCGCGATGAGCTAAAATATTATCGGAATTTTCGAATTGCTTTGGCAACCACGCGTCTTTATTTTTCTCTACTAATTCCTCGTATTTTTTTACTGCTCCGGCCATATCTTCTTCGGCTGGAGTCAAAACAACATCTGCCCCAAAAAATTTCATCATTTTTACTCTCTCTATGCTGGCAGATTCTGGCATTACAGCAGTAAATTTATACCCTCTAATTGCAGCAATCATAGCAAAGGCTATTCCCGTGTTACCGCTTGTAACCTCTATTATCTTGTTCCCGGGTTTTAGCTCGCCTCGCTCTTCGGCTTTTTGTATGATAAAACGGGCCATTCTATCTTTTATGCTTCCTGTTAAATTAGTTGTTTCTAATTTTGCCCAAATTGTTCCGCCTTGCCCATTTATGGGAATTTTTAGAAGTGGAGTTTCACCTATTAAATCTAAAGTGTCGTTTGCAATTTTAATCATTTTTTATTTTTTAATTAATTCTTTTAACGTAATTGATTGTAATGTTTTATTTATTGCCCCATCAATTTTACGCCAAACATTCTTAGCAAGGCATTTTTTTGATATTAAACACATCTGACAATTTACAGTGTTTATATCCTCAAGTAATTCTATAATATCTATTATGGCTATTTTGCTTGGGCTTTTAGCCAAAGAGTAGCCTCCGTTAGCCCCGTGCTGAGAGACCACTAATTTACCTTTTTCTAAACGGGAAAAAATTTTGCTCAAAAACGCAAAAGGCACGCCCTCAATATTTGAAATTTGTCTTATAGAAATCGCTTTGTTACTTTTGCTTTTAGCCAAATGGACCATTGCGGTTAGCCCATACTCAGCCTTTTTAGAAATTTTCATATATATCTTGAAATTTTACTACCGCATAACCGACTAATTTAGTCTGTATTATCTCAGTATACAAAAAAGCAAGGGGCGTGTCAACCCCCTGAAGGTAAAGAGTTAGTTATTTCTTTTCGTCTTTTGCAAGCTTTGATTCTCTCATAGAAAGCCCCAAAAATATTGTTAACAATATAACCGTACTAAGCGGAGCTAACCAGAATGGAAAATCTTTTCCAAATGATTCCAAAACCATTATTCCACCTAATATACCAATTGAATACATTGCTCCATTTTTTAAATAGGCAAACTTTGCAATTAAATCTATACCCCTTATCGTAACTTCTCTCACCACCAAAGCTCCCAAGCCGTTTCCTAACAAAATTAAAGGAATCGACATCGTAAAAGCAAAAGCTCCCACAACTCCATCAATTGAAAATGTTGCATCTAAAACCTCTAAATATAATATTTTGCTCCAAGATGACATGTTGCCCGATAATAATTGTTTTTCTTTTTCTTCGGCATTTTTCTTAAACCCATCCGTAATAAAGAATGCAGTTGACCCAATTACAGCCGATAAGGCTAAAACTGGATTTACTTTTATTGCGAAATACACAACTACTGTAATAAATACTGAAGACAAAGCATAAAACCACACAGATTGTCTGTGCACAAATTTTTCTACTAAAAATGCATATTTTTTCTCTTCTAAAAAAAGCCATCCCAAAAATACAAAAAACAAATAAACTCCTCCGGCTAAAAGCAGAAGCGCCCTAGATTTTTCTACATAATCACCTATTTCTGGAGTTGGATGAAAAACAAAATTTATAACTTCATAAAATGAGAGCGAGGTATTTGCCAACCAAACGATTAAAAAAGGCAATATTCCTCTTACTACAAACACAGCCAATATAAGACCCCAGAATAAGAAAAACTTTCTGAATTTTTCCGGCAAAGTCTTTAAGACATGGGCGTTGATAATAGCATTGTCAACGCTAGAGATTACCTCGAAAAGGCACAAACCAAATACTACAATTAAAATTTCTAATATAGGCATATAAATTTTATATTACCTTAATGCTGTGATTTAATATTTTATCTCCCTCGCCAAAAGTGAAATCTGCCTCTAACTTTTTGCCATCTAAAATATGAGGCATCCAATACGTGTCGTCTGGCCACATACTTTTATATGGAATTTCATTTAAAGAAAACCATTTTGGCATCATTTCCTCTGACTCTTGCGGATTGCCTTGCCATTCTTTTGCTAAAAATAAATGGACATCCTGGTCCCACTCGGGCTTGTGAGGAAAACGAAAATGGAACAAACCAACTTTTTCCGGATTTTTTACATTAACCCCTATTTCTTCTTTAGTTTCTCTTATTGCGGTTTCAACAATATTTTTGTCCTTTTCCTGGTCAAACTTTCCGCCGGTTCCATTCCACCTGCCAACGCCAAAACCCCTCTTTTTCATTGCTAAAAGGATTTCGCCCTCTTTCATTAATAAGCACAGAGTTGTTTGGCGCATTTTTACTAATTTGGTTTCTCTTTCTTAGAAAACCAAAAAATATAGGCAATTTCCAACAGCCCAACCGTATTAACCGCCAACATAATAACATACCAAGCTGTTTGATTATTCCTAGCCGCTTTCCACAACGCAAAACCCTTCCAAACGATTGACCAGATTGCTAATAAAATAAACCCGGCCATAATCCATGGATTGTTTAACTTATGCAAAAGATTTATTACCTCTAATTCTTTTTGTGTCATTTCTTTATATTTTTAATAATTTCATATCCGGCGACTCCGAAGGCCACCGAAACGTTTAACGATTCTTTTTGCCCCGACATGGGCAAAAAAATTATTTTGTCTGCTTCTCGTAATATTTTTTTGGAGATTCCTTTTACTTCGTTTCCCAAAATTAAAGCTAAAGGAAATTTTGGCTTAAATTTTGTATAAAGAATGGCCTTTTTGTCCTGCTCTAAGGCTATTATATTAATTTTATCTCTTTTTAGCTTATCTATCAACCTGCCTGCCTGCCTGCAATACTCAAAAGGAACTGTTTTTTCTGCTCCCAGCGCTGTTTTGGCTATCTTTTTGGGAAGCCCGGCTTCCCAAACCGGCACTTTGCCGGAAATTCCGCACAAAAATATCTTTGAAACTCCTAAGGCGTCTGAAGTCCTAAAAATTGAGCCGATATTTTCTAAACTCCTTATATTATCGCAAATTACATAAAAACCTTTCATTCTCAAATTCTATTACTTTTTCCTAAAAAAAGCAAAAAACTCCGCAAAGCGGAGTTAAGCCGTAAACTACCCACTACCAACCACCTATTACCAATTACTCACTAAATCGCTTTTCCACTTCACTCCAGTTTACGATATTCCACCAATTTTCTATAAACTTTGCACGATCGTTTTTGTAGTCTAAATAATATGCGTGCTCCCAAACATCTAGGCATAACAAAATTTTTTGGTCCGGATAAAAGTTAACATTATGTTTTTCTATTTGTATTATTGAAAGGCTTCCATGTTCGCCGTGCTCTTTGTGAAAAGCTAAGACTGCCCAGCCAGACCCTTCCACCGATTTAGCTGTTTCGGAAAATTCTTTTTTGAATCTTTCAAAACTGCCGAATTCCTTGTCTATTGCTTTGGCCAGTTCGCCTACTGGCTTACCGGCTGAATCCTTTGCAGGAATCATATTTTTCCAAAATTTCTCGTGCAAAATATGGCCGCCTACATTGAAAGACAAAGATTTCAAAATTGATTTGTAATCTAATTCTGTGTTGGACGTTCTGGCTTCTTGTATTTTGTCTAACAAAGCATTGGCCGCATTCACGTATGTTGCGTGATGTTTATCGTGATGCAAGGCTAAAACTTCTGCCGACATAT
>Ga0247841_10003733_pt1 | contig 27524 bp, 19 predicted proteins | sample LaCruzMarch2015__2_FD_192410 | JGI IMG/M metagenome (GOLD analysis project Ga0247841, IMG submission 192410) | Freshwater microbial communities from meromictic Lake La Cruz, Castile-La Mancha, Spain - LaCruzMarch2015_18m | ecosystem: Environmental > Aquatic > Freshwater > Lake | place: Spain... | reverse complement strand
CGAAAGAATTTTGCGGGATATGGAAATCCCGCTTACTCTCAGCGGCACGGGCGTGCCGCGTTCCCTTCGGCAGCCGGCCGGCGGCCAGGCATTCGGCGGAGGGCACCGCGCACGGCACCGCCGCCACCTTCTGCACCTCTGCAACCATAAATTCTCGTGCCGCACGAGAATTTAGTTGACTTCCGTCGCGCATTGTGCTATATTCAAGGTGCCATGAGTAGTATGCACTCTGTAATGTCCGTGGAGTACGAGTTTTATGCAGGTGCTGTGCGCGACACCACCCCAATGCAATGCCCAACCTTGTATGTTTTTCACCAACCAAAACCAAAACCAAAAACTGAATACCTGATCTGACATAAACCGGTAACACCGGTATGGCTCAACCGAAAACTACCACATTTCCTTTGCAAGAGTTGTACATGGTCGCACCCCACCTCGGGGTGCAGACGTGTGCTTCTTGCAAGGCCCGTGGTAGGGCTTCGGTTGAGGTGCAATGTTCTGCACCTCTTTTATTTTTTCTGCAGCCTGAACCCCAAATCCGCTGATGAATATCCAATATCGAACACTCAATATCCAAGGGCGAAGTATCTGCGCAGAACTTCATCATTGGTTATTCCTTGTTGGATATTGGATATTCGCATCCCCTGAACCCTGAACCCTGAACCCTGAACCCTTTATGAAGCCCGGCAAAAATGACAACGCCAAAGCCAGCGCGGCCCACGAGCCGGTCGCGCAATCTGCAGCCGGCTTTCCGGTCGTCGGCATCGGCGCGTCGGCCGGCGGCCTGGCGTCCTTCGAGTCCTTTTTTTCCGGCATGCCGGCCGATGTCGACGAATGCGGCACGCACACGGCAGGCCCCGGCATGGCCTTTGTCGTGGTGCAGCATCTGGCCCCGGATCACCAGAGCTTTCTCGCTGAATTGATCCGGCGCTACACCCGCATGCAGGTCTTCGAGGTTGAGGACGGCATGCCCGTGCAGCCCAACTGCGCCTACATTATTCCGCCCAACCGTGACATGGCCTTTCTGAACGGCGCGTTGCAATTGATCGAGCCCGCCGCGCCGCGCGGCCAGCGCCTGCCGATTGATTTCTTCTTCCGCTCGCTGGCCCAAGACCAGCACGAGCGCGCCATCTGCATCGTCCTCTCCGGCACCGGCAGCGACGGCACCCAGGGTGTGCGCGCGATCAAGGGCGAGGGCGGCATGGTCATGGCCCAGAACCCCGCCTCGGCCGAGTACGACGGCATGCCGCGCAGTGCCATCGCCACCGGCTTGGTCGACTACGAGCTGCCGCCGGCCGAAATGCCCGCCCAGCTCATCGCGTATGTGGCGCATGCCTTTGGCCATCCGCCGCGCGCCGCATCCACCCCGCTGCCGCGGTTCGAGGACGCGCTCAAGAAAATCTTCGTGCTGCTGCGCGCCCAGACCAACCATGATTTTTCGCAGTACAAACCCAGCACCATCCAACGCCGTGTCGAACGGCGCATGGCCATTCACCAGCTCAGTACGATGGACAACTACGTCAAGTATTTGCAGGAGGCGCCGGCCGAGGTGGACGCGCTCTTTCGCGACCTGCTGATCGGCGTGACCAATTTCTTCCGTGACGCGCAGGCCTTCGCGGCGCTCGAGGAACAGGCCATTCCCAAACTCTTTGCCGGCAAGCCCGCGGATGCCGTGATCCGCGTCTGGGTGCCGGGCTGTTCCACCGGCGAGGAAGCCTATGCCATCGCGATCCTGCTGGCCGAGCGGCAGGAAGTTATCAAGCAGAGTTTCAAGGTGCAGATCTTTGCCACGGACATTGACCGCCAGGCGATTGCCACGGCGCGTGGCGGCCGGTATCCGGCGAGTATTGCGGCCGACCTTACGCCCGTGCGCCTGGCGCGGTTTTTCACCGCCGAGATGCAGGGCGGCGCCTACCGCATCCACAAAGGCATCCGCGACATGCTTGTGTTTTCCGAGCAGAATGTGATCAACGACCCGCCCTTTTCCAAACTCGACCTGATCAGTTGCCGCAACCTTCTGATCTACTTGGACGGCAACGCGCAGAAGAAGCTGTTCACTTGGTTCCACAACGTCCTGAACCCGGGCGGTTTTCTCTTTCTGGGCACGTCGGAGAGCGTGGACGAGGCCGACGATCTGTTTGCCATGCTGGATCGCAAGGCGAAGCTGTATCGGCGCCAGGATGCCAGCCACGGCGCCCGCGGCGCGTTTGGTGCCCGGTTTCTGCCGTCGATCACGGCGCTGGATGCAGCGCTGCCGCGCGCCGCCGTAAAACCGGGGTTCCCCGTCAAACTGCCGCTGCGCGAACTGACCGAACAGGCCCTCTTGCAGCAGGTCGCGCCGGCCGGCGCGCTGGTCAACGGCCAGGGTGACATCCTCTACCTGCATGGCCGCACCGGCATGTACCTCGAGCCGGCCCCCGGCGAGGCCGGCATCAACAACATCCTGAAGATGGCCCGTGAAGGTTTGCAGCGCGAGCTGACCACGGCCTTGCACAAAGCCGCGCGGACCAACGAGATGGTGCGCCAGCCGGGCCTGCGTGTCAAAACCAGCGGCTATGACACCACGGTCAATTTGGTTGTTCGCCCGGTGGTGGCCGGCCCAGCCGTGCCGTCCGAGGCGCCGCTGTTTCTGGTCATTCTGGAGGAAGCGGAGCCCTTGGACTTGATAACAGGGTTCAGGGTTCAGGGTTCAGGGCAAAGTGAGCCGGCCGCGGACGGCGACGCACGTGTTGCGGCGCTCACGCATGAACTGCGCGCCAAGGACGAGTATTTGCAAAGCACCAACGAGGCATTGGAGACCGCCAACGAAGAGCTTACCTCGGCCAACGAGGAGATGCAATCGGTCAACGAAGAATTGTGCTCCGCCAACGAGGAACTGGCGACCTCACAGGAGGAATTGCACTCGGTCAATGAGGAACTGCACTCGGTCAACACCCAGCTGCAAACCAAGGCGGCCGACATGGCGTTGGTCAACACCGACATGAACAACTTGCTGGCCGACACGGACATTGCCACCATTTTTGTGGATGACCACGTGCGGATTCTGCGCTTCACGCCGGCCGCCACGCAGGTCATCAATGTGATCCACAGCGACGCGGGCCGGCCCTTGGGCCATGTCACCACCAACCTGGTCGGCTACGACCGCCTGGTGGCGGACGTGCAGACGGTGCTGGCCACGCTGGCGCCCGTTGATGTGGAAGTGCAGACCACGACGGGCATGTGGTACTTGCTGCGCATCCGGCCCTACCGCACCATGAACAATGAGATCGCGGGCGCGGTGATCACCTTTGTGGACATCACCGAGATACACAAGACGCGCGCGGCGCTGCGCGAAAGCACGCGCTATGCACGCAACCTGATTGAGACCAGCCTTGATCCGCTGGTCACGATAAGCACCCTGGGAAAAATCACCGATGTCAACACGGCCACTGAAATGGTGACCGGCTGCGCGCGGGCCACATTAATCGGGAGTGACTTCTCGGACTACTTTACCGATCCCGACCAAGCCCGGGCAGGCTATCGCACGGTGTTTACGCATGGGTATGTCAAGGACTACCCCTTGTCTATCCGGCATCTGGACGGCCACATTACCGCGGTGCTCTATAATGCAGCGCTGTACCAGAATGAAGACGGTTCGACGGCCGGCGTGTTTGCCGCCGCGCGCGACGTCACCGAGATGCAACGCATGGCGGCGGCGCTGCGCAAAGCCAATGATCTGTTGCGCCTGGCGGTGGTCGTGCGCGACGCGCACGATGCCATCACCGTGCAGGACATGGACGGCCGGATCATCGCGTGGAACCCGGGCGCCGTCCGGCTGTATGGCTGGAGCGAAGCTGAGGCGCTGGCCATGAATGTGCGCGAGCGCATCCCGCCGGCGCTGCGCGAGGAAGCGCTGGCCACCTTAGCCCAGCTTAGCCGGGCTGAAGTGCTGGCGCCGTATCTTACCCAACGACTCGCCAAAGATGGCACGGTCAAGACGGTCTCGATCATCTCCACCGCGTTGGCGCATGAGGCCGGGCAGGTGTATGCGATCGCGACCACGGAGCGGGCGAGGAAGGAATGACTGCTAAAGGGTTCAACGGTTCAGGGTTCAAGAAAGAGATGAACCATGGACTATAGACTATTCAATCACTGCGATTGAAGATTGACGATCAACGATTGAAGAAGGACGAAGTAAAGACCTGAATCTTGAATCGATGATGAATATCCAATATCGAACACTCAATATCCAAGTGCGAAATATCTGCGCCGAACTCTTCTTGGAGTCCCGTCACCGGCGGGATCATCATTGGATATTCCTTGTTGGATATTCGAAATTCCGCTGCATCTTCCCCCTGAACCCTGATGACCACTCCCCCAAAGACCACTGCATCCGCGACGCCGCAGGCCGCTGAACTGCGCCGGCTGGCCGAAGAAAAATTCCGGGCTGCGCCGCAAGTGCCGGAAGACGTGGCGGCTCTGTCGCCCGAGCAAACCCAACGGACGCTCCACGAACTGCGCGTGCATCAGATCGAGCTGGAAATGCAGAACGAGGAGCTGCGCCAGATGCAGACGCAACTGAACGCCGCGCGGGCGCGCTATTTCGACCTCTACGATCTGGCCCCGGTCGGCTATGTCACCCTCAGCGAGCAGGGGCTTATCCTGGAAGCCAATCTGACCGCCGCGACCCTGCTGGGCGCGACCCGCGGCGCGCTGGTCCAGCAGTCGCTCGCCCGGTTCATCCATAAAGATGACCAGATCATTTACTACCAGCACCGCAAAGCACTCTTCGAAAAGGGGCCGCCGCATGCGTGCGAGTTGCGCATGCTGAACAAGGACGGGACAGCCTTCTGGGCGCAGTTGACGGCGAACGCTGCGCCAGGCCCTTCGACCAGCTCAGGGCAGGCTGCCGATGGCGCGCCCGTGTGCCGCATCGCGCTGAGCGACATCACCGCGCGCAAGCAGGCCGAGCAGGAGAACATGAAGCAGTTGGACGAACTGCGGCGCTGGTATGCCGCCACGCTCGGGCGCGAGGGCCGCATCGGCGAGTTGAAGCGCGAGGTTAATGCGCTGGCCGCGCGCATGGGCGAGCCGCCGCCGTATGGCACACAGCAGAAATGATGAATGATGAATGATGAATGCAGAACAATAATAAGATTAAGTGTTGAAGAGTGTGCTGGACATTCATCATTCATCATTTTCCCTGAACCCTTATTGGTAATTCCTTGTTCAATATTGGATATTCATTCCCCTCTCCTGCCAGACCCCCACGACCTTGCGTCGTGGGTGAATAAGATTGAGTAACAAGGCGCGCCCGCGCTTCTTTCTCAATCTCTGCGTCCACCGAGGCAAGCTCGGTGGGGCGCCAGAGACCGCGCGGTGACTGACTGCGCAGAGACCCCCACGACCTCGCGTCGTGGGTGAATAAGATTAAGTAAAACGGCGCGCCGGCGTCCTTTTCTCAATCTCTGCGTCCACTGAGGCAAGCTCGGTGGGGCGCCAGAGACCACGCCGTGACTGGCTGCGCAGAGACCCCCACGACCTTGCGTCGTGGGTGAATAAGATTAAGTAAAACGGCGCGCCGGCGTCCTTTTCTCAATCTCTGCGTCCACCGAGGCAAGCTCGGTGGGGCGCCAGAGACTACGCCGTGACTGGCTGCGCAGAGACCCCCACGACCTTGCGTCGTGGGTGAATAAGATTAAGTAAAACGGCGCGCCGGCGTCCTTTTCTCAATCTCTGCGTCCACCGAGGCAAGCTCGGTGGGGCGCCAGAGACCACGCCGTGACTGGCTGCGCAGAGACCCCCACGACCTTGTGTCGTGGGTGAATAAGATTAAGTAAAACGGCGCGCCGGCGTCCTTTTCTCAATCTCTGCGTCCACCGCCGGATCCGGGTGTGAGGATCCGCGCAGCCACCGCATGCGGCTTTATGCTATACTAGCGCCACGCGGCACACGGGTAGCCAACCATTGATTGTGCCGGCGTTCTTTCATCACCCAAGGAGTTGCCCATGAATGCTGCTACTGGTTCTGCGTGCTGTTCATCCACCGCCACCAAAGGCGGGTCGTCGTTGCTGACCCTGCTGGGCGTGCTGATGATTATCGTCGGCATGCTGGCGATCGCCGCGCCATTGGCCGCGGGCGAGTGGGCGGTCTGGGCGATTGGCATTCTGCTGGGCTTGGCCGGCGTGCTGCGCCTGCTCAGCGCGTTTCATGCCACCAGTTGGGGCGGCGGCGCGCTGCGCTTGTTGTGGGGCGCACTCACGGTCGTCTGCGCGGCGTTAGTGATCACCAATCCGATCGCCGGCGTCTTTACCCTGACCCTGATTTTGGCAATCTATTTTGTGATCCAAGGCATTGCGGAAATCATTCTGGCCGTGCGCATGAAGCCGCTCGCCGGCTGGGGCTGGGTGCTGTTCAACGGCATTATTGCACTGGTGCTGGGCCTGATTATCTGGAGCGAATGGCCGCTGTCGGGCGTCTGGGCAATCGGCACCCTGCTGGGCATCAACATTCTGTTCACCGGCTGGTGCCTGATCGCGGCCCGGCCCCGCTGCTGCGGCTGAACCACCATCGGTAGAAGCTCTTCCATCCCCTGCCATGGCCGCGTTTCCATGGCCATGGCAGGCGGGATGGCATGCTTCGCGCCTTGTCTGTCGGCATGGGCCGGCGGGCGATGTGCCACATTTTTTGCATCAGCAATAAGGAGGAGTAATGTCACCAAGTGCCACGACGTTGCAAACCATGGGTCAGCAATTCAGCCGGCGCTCGTGGGCCGAGCCGTGGAAGATCAAAATGGTCGAGCCCCTGCACATGATCAGCCACGCGGCGCGCGCAACGGCCTTGCAGGAAGCGGGCTATAACACCTTTTTGCTCAAATCGGCGGCGGTCTACATTGATCTGCTGACCGACAGCGGCACGTCGGCCATGAGCGACCGCCAGTGGGCCGGAATGATGCTCGGTGATGAAGCCTATGCCGGCAGCCGCAATTTTTACCATCTCGAAGCGGCCGTGCAAAATTATTACGGATACAAATTCCTTGTGCCGGCGCATCAAGGCCGGGGCGCCGAGCATCTGCTCAGCCAAGTTGCCATCCAGCGCGGCCAGTATGTGCCGGGCAACATGTATTTCACGACCACGCGCTTGCATCAGGAGCTGGCCGGCGGCATCTTCGCGGATGTCATTGTGGATGAAGCCCACGACCCGCAAAGTCTCCATCCGTTCAAAGGCAACATCGACCTGGACAAGCTGGCAGCCTTGATCGCGCGCGAGGGCGCCGCGAACATCGCCTATGTGAGCCTCGCCGGCACCGTCAACATGGCCGGCGGCCAGCCGGTCAGCATGGCCAATGTGAAAGCCGTGCGCGCCTTGACCGACCGCCATGGCATCAAAGTCTATCTTGATGCGACCCGCATGGTTGAAAACGCCTTTTTCATTCAGGAGCGCGAACCCGGCTATGCGGACATGTCCATCGCCGCCATTCTCAAGGAGTTCTGCAGTTATACCGACGGCGCCTGGATGAGCGCGAAGAAAGACAACCTGGTCAACATTGGTGGCTGGCTGGCGGTGAACGACACGGCGTTGTATGAAGAATTGCGCAATTTGGTGGTGGTGTACGAGGGGCTGCACACCTACGGCGGCTTGGCGGGCCGGGATATGGAAGCCATTGCGATTGGCATCGAGGAGTGCGTGCAGGACGACCATGTCCGCGCGCGCATCGGGCAGGTGCGCTATCTCGGCGACCTGCTGACCACCTGGCAGATTCCCATTGTCCAGCCGGTCGGAGGCCATGCCATTTTCCTCGACGCCCGGCGTTTCTACCCGCACCTGGCGCAAATCAAATTTCCGGCGCAGACCCTGGCCGCCGAACTGTATCTGGATTCCGGCATTCGCGCGATGGAGCGCGGCATTGCCAGTGCCGGTCGTGATCCCAAAACCGGCGACCACCACTACCCCAAACTGGAACTCACGCGCCTGACCATCCCGCGGCGGGTCTACACCCAGGCGCACATGGACGTGGTGGCGGAATCGGTGCATGCGGTGTACGAGGCGCGCGAACAGACGCGCGGTTTGAAAATGACCCATGAGCCGAAATATTTGCGCTTCTTCCAGGCGCGCTTCGAACGAATCTAGCTGGCGGCGCCGCGGCGCCGGCACTGCGGCCGCTCCTTTCCGTTGTAGTTAAACAAGGCCCGAAGAAGCGCAAGCGTTGCACCTAATTTGTTTTGCTGCAATAGAAATTGCCCCATATTGTGCCGATATAGGCTCCATGAGTTGGCCCACTTGGCGCTTCACCTTGGCGCTTCAGGCTGCAACAATTATCTGTTTTTGCTATACTATGCGTGCATGTAGAGACAATAAGCAGATCATCAACCTCCGCTATAGAACATGAGTGCACAGACGATTGAGATACCTGTCAAACCTGCGGTGCTCAAATGGGCCAGAGAGAGCGCAGGCAAGACGGCTGAAGATGTTGCGACTCGCCTGCGCCTTTCCTTAGACACCGTACACCGCTGGGAGAGCGGCGAGCAGGCACCATGCCTCATGCACCTGCGTGAACTTTGTGGTTTTCTCAAACGGCCACTTGCGGTTTTTTTCCTTCCTGCGGCACCGCAAGAGCCTCCTCCGCCTGGTGATTTCCGGCGTTTGCCTGAGGACAAGGCACACCCGTTTTCCATGAAGACCATCCTTGCCATTCGTCGCGCCCGCATGATGCAAAGTGCGGCTCGTGACTTTGTTCAGGACACCGGCATGCATCCCACACTGCCCATTGGAAGTGCCACGCTTGCAGACACACCAGCGACGCTTGCGCACAGTTTACGGCAAACCATAGGTATAACTATCAAAGCCCAGAATGCTTGGGCTGGCAATGATGGTGCATTTCTCGCGTGGAAAACAGCCCTCGAAGCCCGCGGTCTTCTCATCGCAGAACTCGCCTTTCCCTTGAAAGAAGCCCGCGCCTTTTCTGTAATGGACACGCGCGCTCCCCTTATAGTCCTGAACAGTACCGACTCTTTCACGGGAAAAACATTCTCTTTGTTTCATGAGTATGCTCACATTCTTTTGGGAAGAAGCGGCGTGCTTGACAATAGCCCAAATGTCCGTCTCACTGATGAAGGAAGATTAAGTGAGCAGTTCTGCAACGCCTTTGCCGCAGAATTTCTTGTCCCAATCCAAGAATTCGCAAATGCAAAAGTCAACAGGGAACATCGGGTAAGTGCTCCATGGACTGACCAAGAAATTGACCAACTCGCCCGGCACTTTCATGTCAGCCCGCACGTCATTGTTGGACGACTGCTGACGCTGGGTAAAATGTCCGAAGCCGCCTATGGCCGGAAATCGGATGAATACGACAAGAAATACCAAGAATGGACCGAGCAAAAGCGTTTTGGTAAACGTGTGCCCGCAAAATTGTGCCTCCGAGAAAACGGCCGGCCTTTTGTCGCTCTTGTCTATGATGCCTTTGATAACAAACGCATTACCTACAAGGACATCGCTGACTGTCTCGGCACTAAAACTAAGTATGTCGATTCTGTTGCGCGTCTGTTGAAGAACAGTGTGGCTGCATGACAGAACTCTTTGCCTACTATTGCTTCGACACTTGTGCGCTCGTAACCATGTGGCGCCACATGTACCCGCCACGCAACTTTCCTTCCGTGTGGCAGCAGATGGAACTTCATATAAAGGGTGGGGAAATAGTCATCCCGCGCGAAGTCTACAATGAATTGCAGGTCGGCAACGACGACCTCTTCAGCTTTGTGAAAAAGCAGGCGACCATAATAGTCAAAGACCTTGATCATGAACAAGTTCAACTCACCTTCGAGATACTTGCTTCATTTCCTGGTTTGGTGGACATCAACAAAAGTATTCCAGAAGCCGATCCATATGTAATTGCCCTCGCGCGGCAAAAAGGTTGGAAAATTGTAACGTGCGAGGCCTTCTCGACGTCGGCTGCGAAACCAAAGATACCAAATGCATCCGCAAAGTACAAAATTCCATGCTTGTCACCACTTGAGTTCATTGGTGAAATGAACTGGGACATTTAACGCCTACAAATACTTATGCGCGATTCTAAAACGTGTATAATTTTATTTCTATGGTATTCTTTGGTATTCTCTTTTGTTGTTCCTGACAGTCTGCTGCCTGGTCGGCTTTGTCAAAATAAATATCTGGGTGATCAATGGCTTGGTGAACTTCGCTACTGCAACGTACGGCGGGCAGGCCCTGCCCGCTATCGGTTGCAAAGTGTAGACGTTCGCTGCGAACACTTCTTTTTCAACTTTAACCACAGCTTGAGTTAATGACCCATCGCGCAATCGTGATTGTTGGCGGGCTGCTGGTGTTGATCGGCCTGACGACCTGGCTTGTGTGGCCAGGCGCTACACCAATCTCGCCGGCACCGACACCGGCAGCGGCGCGCGCCGTGCCCGTGCATGCGCATGAACGCAAGGCTGACAAGGAGCCGATGCCCAACGTGGCGTCGAATTCCGTGCCGGATTCGTCCTGCACTATTCGCGGCGACATCCGCCGCGGCAGTGGCGAAGCGATCTCTGGCGCGTTCGTCTGGGCTGAACTGGCCGAAAACACTGAAACTTCGCGGCGCGGGCAGTTATTGGTCGAGCGCAGCAGTTACAGAAGTCTTGGTGACCAGGTCGGCACCGATGCCGGCGGCGCGTTCACATTGCCGACGCTGTCACTGGCACGCCCGGTGGTGGTGCGCTATTATGTGCCGGGCGAGACGTATGGCGGCGCCGGCCCGTTCGATGTGCAACATCCGCCGCCGGCTTGGCTCAGCGTGGTTGTCAGCAACGGTGGTCGTTTGTATGGCGTGCTCAAATCGAGTGACGGTGTCCCGGTGACCAACGCTGATGTGCAACTTACATGTCACACCACGGCAAGCAATGGCAGCCCGGCGACGTCGTCACGCATTCTGCATGTGGATATTGAAGAGGACGGAACATACTTGTCGCATGTGTTGCCCGCCGGCAGCTACTCGGTCGCGTTCAACGCGCCGGGCTACCAGCGCGCCGATACGCGCGAACGCCTCACTGTCCGTGAAGACGAGCTGACGCCGTGCGACATGATTTTCGAATTTGACGAACGGCAACAACCGCACCTGTATGGCGGCACTGTGCTGGACTGGAACACCAAGCTGCCAGTACCGAATGTCACCGTGACATATAAACAGGATGCCTGCGTGACCACGGATATCAGCGGCCGGTTTGTTTTTCAGGATATAGGTAACTACGCGAGATTCTCGCATGCTGACTATGTGCCGATCAGTTTGAGTGTGCCGGAGGGTACCAACGCAACAGTTTATCTGTCTGCCGCAGCGGTCGTGGAAGTCTTTGTCTGGACATGCGACGGCAAACCCTTCACCAATATCGGCGTGCAGCTCCACGGCCCGATTGGTGGCTTGTGGCGCTTTGGGCAAACACTGCAAAATATGGTTAATGCTTTTTCGACAGGTAATTATGTCATGCTTGAGAATGTGCCGGTGCATTTCGCGCCCATGTGCGCCCGAGTTTATAGTTATCGAGGGCCCAATTCTCGTTTTGTTGCATTTAGCGACGCATTCACACCCACGCCGGGAATGCGCACGCGTGTGGATGTACACCTGCCGCCGTTCGCCACGTTAACCGTGGCGTTTTCAGCGTCAATTGATCCGGCCGATCCGCATGTGCGACTATACAACACGCACGATCCCGGCGGTAAAGACAACTTGTTCAGACATGATTATGACTTCACAAAATCAAGCAATGCATGGAGCTGCAGTGAGATACCCGCCGGATCATACCGACTCGAGGTGGTCGCGCCGGGATTGCAATTGATCACCAACATCGCCGTGGCGGCGCCCAGCACGGAAGTGTTGGTCAATCTTCCTGGACAAGGTGTCATTGCCGGTCGTGTGCGTGACGCGAGCGGGAAACCCGTCAGCGCGGGGGCGAATGCGCTCACCGGCGATTATGCTGCGGTAGATGACCTGCACCGTCTGGTGAGTGTGCGATATAGTTCGAGCGATGAACCGGGTGCGTTTGCGATTAAAGGCCTTGATCCCGCGCTGCGCTATTTTGTCGAGATAACGTCACACAATTTCACCAATATTCTCTTGCACGATGTTGCGCCGAACGGCCCGCTGATCGACATCCGTCTGCCGCGCATGGCGCGCGTCACCGGCATGGTCAAAGATGCCGACGGCAAGGCATTGAAGGCACAGGTCAGCGTGGACGGGGACCAGCGCGCGGCATGTCACGGCGAGTTTCTGGTTTCGCCCGTGTATCCCGGCCCGCACATCCTGTATGTCGCGGCGGATGGCTATGCGCCGCTGCGCCTGCCCATTGAAGTTGGCGACACGAATCTCGATGTGGGTGGTGTCGTGCCGCGCGAGCGCGGCATCAGCCTGCGCGGCCGGATTGTCAAAATGAATGGCGATGCGGCGGCGGACTGGCGCGTGTCTTGCTTCGAATTGTCGCCTGCTGAAGAGACGGTCCAGTATTATGACCATGTTTCTTCGCAGGCTGACGGCACCTTTGTCTTAACACATGTGCCACCGGCAATTCGTCTCGAAATCCGCATCGCGGGGCCCAGCAATGAATACAATAGTGTGCAAGCAAGGAACATCACGGCCGACAAAGACTTTGGTGATATCCCGTGCTGGCCGCGCAAATAGCGCGCGGAAGACGGCCCCGCATGGCTGGCCGATGCAAAAGCAGGAGCACGGCGCCCACTCCACAACGGCACGGCGCATCCCGCCGTTTCAAATCCGTTTCCCTCGACAGAACATACGTAAAGAAGCGTTGGACGCACTCCACTGGGGCAGGCTCCCTATCTTGTAATGTGGTTCTTAACGAGCTGGGTAACTCGTCGTACCAAGAAAAACATGCCGGGTTTTCGCACGGATAGTCTGCGTATTATGGCCGGAACGATCGCCGCCACGCGCGGGATTCAGGGTTCAGGTCATTACTTCGTTCTTCTTCAATCGTTAATCGTCAATCTTCAATCGCAGTGATTGACGAGTGATGATCAAGGATTGTAGAAGGATAAAGGTGTTCATAGTTCGGGTACTTATCTTCACTGACGTACCGATTACCGGCGCACCTGCATGCCGCCTGCATTTGACATGCCCCGCCGGGGTTGCTACACTGTTCGCACGCGAGTAGCTGATCCCGTTCAATGACCACCCCGAGGTGCCCATGCACTCGTTCCGACAGACGCTGATAGCCGGTGCCCTGCTGGGCGTGCTGGCCGCGCCGCTGGCCGCCGGCCAGGGCACGATCAATTTCGTCGAGGCTGCCGTCGACCTGCGCGCTAGCGGCGCGGCCGTGGTCGCTTACACGGTGCAATGGCGCGTGCTGTCGGGCGAATTGCACGGCTTCTATTTTGAACCGGATCCGCGCTTGCCGGTGCAGCGCGTCAGCAGTGACTCGTACGCCGTGGACAGCAACGGTGGCAAATATTCCTTGGACATTTCCCCCGCCAAGGGCTTGTGGGATATTGTGCTGGGCGCCGGCCGCGGCGTCGGGCGCGGCACGCTGACCTATGTGTTTTATTTTGACACGGATTTCGGGGCCGCAGGCTATCTGGCACCGACCACCAGCGCGGATGGCCGCGCGCTGATGGTTTTCAACTGGGCGCCGGCCCAATGGGATGAATCGGCCGCGCAAGACCATTACACCTTGACGCTGCTGACCCCGCAGGTGCTGCCGCCCGGCGTGGATCCGCGGCAATATGCCACCACGGAGCAAAATGTGTTGACCGAGCCGTGGGTCAACAAAAATTATTTGATCGACTACCAACGCGGGCCGCAGGACCGGCTCGCCATCGTGTTCCACAAGAATCAGCCGGGCGTGCGGTTTCACTTGCAGGTGCAATGCTACTTTCCGGCCGCGTGGTTTGCGTTGCCGGCGCGCGGCGGTGTGGCGCCGCAGGCAGAATCCGCAATCTCTGAGAGCGGCGACAGTGAAGCGCCCGTGCAGATGCCGCGCGCCGTGCCGCATTTTGCGCGCAAACCATTGATCATCGGACTCGGCCTGGTGCTGCTGGTGTTTGCCGGCATTGTCGTGTCCAAACAGCGCTCAATGGTGACTGCGCAGCGCGGCTTGAGCGAGATTGGCTGGGACAAACTGGACTGGACGCCACCCAAACTGATGCTGTCGAGCATGCGCAAGCCGGGCAAGGTCTGCGAAAATCTGACGCCGGTGGAAGCCGCGCTGTACCTCGGTATTCCGCTGGCGCGCATTCTCAGCGCGATGCTCGACGGCTTTGCCGCCGCGGGTTATCTCACCGTGCTGAGCAAAGACCCGCTGCGCGTGCGGGTGGACAACCAGCCGGCGGACAGCGCCTTGGATGACTATGAGCAGCGCTTTTTGCGCGCCTTGGCGGATGACGGCCGGTTTTCACAGGCTGAGCTTGAGGAATTGATGAATCGCGCTGTGCGCGTGGTGCAGGAAAAAGCATGGGATGCCGACATCACGGCCACCCAGAAATATTACGGGAAAATCATAAATGACTACCTGGCGGCGCATGAGACCCAGCCGGTCGAGCGCGAACGCACAGATGACCAGCTCTGGTATTATTGGTATTGGCACACGCGCAATTACCGTCAAAACACGCCCTATGTCTGGCGGCGTGACCCATATCAATATGCCACGGCGATTCCGGTCGACGCCGAACATTTTCTGCAAGCGCCGGTCAGCACCGACCTTGCGCTCAACCTGAATGTGTGCCACGATGCGTGCCACTCGGCCTGTCATTCGGCGTGTCACTCGGCCTGCCATTCCGCCTGCCATTCGGCATGTCACTCGGCCTGCGTCAGCGGCGGCTCCCATTGATGGTGCGGCAAAGATAATGACGCAGTGTACGCCAATGCAGACCTTATCTTGGGTGGATGAATACATCGCCCGGGTGCGCCCGTATGTCTTTGTCCGGCTCGAAGACAATCTCTTGATCAAGCGGCCGAATGTGGCCTGCAAACTGAATCCGAGCGGCGCGCGCATTCTGAAAGCATTGCTGGACGGCGCACCATTGGCGGCTGTGCTCGCGCGACTCACGCCGACCCAGATCACGCCGACCGAGGTTGGCGCATTTTTGCTGGCGGTGCGGCATTATCTCGAAGGCCGGCTGAATGAATTCTGCGCCAATCCGGCGGTGACGACCATGCCGCATCCGCTCGAATTTTCAACGTATCCGGTGCTGGCGGAATTCGCCCTGACCTACCGCTGCAATTTGCGCTGCCGGTTTTGTTATGCCGGGTGCAACTGCACGCGCGGCCGCACCGGCACAGCCGGCGAACTGACCCGGCGCGCGCAACGGCGCGTGATCAGCACCATCTTCGAGAAAGCGCACGTGCCGTCGCTGAGTTTCACCGGCGGCGAGCCGCTGATGGTGCCGCATCTGGCCGAGCTGGTGCGGCACGCCAAGCAGACCGGGCTGCGCGTCAATTTGATCACCAACGGCACGCTGGTGGACGAAGGCATGGCACGGCGTCTGGCGCAGGCGGGGCTGGATTCCGCGCAAGTGAGCTTGGAAGGCGTGACGGCCGCGACGCACGACGCGCTGGTGGCTATGCCGGGCGCGTTTGCCCGCGCGGTGGCCGCGGTCAAACATTTGCGCGCGGCCGGCATTCACACGCATGCCAACACGACGGTGACGCGCGCCAATCTGGCGGAGTGCATCCAGATGCCGCGCTTTGTGCGCGAGACGCTCGGCGGCGATCGTTTCAGCATGAACCTGCTGATCCCCACCGGCAGTGGCGCCGAACACCGCGAATTGCAAGTGCGCTACAGCGAAGTGGGCGAGTTGATTGAAGCGCTGCACGCCGAAAGCGCGCGCCAGGACGTCGAATTCATGTGGTATGCGCCCATGCCGCTGTGCGTTTTCAATACCATTGCGCGCGGGCTGGGCGCCAAGGGCTGTGGCGCATGTGACGGCCTATTGTCCGTTGCGCCGAACGGCGATGTGCTGCCCTGCTCGGCCTGCGAGGATCCGGTCGGCAATCTGGTGCGCGATGATTTCCAAACGCTGTGGCAGTCCGAGCGCACGCGCGCCTATCGCGGCAAGCGCTTTGCGCCGGCGCGCTGCCGCACCTGTCCCGACCTAAATGTCTGCCACGGCGCGTGCTTGTTGTACTGGCGCGCGCTGGGCTGTGAGGAGCTGGCGCAGCCTGCGCCGGCATCTGCAACTCTTGTCACTTCAGGAGCGTGACCCATGACACCTGTGGCTTTGACACGCGATCAGCAAGGCATGGTCGTTTTTTTGCTGTGGCGTTCGCTGCCGTATCCCGTGCGGATGCCGCTCGGGTTTGGCTGCATCATTGCCGGCCTGGTGTTGCAAATCATGCAGGCGCAGATTCTGCCAGGCTGTCTGCTGGTGGCGTTGGGCAATATGTTGTTGCTGGTGCGCGGATATAACAACCGGGTGGATGCCGCCCGCTACGATGCCGCCGCGGCATGGGAGCGGGTGGAGCTGGCGCAAGTGCAGCAAATCAAGGAATTGCATGGTCGCATGCAGCGCTGGGATCGCAGTGCCGTGGACATTTCCAATGGTTTGGGCGGCTTTGTTCTGGTGCTGCTGGCTGGCGTGCTGCTGCTGGCCATGGCGGCCTTTTCGTTGCCGCCTGCGATACGATTCATGCTGGTCGTCAACAGCGTCATTCTACTCCTGCCGCATTGGATCACGGGCACGCGCCGCGTGCTGACCCAGCCGGCGTTGCTGATCAAGATCTCGACCTATGACGCCGTGCTGAAAGCGTTGCCGGCCGGCCTGCAACAGCACACGGTCGAATTTTACGTGTTGTTGAAAGGCAAAAATGTGCGCATGCCGCAGGATGTGAAATTCCGCGTGCGGCTGGCCGGCCAGAAGGAAACCTTCCTCGGCTTGTACGGCCAGACCGCGATCAACACGGTGCAAGGCAGCAGTTATCCGTATTTCTACGCCGTGCTGGTGGCGAAAAAAGATTTCGGATTAGACCGCCTGCGGCAACGCACGCAGGCGCCATCCACCATGACGCTGGAGTTCAGTCAGGAAGGCGATGTCGAGGTGCTGGTTGTACGCCAGACGACGACCAAAACATCGGGCTATCACACGAAAGACAGTGTGGCCCAGGCGATCATGGCGGAAGGGCTGCGCATGGCGGAACAGGTTGCCGTCGCCAGCGCGCCCGTGGCGAAGCAGCAGTAATAATCAACACAAACGACAAAAAATGTCGTTTGTGCAGGGCAGAGACCCCCACGGCCTTGTGCCGTGGGTGAATAAGATTGAGATCAAGGCCGCACGTCGCGCATTCCTCTCAATCTTTGCTCCCACCGACACAAGGTCGGTGGGGAGCCCAGAGCGCCCGCCGCGCGCTTTTCTCAATCTTTGCTCCCACCGACACAAGGTCGGTGGGGAGCGCAGAGCGCACGCCGCACGCTTTTCTCAATCTTTGCTCCCACCGACACAAGGTCGGTGGGGAGCTCAGAGCGCACGCCGCGCGCTTTTCTCAATCTTTGCTCCCACCGACACAAGGTCGGTGGGGAGCGCAGAGCGCACGCCGCGCGCTTTTCTCAATCTTTGCTCCCACCGACACAAGGTCGGTGGGGAGCGCAGAGCGCACGCCGCACGCTTTTCTCAATCTTTGCTCCCACCGACACAAGGTCGGTGGGGAGCTCAGAACGCACGCCGCGCGCTTTTCTCAATCTTTGCTCCCACCGACACAAGGTCGGTGGGGAGCGCAGAGCGCACGCCGCACGCTTTTCTCAATCTTTGCTCCCACCGACACAAGGTCGGTGGGGAGCGCAGAGCGCCCGCCGCGCGCTTTTCTCAATCTTTGCTCCCACCGACACAAGGTCGGTGGGGAGCGCAGAGCGCACGCCGCACGCTTTTCTCAATCTTTGCTCCCACCGACACAAGGTCGGTGGGGAGCGCAGAGCGGGTGCAGAGACCCCCACGGCCTTGTGCCGTGGGTGAATAAGATTGAGATCAAGGCCGCGCGTCGCACGCTCCTCTCAATCTTTGCTCCCACCGAGACGAGCTCGGTGGGGAGCTCAGATCGGGTGCAGAGACCCCCACGGCCTTGTGCCGTGGGTGAATAAGATTGAGCCAACGTCCGCGCGGCAACAGATATTCATTTTTTCCCATTCTGCCGCTGGGCGGATTAAGTGTAGTTTTGGTATGATGAACTCTATGAAAATCACGAACGCTTGGCTTCTTGCGCTGCTTGCCGCCGCATCTGCACATGCCGACATGACGCTCACCGGCAGCGTGGTGGACACATTGACCGAGCGGCCGATTGCCGGTGCGCGGGTGTGCGTCATGGGCGAGTCGCGCGGCGTGCTGCAGCATGCGATAATGCAGACTGATGCCGCCGGCGCGTTCGCGGGCCAGCTCACTGACGTACTCGCCAACGTGCGCGTTGGCATCAGCGCGGCGCGCTATCAGCCAGTGCTGCTAATTGCCACATCCGCAGTGGTGCAAGCGCGCTTGCTGCGCGCACGAACCTATGCGGTGCGCGGCATGGTCACGGATGCGTCGAACACGCCGGTGCGCAATGCGCAGGTCGCGTTGATTGCCGACGAAGAAGAATGGCGTGCCACATGCCGTGCCGGTGACGTCTGGACCGATGCCGCCGGCACGTTCGAGATTGCGCATGTGCCGGTGAACGCTGGCCCGCTGGCCTTGCAGGTGCAGGCGCCGGGCTTTGTCAGCGCCGGTGGCACGGCGTTGCGGGTCGATCCGGAAGACGGCGATGCGTTTTTCACCGTGCGCCTCAGCCGCGGCTGCCATGTGGTTGGCTATGTCAGGTGGGACAACGGCGAGAAAGCTACCAATGCCCGCGTCTGGGTGCGCGCCGTCAAGCCCGAGGAAGTCGAGATCAGCAGAACAATTTTGACCTATGCGCCATTCGAGCCCATTGATGGCTGCGTTGCCTACACCGACCGCACGGGTGCGTTCGACATTGCTGCTGTTCCATACGGCGTGCGCTGCACGGTGCATGCGGACGCGCCCGGCGGCATGCCCGATCTGCAAGTGCCCGATGTGACTGGGAAGCAGAACAGCAGTGCGGCCGTGAACTTGTGCCTCACGCGCGGTGATGCCTGGCTGGCGCTGACGCTGACCAATGCCGCCAATACCAGAATCACCAACGCGGTTGTCAGGATGGTACGAAAGGAGGTGAACGCCGGGGGTGGCACATATTTTGTCATATCCTCCATCGTATTGCCTGACCAACGCTTGCTGTTTGGGCCGCTGCCGGCCGCGCGCATGCAATCCATCGAGGTCAATGCGCCTGGCTATGCGCAATTCTATGACCGGCTGGCCCTCACGTCCGGCGCGACTTCGCAGATGACCGTCGCGCTGCTGCCGGTGCCCATCCGCTATGTGCAGGTGCTGGACATTGACAGCCTGTGTCCCGTGACCAATGCGACTGTCGAACTGGTTCGGCGCGGGACGCGGGTAGACCGCAACGGTTTTGTCTGTCTGACCATGCCGTCATCGCGCGAAGTGACCGTCACGGCGCCCGGCTATGCGCGTGTTCATCAAAGCGTTGATATTGCAGAACCACCTTGTACCAATATTGTCTGGCTGGCCCGGCCGTTTGATCTTACCGTGTTTGTTATGAATGCCGTCGGCGCGCCGGCAACCAACAAGCGCGTCGAACTGGCCACCGCCGGCTTGCCGGTGCCACATCGATTCAGCCAGTGGTCGCTGATCGAGGACCTTTCGTCGAATGGTATGGCGGTATTCCGCAATGTGCCAATGTACTCATCGAATTTTCTGGTGACGGTGCGCAACAATCTTTGGTTTCCGTTGCGAAGCCAACCAATCAAGATTTCTGCAACGGAAAGTTGCGCAATGGCCATTTTCTGCCCGCCGCTGTGCCGGTTTTCAATTGCCATGACCACTGAACCGTCCAACGCGGTTACTTTTTTGGAAGGCAGGCTTGACGATGCTGCGTACAGCATGCTTGCCTTTGACGCACGCGATCAGATCATGCAATCAAGCAGCAATGCTGTCTGGCATTTAGACTTGATGCCCATCGGCACCTATACATTTCGCCTGACCTTGGCGAGCGGCGTGCGCATCTACACCAATGTGACCGTGTCGCTTTCCACCACCAATCTGCACTTGTTTGCGACTGCGGACGAGGTCACCCGGCTGACTTGGTAACCACCGCGCTGGTGTACCACAGCGTGTCTGCGCGCAACGGGCCGCTCGCTGTGGAGCTGCCACTGCGCTACACGTTGCGCGGCACGGTGGCCTGCCCGGATCGCACCAACACCCAGAGTCACGTCGTCTGTTTGGGAAAACCCTTTAACTGCCGCGGCGACTATTTTGCCATTGGCAACGTTGCCGCAGGGGTGTTGCCCGTGACGATCGGGGTCGCTGGTCACAGCGCGACCACCTTTCCGGTCACGATCACCGATCAGGATGTTGACCTTGGCACGATCCGCTTGACCGCCACCGGCGCGGCGGTCGTCACCGGCCGCATGCTTGGTGGTACCGGGCAACGCCGCGTAATTTTCTGGTGTAACGGATTGGATTTTCAGCGCAACATCATTGCGGTGGCTGATGACGGCACCTTCCGCACGCCGCCGCTGACGCGCGGATCACTTGTCGCGCTATCACTGAACCGCACCGATGGCTGGACAAAATTTGCTGAAGTTTTGCTGACCAACGCGGTGATGGATCTTGGCGATGTGCGTGGCGAGTGAGCGGCAGAGCAAGGCTGCGTTACCGTCCATTCTCCCCATCTCAATCTTATTCATCCACGATTCCGCCGGCGGCGGGATCGTGGGGGTCTTCTGCAGCTCCCCACCGACCTCGTGTCGGTGGACTGAAATTCCGATATAAGGGGAAATGCGAACCTGATGTAGCCAAATCTGCTGGGGGTCCTGCGCGCGCGTGGCCGGAGGTCGAGGCAGAGCGGTCAGGCCCTGACCGCCGTTGCTGCAAGCGCGCGCACGCCGGTGCTACAATGGCGCAACGACGACCGCGGCGGTCAAGGGCCTGACCGCCCTACCGACGCCGGTGCTACAATGGCCCAGCGACAACCGCGGCGGCCAAGGGCCTGACCGCCCTACCGACGCCGGTGCTACAATGGCCCAGCGACAACCGCGGCGGTCAAGGGCCTGACCGCCCTACCTGTCGAGCTCTACGCCGGCGGCTTCCGTTCTTATAGCAGAATTTCAATTGGTGGAAGCAGAGATTGATGAGGAGCAACGGCAAACGATTTTTATTCAATCTTATTCACCCATGATCCAGCCGCCGGCGGGTTCGTGGAGGTCTGGGAGCCGAGCTGCACACCCGGTGTTATTTGTCGTTTGTGCAGGGCAGAGACCCCCACGGCCTTGCGCCGTGGGTGGATGAGATTGAGCTAAAGGTGACCGCGTCACGCGCTCCTCTCAATCTTTGCTCCCACCGACACAAGGTCGGTGGGGAGCGCAGAGCGCACGCCGCTGCGTTGCTCAATCTTTGCTCCCACCGAGACGAGCTCGGTGGGGAGCTTCTGCAGAAAAGACCGAGTGCACGACCCGCTTCAGCGGTCGCGCACGACCACAAAACCAAAGCGGCTGTTGAGCGCGGTGGGATTGCCGGCAAAGCGGTAGGTGCCGACGTCGCACAAGCTGGCAGAAAAAGTCCAGTGGCCGCCACGCACGGAGCGCGTCACCGAGGTGCCCTGATTGCGATTGACAAAATTGCAGCCGGCGGGCGTGACGCTGGCGCTCCACCAGTCAAGGCACCAAGCCACCACATTGCCGCTCAGGTCGCACATGCCGAAGACATTGCGCGCGTTGATGCCCGGGCCGCCTTTGGCGCCCGTGACCACCACGCCTTGATACCAGCCGTTGGTGCCATAGTTGACATAGTCCCACGCAAAGTCGGTGCGACTGGCGGTGTCGTACGATTGGCCGAAGATGTAACTGGCACTGCCCCAATCCTGGGTCGTGCCACGCGGAATATAGCCGCGCGCGCCCATCAGAAATTCATACTCCCATTCGGTGGGCAGCCGATATTTCCACAGGGCCGGGTTGGCGCCGAATTCGCTTTCGTTCAACCACTGGCAATAGGCCACCGCGCCGAACCAGGAGACTTCCGTGTGCGGCTCGTTGGTTTCGTTCGAGGCGGTGTTGAAAACATAGGCGGCGCCGTCCCACGCAATCTTGGAATAGGCATTGTTATCATCGGTATTGGCCGCGGTGCGAATGGTGCTCAGTTGCCAGGTTCCCGGCGCGGCCACGTCGACCAACCGGCTGCCTTGGGCGTTGTTCATCACGCTGGTGACGACGCAAGCCGGCGCGGTTTTGATGGCGAAGCGCGCTTTCCAGGCATTGAGGAAGCGGCAATATTGCGCGGCGGTGATTTCGCTGACGGAGCAGTAGAAGGGGCTGAACTGCAGGTTGTCAACGCCGGCCAGTGATTGCAGATCCCATTCGAGCACGATATTGGTGTTGGCGCCACGCCATGCGGCGCGGAGTTGCAGATCGTGGTCGGCTGCGGGCGTCAGCGTGCCATCAAAGGCGATGACGCGCACGCGCACCGCGCTGGAGACAAACTGCGGCAGATCCAGCAAGGCATCCCAGACGATGTGCTTGTTCGCCCCGGTGCTGACGATGTCGCCGACATCGCCCGAGCAGTGCGGCGCGGGCACGTTAAACACAAGGCCGGCGTTGGTGGAGACTTCGACCATGACGGCCAAGGGGCCGCCGCCGGCATCCTGCAGCGTGTAATGAATATCCACCAGCGTGCTGGGCAGCGACTGCTGTTCCGCGGTGACACTGGTGACGACCGGTGCGGTGGCGCGCGCCGTGGCGCAGGCCAGCGCGCATGCGGTCAGGGCAACGGCAGCGCAGCGCGGCAGCGCGGCAAAAGAGGGAGACAGCGACATAACCATGCTCCTTGTCATTTTACGCCACATGCGTGTAGGCGCGAACGCGCAACGACCATGCCAGCAGACCGGCAAGCACCAGTGCCGCAACCGGCTCGGGTATGGTGTTCACGGTAAAGCTGGGTGATTCGGCCATGCCCCAGTCGGCCAGCGCGGGCAGCGCGGCGCAGACGACAACCAGGGTCAGGTGCAACCAGCGTGCGCGAACGATTGTACGCATCTTTATCTCCATCAAACAGTTCCGGTTAACGGCGGAATACTCCGCGCCGCAATACACCAGTATAGCATAAAGTGGCACAATTGTCAAAGTTAGGCAGGATTCGCCCTGAATAGTGCTCTATGTAAAAAGGCCCTTGTTTTCGGGTGCAATCCGCTATAAGAACGGGAGCCGCCGGCGTAGCGCGCGCAGACCGGTAGGGCGGTCAGGCCCTTGACCGCCGCGGTCCATTGCAGCACCGGCGTGCGCGCGCAGGCAGCAACGGCGGTCAGGGCCTGACCGCCCTACCTCAGCACGCGCAGGACCCACAGCAGATTTGGTTACATCAGGTTCGCAGGTTTCCCTATAGCGGAATTTCAGACAGATGTGCTTGTTAAGTTGACGCGCATGCGCCGTTGACGGGATCGTGGGTGAATTAGATTGAGTAAAAAGGAGCACGGGCGTCTCTTTCTCAATCTCTGCTTCCACCGATCCCGCCGGCGGCGGCGATCGGTGGGGAGCAACAAAACATACCAGTCACCGGATCTGGGTGGCATCTGCCATTGTTTGCGAAGCGCGGCAGTATGGTATAATGCATTGCACTGATGGCATTGCATTGTACAACAATGGGAACCCGTCCATGAGCACGAACTCCTCTGCACCTGCGGTACATGTGCGCTGTTTGCGCACGGAAGAAGATTGGCTGGCGTGTCGCGCGGCACTCGATGCACTGGCCGCACAGGCGCCGCCGTCACCGTGGGCAACCTGGCACAATTGGCATACGGTGTGGCAATTGCGCTGTGCGCAGGCATGCTGCTGGCTGATCGAAATTGCACTGGGCGGGGCGCATGCGCCTGTCGATGCGGCCGTCATCTTGCGTGAAAACCACAGCCGGCGCGCGTGGGGCAGCCTGAAATCGTTGCGCACGCTGGACTGGGCGGCCGCGCGGCAGCCGCCGCTGATCATGCGCGCGGGGACGGAGCGCGCCGTCTGTACGGCATTTGTGGCGGCGTTGCCGCGCATTGCGCGCGCCACCCGCGCACATCTGCTGGCCCTTTATTATATGGACGGGGACACGCTGCCGCCGCTGTATGACAGTCTGCGCACGGCGGGCTATCCGGTGCGCCGCCGCATTGCCACCTTTGATCCGCAGATTATCGGCCTGTTGGATGTCGATGCGCATCTCAAGCAGCACCAGCGCTCGCGCGTCAAAAACATCGCCACCCGCGAACGCAAATTTGAAAAAGAATGCGGGCAGCGGCCAACCATGGTGCGCCTGCGCGGCGGCTTCACCACCGAGCCCGGCCTGGTGCGGCTATGGGAATTGTTTCAAACCATCTGGCATGCCGCATGGCAATGGAACCACCTGCACCAGCAGAGCCAGGAAAATGCCGCGTCGTCCAAACAGTATCTCGAGGCCATTGTCAATGATGCCTCGGCGACCGGATGTCTGGATATTATGTTGCTGATGCTGGGCGACAAACCGATAGCCGGCTATGTCAACGTGGCGCAGGCTGGCACGATCTGGCTTATGTTCACGTGCTATGACCAGGCGTATGCCAAGTATGGCCCGGGCGCCATGATATTTCGCGGGTTGTTGCTTGACAGTCAGCAGCGCGGCGATCGGGTGATTGATTTTGGCGGTGAAGCGCTGGACTGGAAACGCGGCTGGGCCAACAAGGAAATTGCGCTGTATCAGGTTGAATGCGGGATTGGCGGCCTGCCCGGCTTGGTGTGGTCGCTCAAGCAACGCCTTTCCCCGGGCAAGGAAGATGCCTTGCTGCGCCTGCATAATATTCAAAGCCGCGCTGATTTTGAAAAGCACGCGGCCGGCGAAGAAAAACCATAAGCAATGGATCATGAGCACAAACACCCCGGCACCCGTGCTACAGGTGCGCTGCTTGCGCACGGAAGAAGATTGGCAGGCATGCCGCGCGGCACTTGATGCGTTGGCCGCCGCCGCGCCGCCCTCGCCGTGGGCAACCTGGCAGAATTGGCATTCCATTTGGAAAATAAGGTGTGCGCCGGCGCGTTGCTGGCTGATCGAAATTGCACTGGGCGGGGCGCACGCCCCCATCGACGCGGCTGGTATATTCCGTGAAAATCACAGTCGCCGCGCATGGGGCACGTTGAAAGCGTTGCGCACGCTTGACTGGTCTGCCACGCGGCAGCCGCCGCTGATCATGCGCGCGGGGATGGAACGCGCCGCCTGCACGGCATTGGTGGCGGCGTTGCCGCGCATCGCGCGTGAAGCCGGCGCGCATCTGCTGGCCCTCTACTATATGGACGGGGCCACGCTGCCGCCGCTGTATGACAGCCTGTGCGCCGCGGGCTATGCCGTCCGCCGCCGCATCGCCACCTTTGATCTGCAGATTGTCGGCCCGCTGGATGTCGATGCGCATCTCAAGCAGCAGCAGCATTTGCGCGTCAAGAAAATCGGCGAAAGCGAACGAAAATTCGCGCGCGAGTGCGGGGTGCGTCCCCGCATGGTGCGGCGGCGCGGCGGCTTTGCCACCGAACCCGACTTGCGGCGGTTATGGGATTTGTATCAAGCCATGTGGCATGCCGCATGGCAATGGAACTATTTGCAGCAGCAGCACAAAGAGAATGCCGCGGCCTCAACCCAGTATCTCGAAGAACTGGTTGCGTATGCCTCGGACAACGAATGCCTGGACATCATCTTGCTGATGGCGGGCGAAAAGCCCGTGGCCGGCTATGTCAGCATGCTGCATGGCGACACGCTCTGGCTTATGGTTACCTGTTATGACCAGGCGTATGCCAAGTATGGTCCCGGCGCCATGATTCTGCGCGGGCTGTTGCTTGACAGTCAGCAGCGCGGCGATCGCGTGATTGATTTTGGCGGTGAAGCGCTGGACTGGAAGCGCGGCTGGGCCAACAAGGAAACCCCCATGTATCAAATTGAATGCGGGATTGGCGGCCTGCCGGGCTTGGTGTGGTCGCTCAAACAACGTCTTTCCCCGGGCAAAGAAGATGCCTTGCTGCGCCTGCATCACATTCAAAGCCGCGCTGATTTTGAAAAGCACGCGGCCGGCGAAGAAAAAACATAAGCAACGGACCATGAGCACAAACACCCCGACCCCCGTACTGCAGGTGCGCTGCTTGCGCACGGAAGAAGATTGGCAGGCATGCCGCGCGGCACTTGATGCACTGGCTGCCGCCGCGCCGCCGTCGCCGTATGCGGCGTGGCACAACTGGCATTCCATTTGGCACTTGCGCTATCCGCAGGCAGTTTGCTGGCTGATCGAAATTGCCACCGGCGGGCACGCCGCACCCGTGGATGCCGCTGTCATTCTGCGTGAAAATCACAGTCGCCGCGCGTGGGGCACCCTGAAATCCTTGCGCACACTGGACTGGGCCGCCGCACGCCAGCCACCGTTGCTCATGCGGCCGGGCATGGAGCACGCCGCCAGCAAAGCCTTGGTTGATCATCTGCCGCAGATTGTGCGTGCCACCGGCGCGCATCTGCTGGCCCTGTACTATATGGACGGGGAGACGCTGCCGCCGCTGCATGACTGTTTGCGTGCGGCGGGCTATCCCGTTCGCCGCCGCATCATGACCTTTGATCCGCAAATTATCGGGCCCCTGAATGTGGATGAGTATCTCAAACAACACCAGCATTCGCGCCTGAGGAAAATCGCGTCCAGTGAACGAAAACTTGCACGTGAGTGCGGAGTGCCGCCAACCATAGCGCGGCTGCGCGGCGGCTTCACCAGCGAGCCCGGCTTGCGGCGGTTATGGGATTTGTTTCAATCCATGTGGCGTGCGTCGTGGCAATGGGACTATCTGCACCAAGAGAACAAAGAAAATGCCGCAGCCTCAAAGCAGTATCTCGAAGAAATGGTCACGTACGCCGCGGATAACGAACGCCTGGACATCATCTTGTTGATGGTGGGCGAGACGCCGGTGGCCGGCTATGTCTGCATGCTGTGCGGGGATACGCGCTGGCTTTTGTTTACCTGTTATGACAAGGCGTATGCCAAGGCTGGTCCCGGCGCCATAATCCTGCGCGAGCTGTTGCTTGACAGCCAGCGCCGCGGCGATCGCGTGATTGATTTTGGCGGTGAAGCGCTGGACTGGAAACGCGGCTGGGCCAACAAGGAAATTGCGCTGTATCAGATTGAATGCGGGATTGGCGGCCTGCCGGGCCTGCTGTGGTCGCTCAAGCAGCGCCTGCGGCCGGGCCAAGAAGACGAATTGCTGCGCCTGCACAAAATTCAAAGCCGCGCTGATTTTGAAAAGCACGCAGCCAGCGAAGAATAATCCGGGAAACTGAAGACAAGTTCTGCCTTCGTGGCCGCGGGGCACGCCACTGCTGCTGCGTTTTAGGCTGCTTGGAGTCCCGCCGCCGGCGCATGCGCGTCAACTTAACAAACACATCTGTCTGAAATTCCGCTATAGGGGGAAATGCGAACCTGACGTAGCCAAATCTGTTGTGGATCCTGCGTGTGCGTGGCCGGAGGGTGAGGT
>Ga0247841_10003728_pt1 | contig 27554 bp, 25 predicted proteins | sample LaCruzMarch2015__2_FD_192410 | JGI IMG/M metagenome (GOLD analysis project Ga0247841, IMG submission 192410) | Freshwater microbial communities from meromictic Lake La Cruz, Castile-La Mancha, Spain - LaCruzMarch2015_18m | ecosystem: Environmental > Aquatic > Freshwater > Lake | place: Spain... | reverse complement strand
AAGATTTATTAAAATGTTAGGGAGGAATTAAGAACATGCCTAGGCGCACTGATATAAAAAAGGTTTTAATGATTGGCTCCGGGCCGATAGTTATCGGACAGGCCTGTGAATTCGATTATTCTGGTTCCCAGGCTTGCAAGGCCTTAAGGGAAGAAGGATATTTCACGATTTTAATTAATTCTAATCCAGCGACAATTATGACTGATCCCGGTATGGCAGACGTTACCTATATTGAGCCGCTAAGCGTGGATATAGTTACTAAGATTATTGCTAAAGAGCGCCCAGATGCAATTCTACCGACACTTGGAGGTCAGACCGGTTTAAATCTAGCATTCTTTCTGATGAAACAAGGCATACTAAAGAAATACGGGGTTGAATCCATTGGTTCATCTGTTGAAGCGATTTCATGCGCTGAAGACCGTGAGCTTTTTAAAAAAGCGATGCAGGAAATAGGGGTGGATGTTCCTAAAAGCGGGATAGCCACATCTTTAGAAGAAGGAATGAAGATTGGTTTAGGCATAGGTTTTCCTTTGATTTTAAGACCGGCATATTGTTTGGGCGGAAGCGGAAGCGCTACTGTATACAATAAGGAAGAGCTAGAGAAATTCTTGGGCAAAGGATTAGAAACTAGCCCTGTACATCAGGTACTGGTTGAGCAATCTGTCTTGGGTTGGAAAGAAATTGAATTTGAGGTGATGCGTGATTGCGTGGATAACGTGATTATGATTACTTCGATGGAAAACGTTGACCCTATGGGTGTTCACACCGGGGATAGCATTGTTGTCGCGCCTGCCCAGACCCTGACCGCGGAAGAATATACAAACTTTGTTAATCTCTCAAAAAGAATTATTCGTCGGGTAGGTATTACCGGTGGCGGTGCCAATATCCAGTTTGCGCAAAATCCGGATAACGGCCATATAGTTATTATTGAGGTTAACCCCAGGCTTTCCCGCTCTTCTGCCCTGGCTTCAAAGGCAACAGGTTTTCCCATTGCCCGCGTAGCTACAAAATTAGCGGTTGGTTTTACGTTGCCTGAAGTTATGAACCAGATAACCGGCAAAACTACATCTTTTTTTGAGCCGACAGTAGATTACTGCGTATTTAAAATCTGTCGTTTTACTTTTGAGAAATTTCCCCGCGCCGAGAGGGTGCTTAATACCTCAATGAAAGCAGTGGGCGAGGCCATGTCTATAGGAAGGAATTTTAAAGAGGCGTTTCAAAAAGGCATCCGCTCTATTGAGATATCGCGCTTTGGCTTTGGCTCAGACGGCAAAGACAAGATCACAGATGAGCAATTAAAAAAAGTAGAAAACGGTCTGCTTAAAATAATCCGCGATAAAATCCGCATCCCCAATGATGAAAGGCTTTTTTACATCCGTTATGCCTTAAAGGCCGGATTAAGCATTGATGAAATATATGAGTTGTCCCATATAGACCGATGGTTTCTGGATAATATGAAAGAATTGGTTGAGATGGAGGAAGAAATCAAGAAATATAGAAATAGCAAAAGCGATGATGAGATAAAAATTCCGGTAGAGCTTCTTAAAAAAGCCAAGGAAAACGGATATGCTGACCGGCAGCTTGCATTTTTGCTAAATTCTAAGGAGGATAAAGTGCGCCAAGTGCGAAAAGATAAAAATGTAAAAGCAGTTTATAAATTAGTGGATACCTCTGCCGGTGAATATGCTGCTAAGCAGCCGTATTATTATTCTACCCAGGAGACAACCGAAGAGGCCAGGCCCAGCAGAAATAAAAAAGTTATTATTTTAGGCGGAGGCCCGAATAGGATTGGCCAGGGCATTGAATTTGATTACTGCTGCTGCCACGCGGCATATGCTTTAAAAGAAGAAGGCGTAGACAGCATTATGGTTAATTGTAATCCGGAGACAGTTTCTACGGATTATGATACTTCAGACAGGCTATATTTTGAGCCGCTCACTTTTGAAGATATTATGAATATTATTGAAGTAGAAAAGCCAATGGGCGTAATTGTACAGTTTGGAGGTCAGACCCCGTTAAATCTAGCTGTCCCTCTACGTAAAGCAGGTGTGCCCTTATTAGGGACTTCAGCTGATAGCATTGATATTGCAGAAGATAGAAAGCGCTTTAAGCATATGTTGCATAAATTAGACTTACTGCAGCCTGAAAGCGGTACGGCTTTTAATTATGAAGAAGCAAAAGAAGTGGCGCGTAAAATAGGCTATCCTGTATTGGTGCGTCCCTCCTATGTTTTAGGCGGCAGGGCAATGGAAATTGTCTATGATGAAGTCACCTTAGAAAGATTTATTAAAGAGGCCGCAGAAGTTTCCGGAGAGCATCCGGTATTGATTGATAAGTTTTTGGAAGACGCTATTGAAGTGGATGTAGATTTAATCGGCGACGGCGAAACCTTTGTTATCGGCGGAATCTTAGAACATATTGAGTATGCAGGGGTGCATTCCGGAGATGCGGCAATGTCTCTACCCACCTATACGCTCACCCCGGATATTTTATCAAAGATAAGAGATGCCTCTTACAGGATGGCCAAAGAATTAAATATCGTAGGGTTAATGAATGTGCAGTTTGCCGTAAAAGATGAAAGGGTTTTTATCTTAGAGGTAAATCCCCGCGCTTCCAGGACCGTGCCATTTGTATCCAAGGCAGTAGGTGTTCCGTTAGCAAAGTTAGCGACTAAAGTTATGTTAGGAGAGAAATTAAAAGATTTAGGGTTTGCCCAGGAAATAATTCCAAAACACTTTGCAATTAAGGAATCAGTTTTTCCTTTTAATCGTTTCCCCGGAGTAGATGTAATCTTAGGCCCGGAGATGAAATCAACAGGAGAGGTAATGGGTATAGATAAAGATTTCGGTTCGGCCTATATAAAAAGCCAGATTGCCGCAGGTCAAAAGCTGCCTAAAAAAGGAAATGTTTTTATCTCGGTGCGGGACAGGGATAAAAGGGCATTAATCTTTATCGCTAAGAAACTCGATGATTTAAGTTTCAATATTTATGCTACAAGCGGTACTGCAGATGCTTTAAAGAAAAATAATATCAAGGTTACAGTTTTGCCTAAAATAGCTGAAGGCCGCCCCAATATCCTTGACTTAATGAAAGACGGAAAGATTCAGCTTGTAATTAATACGCCTTCGGGCAGGATCCCGCGCCAGGATGAAATTAAAATCCGTTCGCAGGTAATTCTTTTTAATATTCCATACACCACTACTATTTCCGGGGCCCAGGCAACGGTTAACGGTATAGAGGTAATGATTAAGAAAAATTTGGATGTTAAGTCTTTGCAGGCATATCATAGAGAGGCTCCTGTGCGGGCCAAATTAGGAAAAAATAAAAGTGGAAAAAATAAGCGTAAAAACAGATAATCGAATCGAATTAATTGATATAACCGATAAGGTCAAATCCCTTTTAAATAAGAATAAGGTTAATTCGGGATTGTGCGTGGTATTTTGTCCGCATACCACAGCCGGATTAAGTATCAATGAGAATGCGGACCCCTCTGTGAAAGATGATTTAGTAAATGCTCTTAACAGAATAATTCCCGCAGATGACGGTTACTCTCATGCCGAAGGTAATTCCGACAGTCATATTAAGTCTTCCCTATTCGGGTCTTCATTAAATATTATAATTGAAGACGGACAATTACAACTAGGCATTTGGCAGGGAATTTATTTTTGTGAAAGTGACGGACCGCGCGCACGGGAAGTCTGGATTAAGGTAATTGGCACCCGACCATAACGGATTCCTGCCTGCCGTCAGGCAGGGGTCGGTGTCCACTAACTATGGAGAGATAAATAATGCCAGAATTGCCGGAAGTTGAGACAATAAGCAGAGATTTAAGAAAGAGCCTTTTAGGCAAGCAAATTACTGATGTCTGTATACATAATTCAGCAGTAATCCGAGAGCCTTCTGCAGAGAAATTTAAGAAAGGATTAATTGGGTTAAGAATAAAAAATATTTTACGTAAAGCCAAAATATTGATTTTAGAATTATCTAACGGAAAATCATTAGTTATCCATTTAAAAATGACCGGACAGCTGGTTTATCCAGGCGAAGGAAAAACAAGCAGGGTAGTATTTAAGCTCTCTAACCATAAGCAATTGGACTTTAATGACCAGCGCCTATTTGCAGAGTTGCGCTTGTTGGATGATTGGCATGATCTTCCATTTATCCAAAACTTAGGGCCAGAGCCGCTTGATTTAACGCTTAGTGAATTTAAAGAAAAGCTAAAACATAAGAGAACAAAGATAAAGCCTCTTTTAATGGACCAAAAATTTATCTCCGGGATTGGAAATATTTATGCTGCAGAGATTTTGTTTGCTGCCAGGATTAGCCCATTGCGACCGGGAGAAAGCCTAACCGATAAAGAAACGGTATTATTATTGCAAGAATTAAAGAATATTTTGACAAAAGCCATCCGCTATGGTGGTTCTTCGGTTGATGATTACGTCCGTCTTTCGGGTAAGCGGGGAGAATTTGTAAAATTCCATAAAGTTTATGGTCGGGAAAATAAACCTTGCTTTTTCTGTAAGACCCTGATAAAAAAGATTAATCTAGGAGGAAGGGGGACATATTTTTGTCCCAAATGTCAAAAATGAAAAAAAGGCTTAAAATAAACGGGATTATTATGTTTCTGGCAGCAGTTGTAGTTGTGGCGTTTCCGACGGTATTTTTCCGTATTGAAAGTTTTAATAAGTGGGACCGGTTTGCTGAAATATTCGGAGTGGCCTTTATTCTTTTGGGTCAGCTTATACGTGTTTCTGCACGAGGATATAAGGCTGAAAATTCTAAAGAGGGATTAGCTCTTATTACTGGAGGGCCGTATTCTCTAGTGCGTAATCCCATGTATCTAGGTATATTACTTATTGGTTTAGGCGTAGTGCTCATGTTGTTTGAATGGTGGATAGTTATAGTTTTTCTGGTTATTTTTATTATCCGCTATTTATCCTTGATATTTAAAGAAGAGAAAAAACTAATGATTTTGTTTCCTAAAGATTACCTTATTTATTGCAAAAAAGTCACTCATCGGATCCGACCATCGATGAGGGATCTTCTAGAAAGGGATGTAAGTGAATACTTGCCCTTAAAAATAGTTTGGTTTAAGAAAGAAATAGGGTCGATATTAGCGGTTCTATTGATTACACTTTTAGTGGAGTCATGGGAAGATATCAGAGGCATGGGGATAAGGTTCTATTTAAGGGAAGTAACGGGGATATTTGTAATAATTTTGCTTTTTGTAGGTTTAGTCTGGTATTTAAGCCTGCGGAAGCCAAGATCAGAGGAATATGCTGCAGACAAGCGCTAAGATAATCAGTAATAGAAGAATAAAGAAAAACTATTGGCATTGTGTTTTCTATTCGCCGGATATTTCAAAATCAGCTTTAGCCGGACAGTTTATAAGTCTAAAGCTGACAGATAATTTTGAGCCATTTTTTAGGCGTCCGTTTAGCATACATAGAGTCCGAGAAGATAAAGTCGAGATATTTTATGAAGTTTTAGGCCCAGGCACAGGAATTTTATCAAATAAAAAAAAGGGAAGCGCTTTAGATATTATCGGACCTCTAGGTAAGGGGTTTAGTTACAAAAGAAATGAACCAGCAATTTTAGTAGCCGGAGGGATGGGGGTTGCGCCTTTATTGTTTCTTGCAGAGAAAATAAATGAAATAGCAAATTCAAAATGTAAAACTAAAAATCTGATTTTAATAGGGGCAAGAACTAAGTCCGGAGTGCTTTGTGAAAAAGAGTTTAAAGATTTAGGATTCAATGTTAAAATAGCCACTGATGATGGTTCGGCAGGTTTTAAAGGAAAGGTCACAGAACTATTAGGAAAAGTCTTAAGAGAGGTTATTCCTGGTGTTATTTATTCCTGCGGGCCTAAACCCATGCTTAAAGCAGCATCTAAAATCTCCGGGGATAAAAATATCCCGGCTCAAATTTCCCTGGAAGAGCACATGAGTTGCGGGTTTGGTGCATGCCTAGGTTGTGCAGTTAATACCAAAGACGGTTTTATGCGTGTCTGTAAAGACGGTCCGGTATTTGATTCTAAGCAGATAGTCTGGTAATAATTTAAACTATGAATTTATCCGTAAAATTAGGAAGGCTTAATTTAAAGAATCCGGTAATGGCAGCGTCTGGAACCTTTGGTTATGCCGAAGAGTTTAAAGACTTTATAGACTTAAGAAAATTAGGCGCTATAGTTACTAAGACCATAACTTTATCTCCCCGTAAAGGAAATGCTCCTCCTAGGACCTGCGAGACGCCAGCGGGTATGTTAAATTCCATAGGCTTAGAAAACCCGGGGTTAGGGAGATTTTTAGAAACAAAGTTGCCGGTTTTAGAAAAAATAGGCCCGCCTTTAATTGTTAGTATCTCATCTGAACAAAACCCGGAAGAATTCATCGAGTTAACAAAAAGACTAAATAAAATAAATGCCATTTCTGCAATAGAGTTAAATATATCTTGCCCTAATTTGCATAAAACAAAACTAATTTCGCAGGATCCTAATTTAACCTTTAAATTGGTAAAGTCCGTGCGCAAATATACCACCAAAACACTTATTACCAAGCTTTCCCCAAACGTTACTTCAATAGTTGAAATTGCTAAGGCCGCGGAAGCTGCAGGCAGTGATGCCGTTAGTTTAATTAATACCCTTTACGGTTTAAGCGTGGACATTAAAGAAATGAAACCAAAACTAGCCGCTGTTACTGGTGGCTTGAGCGGTCCGGCTATAAGACCGGTAGCACTAAAAATGGTCTGGGAAACATATAACAAGATTAAAATCCCAATTATCGGAATGGGAGGCATAATAGATACATCTAGCGCTTTAGAATTTCTCCTTTGCGGCGCAAGTGCATTAAGTATAGGCACGGCAAATTTTATTAACCCCAGGACGACTTTAGAAATAATCTCTGGACTAAAAGATTATTTGGTACATAATAAAGTATCAGATATTAATAAAATAATTGGGGGATTGAAGGTATGAAGTCTCGGGGAGAGATTATTCTGGCTTTGGATGTGGATAGTCTAGAGAAAGCAAAATATTTTGTAGACAAACTATATCCAAAGATAAAAATATTCAAAGTTGGAGTTCAGCTTTTCACTGCTTGTGGCCCAAAGATTATTGAATTGATTCAAAAGAAAGGCGCAGAAGTATTTCTGGACTTGAAATTCTTTGATATCCCTAATACCGTTGCCCACGCAATTAGACAATCAGTTAAGATGCGTGTAAAAATGCTAACCATGCATATATTAGGCGATGAGGAAATGATCAGAGAGGCTATTAAGGCAGCAAATGATCAGGCCAGGAAATTAAAGGTAAAAAGACCGTTGCTTATAGGCGTAACTGTACTCACTAGCAAGGAAGCTAATTCTAGCGATGTTTTAACTTTAGCCAGAATTGGTATTGAATGCGGTCTTGATGGCGTAGTCTGCTCTGCGCAAGAAGCAGGGCTTTTAAGAAAGAAAATAAAAAGGAAGTTTGTTATTGTCACTCCGGGGATTAGGCCTAAAGGCAGTATTCAGAATGACCAGAAGAGAGTTGCCACTGCAGAAGAAGCAATTAATGCTGGCAGTAATTTCCTAGTTGTGGGAAGGCCGATTCTTAAGGCCAAGGACCCATTAAAGGTTGTTGATAGTTTACATTAGAGATTGTTTTACACCCGACCATATCGGATTGGTCGGTGTCTACTAACTATTTTACACCCGGCCTTACTGGATCGGCCGGTGTTCGCTTACTGCGATATACCCAATCCTATCGGATGGATTGGCATCTACTAACTGTATTACACCCGAACGTGTAGGATCGTTCGGTGTCCACTTGTGTGGAGGAGGAAAAATGTTTAGACGTACGGTTTTAGTTTTAGTAGTGGTTGCTTTTGTTTTTGGTTTGTCGGTTGCATTTGCTGCCCCTGTTCCTGAAAAGATACAAAATCAGCCCAAGGCGGTTTTGGACAATGATCGGATCCAAAAAATGGTCGATGATTTAACAGCGCGTTTAAATTTAACTAATCCTCAGCAGGTTAAAGTTAAAGGCATACTTGTGCAGACAGAATCGGAAATACAGAAAATCATGGCAGACTTAAAAATTAAAGTTCAGGATTTATTGAAGCAGCAGAAGGGAAAGATCGACGCTGTTTTAACGGTTGAGCAAAAGGCAAAATTAGAAGGAATGAGGGCAAGTCAAAAACCAATGCCCGCGTCTAATAAACCGTAACTCTATTTAAAGTGGCGATGTCCATTGTTTTAAATGATAAGCTCCGGATAATCTTACGGAGCTTATCATTTTTGTATACAAGAACTTAATTAAAGAACTCCCGCTTTATTAGATTAAATATCTGTTTATGAAAAGCAGAAGAGTTTTAATTTTAGTATTATTTCTTACGTTTCTAGAATTTGGATTTATTAATGCCCAAGAGGGGGGTCAGGATATGAGATTATCTTGTCCGGAGTTTCATAATAATGGATTTATCCCTAAGAAGTTTACTTGCCAAGGTTTAGATATAAGTCCGGCTTTAATTATTCAAGATTTACCTAAAGAAACAAAAAGTTTGGCCTTAATTGTTGATGATCCGGATGCTTCTATCGGGACCTGGGTTCATTGGATTGTTTTTGATATTCCCCCGGTAAATAGTATAAAAGAAAACAGTATTCCGGGAAAGCAGGGGAGCAATAGTTCCGGAGAGAATAGTTATCAGGGGCCATGTCCGCCTCAAGGAACTCATCGCTATTTCTTTAAAATATACGCCCTGGATAAAATGCTTAATTTAAACAACGGCATAACTAAAGGGGAATTAATAAAAGCAATGGATGGTCATATATTGGGACAGGCAGAGTTTATTGGTTTATATAAAAAATAAAATAGATTAAGGTTTTCATAATGAAAATATTATTAGTCAGGCCGCATGCCCGCCTCTCAACTTCTAAGTGGCTTCAATCAATAATGCTTCTTGAGCCTTATGCTCAAGAGCTTATTGCCGGAGCAATTAAAGCGCCCCACAGTGTTAAGATATGCGATTTAGCCCTGGAAAATAAACCCCTTAAAGCTTTTAGTCGTGTACTAAAGGAATACCGTCCGGATCTGATTGGTTTCGGTGGCTTTTCCAGTCAATTTAATGTTAATTTAGAACTTGCTAAAATCGCCAAGCAGCTACTTCCCAGCGCCATAACCTGTTTAGGCGGCATACATGCTTCGAGTATGCCGGATGGATGTAAATATCCTAATCTTTTCGATTTAGTAATCCGGGGAGACGGGGTTTCGTCGATGAAGGTTATTATTAAGGCCCTTGAATCAGGAGGCCCTCTGCCGGAGTCAGACTGGATATTGCCAACTGCCTCAGTAAATTTTGATGCACTCGCCGCTAAATCTCCGCCTCCACTTAACCTTGACGGGATAACAACCCGTCCTCGCCGAGATCTCGTAGATCTGTCTAAATATTTCTGTATTTGCTATGGAGAGCCAGGCCAGAAAATGAAGACACTTTTTCCCCAAATCGCCTGTGTACGAACCAGCGTGGGGTGTCCTAACCGTTGCAGCTTTTGTGTAGTTCATTTCTTAGCCAACGGAAAATATCTGGAGCGGGATATTGAGGATGTAGTTGATGAAATTGCATCCTTACCCCAGGAATATATTTACTTTGTGGATGATGAAACATTTATTAACGCCAATCGGATGAAGCTGTTGGCGGAGAAATTAATAGATCGAGGTGTAAAAAAAAGATATATTTCCTGGGCCAGGAGCGATACGGTCTGCAAACATCCGGACCTCTTCGTATTATGGAAGAAGGCAGGGCTGGAATTCGTTTATATCGGTTTTGAATCATTAGAAGAGAAGAATTTAAATGAATACAATAAGAATGCAAGTCCTTCTCAAAACCGCAAAGCCCGTCAGATTTTGCGGGACTTAAATATAAATATTCACGCTGCGCTGATGGTAAACCCTGATTTTGAAAAGAAGGATTTTGAGACTGTTCAAAAAGCCATAAAGGAAATGGCCCCAGCTGAATTCGCGCTTACTATTTTTTCTCCTCCCCCGGGTACAAAATCTTTTAAAGATTCCAGGGATAAATTTATCTGTAAAGACCCCTGTTTTTTCTATGACTGTATACATACAATTTTGCCAACTCGCCTGCCGCTTAAACAATTTTACCGCTATTTTGGCATTCTCTATGCCTTGGGGTCTGCACAGGTTCCAGCCCGGGTTAACAAAGTTAAGATACCTTTTCGCGATTTTTTCCATGTTTTTACAGGAGGGGTAAATTTTATTCATTACCTTTTTAATCTCTATAAAGAATATGACCGTAAATATTGGTAATCAGGCATTGTACAGTTAAAATATAGCAAAAACGCCCCTTGCAAAACCCCCTAAATTAAGTTAAAATAGTTGAACAATTTAAATCTAATTGGGCGATTAGCTCAGCTGGTTAGAGCGTCTGACTTACATTCAGAAGGTCAGGGGTTCAAGTCCTCTATCGCCCACCATTTCTTATGCCTAATAAAAAAATAGCATTAGTTGTAGGTGCAAGTCGGGGAATCGGCAGGTGTATTGCTTTGGATCTGGCCCGCTCAGGTTTTGATATTTGGCTTACCTTTAAGAGCAATAATAAGGCGGCTGAAGAAACCAGGCAGGAAATAGTAAAGATTGGAAGAGACTGTTGTTTATTCTCTTTTGATATTTCCGACTATAAAGCTACTGAAGATACGCTGAGTAAGATTTGTGATGAAACCCCCCCGCAGGTAATTGTATTTAATGCCGGGATTGCCCGCGATAATCTCCTGGTTTGGATGACCAAGCAGGAATGGGATGAAGTGTTAGGCACAAACCTCGATGGGTTTTATAATATAATGCATGTTGCGCTTTTTGCGATGTTGCGGGAAAAGCGCGGTCGCATTGTTGTTATTTCTTCAACCTCTGGTCAGATAGGCCAGGCAGGCCAGGTTAATTATTCTGCTTCTAAGGCAGGGTTAATCGGCGCAGCCAAGGCCTTGGCCCGGGAAGTAGGTAAGAAGAATATTTTTGTTAATGTGGTTGCTCCCGGAGTAATTGAGACCGAAATGACCGAAAATTTACCCAAAGATAAAATTATGCCCCTTATTCCTTTGGCCCGTTTTGGTAAGGCCGAAGATGTGTCTTCAATAGTAAATTTCTTATGTACCGAAGAGAATATGTATATTCATGGTCAGGTAATCGGCGTTAATGGCGGCTTGAACATCTAATAAAATCCTTGATTAAAAAATACGATCATATAGTTGTGGGAAGCGGCGTTAGTGGTTTAACCTTAGCGCTGCTTTTGGGTTTAAACGGGCGCAAAGTCCTTCTCCTTGAGAAAGCCAGCCATATTGGCGGGAGCCTTTCCCGTTTTTACAAAGAAGGAGTTCCTTTTGATACCGGTTTTCATTTTACCGGCGGTTTCTCTACTGGGGGTATTTTAACAGACATGCTTCAGGTTTTGGGTTTTACTAATAGTATTAAACCTATATTTCTTTCTGCTCCGGGTTCAGTTATTTTTAAGTTTGAGGAAAACGGTTCGGTTTACGATATGCCATCAGGAATAGAAAACTTTCGTACTGCCGTAGAGAAATATTTTCCCGATGAATCAGCTGCTATTGATGAATATTTCAGCCGGATAAAAAAGGTCTGTGAATCAACAGTGACACTGGACCTGCATAAAGTTACGCTCTCAGCCGAACCAATTGAAGAAGATTACATTAGCCTTGAAGATGTGCTTAATAATTTAACTAAAAATCCCCTGCTTAAAGGGCTTCTATCGGCAGTTTGTTTGTGTTACGGAACTAGGCCTAAAGAGGTATCTTTTGCTAACCACGCCCGGGTAGCTTCAGGATTATATAATTCAGTAGCGCGTATTGAAGGCGGCGGCCAGGCATTTATCCAGGCTTTTCGCGAGTATTTCTTAAAAACTAATATAGAGATTCTCTGTAATACTACTATTGCTAAGTGCGCTGATATAAAGAATGACCGCGTTGGCGAATTTATTTTAGATAACGGCGATAAGGTTTCTGGCTGCGATTGTACTTTTACTATTCATCCGCATGAAATCTTAAAGATCCTTCCCCGGGAGCACCTTTCTAAGGCTTTTCTGGATAGGGTGTCATCACTTGAGCCAACTAACGGTTTTTTCTCTGTATTTGGCATAGTTAAGAATGCCGATCCCAGGACCTTTGGACCCAGCATTACTTCGCTTTTTCCTAATAGCGACATAAACGAACTTCTCGATCCTGGACATGCCGGTCCCGGGGCTTTAGTAATTATTCGCGGTATTGAAAAAGATAAAGATAAAACGCATTGCGTGATTAATGCCTTTGAGCCGGAATTTTATTCACGATTAAAACCCTGGGCAGATTCTACTGTTGGCAATAGGCCTCTTGCTTACCTTGAATATAAGAATCGCAAGGTTGACGAGATAAAGGAGCGAATTTGTAAATTGTATCCGCAATACAGGGAAGATTTTAAAGTTTTGGAATCCGCTTCAGTGTTAACCTTTAGAGACTATCTATCTTCTCCTGAAGGCAATGCCTATGGGGTAAAGCAGAAAATCGGGCAGTTTAATCTTTTTGGTAAATTATCACTTTTAAATATTTATGTTGCCGGCCAAAGCGCGGTTTTGCCGGGATTAGTAGGGGCAATGCTTTCTTCTTTTATTGTCGCCAGGAGCATATTAGGGAAAGAGGAATTTAGTAATTTCGTTGAGAAAAGACTATGCAATTAAAAAGAGTGGTTATAACTGGGGTCGGTGCGATTACGCCTCTGGGTAATAGCGTTCCGGAGTTGATATCCGGAATTGAATCCGGTAAGAGTGCGGTAGAATATATTCCAGCGTGGGAAGATACTCTAGGTTTACGTTGTAAAGTAGGTGCGCCTGTGCGTATGGAGAATGAAAAGTTAATTCCCCGCCATAATCGTCGTTCTATGGGGCGCTTAAGTATCTTTGCAGTGCAGGCTGCCGAACAGGCAGTTAAAGATTCCGCTATTTTGGCTGATCAACTAACTAGCGGTAGACTTGGTTGTGTCGTAGGTTCAACCATGGGCAGCGCTGAAAGCATTGCCGAGGCTTTTGAAATTTTGTCCGCGGATAAAGATTTAAGTAAATTGCCTTCGACTAAATTCTTTCAATGTGTATCGCATACTGCAGCAATGAATGTGGCCCAATATTTAGGGATTACCGGATATGTTATGGCAACTTCTGCTGCCTGTGCTTCGGCATTGCAGGCTATAGGTGCGGGTTTTGACTTAATCCGCTTAGGTAAACAGGATATAATGTTGTGCGGCGGAGCAGAAGGGTTACATCAGACCGTAGTCGGATCTTTTGACGTACTTTACGCCACCTCATCAAATTATAATAATATCCCAAAGAAAACTCCCCGGCCTTTTGATGCTAAGCGCGACGGTCTAGTTTGCGGCGAAGGAAGTGGGATAATAGTTTTAGAAGATTATGAGCATGCAAAAAAACGTAAAGCTAAAATTTATGCTGAGATTATCGGTTATAATAGCTGCGGGAATGGGTCTCATGTCAGTGAATCCAATAGTCAGGCAATAGTTTTTTGTATAGAAGGGGCCTTAAAAAGCGCCGGGGTAATTCCTAAGGATATAGATTATATCAATGCCCATGCTACGGCAACGATTCAGGGAGATAAAGAAGAGGCTTCGGCTATCAGGCAGATCTTTAAAGATAATGTTCCGGTAAGCAGTTTAAAAGGTTATATCGGTCATACTTTAGGGGCATCCGGGGCAATTGAATTAATCGCATCTTTAATAATGATGCAAAAAAAAATAATCTATCCAACTTTAAATTTAGAGAATCCAGATATAGATTGTCAGGGAATTAATCATGTTATCAAGCCGTTAACTAAAGAGATAAATATAATGCTGAAGAATTGCTTTGCCTTTGGAGGTATTAATGCAAGCTTGGTTTGCAAGGCAGCACCCGAACGTATCGGCACCTTGGATTAAAGGATGGCTAAGTGCGCCCTTTCTGGGCTGATGGTTCGGTAGCATGGAAATGCACACTTGCCAATCATATTTGGCAAGGTGTGTCCACTAGCGTAGCACACCCAATCCTATCGGATGGATTGGTGTCCATTTACTATGGAGGATTTTTAAATGACTGAACAGGAAGCAATTAAGATGGTAAATGAAGTTTTTGTTGATTCTTTTGAAATCGATCCGTCAAAGCTTAAACCCGAAGCCAATATCTTTAATGATTTAGGCTTGGATAGCCTTGATATCGTAGATTTAGTTGTAGCTTTGCAGAAGAAATTCGGGGTTACCTTAAGAAGCGATGAGCGCATACGCAATATTCGCACCCTTGGCGATATCCATCAGTTTATATTTACCTTAAAGAAAGAGCTTAATAAATAATGCGGGTTTTAAGGATCGCATTCTTAAATATTTACTTTTATCTTGCGTTTGTGCTCTTTTCTATAAATAGCTTTGCGGCATTAGGAAGCCTGTTTATTGTTTTAGCGATTATTCTCCCTAAACGCCAGGCTTTTAAACGCCTTAGGAGGATGATCAGCTGGTATGGAGCTGTTATTATCCGTATTTTACCATTTCCTTTTGTGCGTATAGATTATAAGGATTTAACAGACCAAGGGCAAGAAGAAGGCCCTTATTTATTTGTTTGTAATCATCGCTCGGCTTCGGATCCATTTTTAATGGCGATATTCCCTTATGAGATAATCCAGATAGTAAATATCTGGCCTTTTCGCGTGCCATTCTTAGGTTTTATTGCTAAGTTTGCCGGATATTTAAGCGTAAGGGAAATTCCTTTTGAGGAATTCTTTCAGAAATCCTGCAGTCTTATTCAGCAAGGAGTATCGATCGCAGTTTTTCCTGAAGGTACGCGTTCTCGAAATAAAACTTTGGGTCAGTTTCATAGTGCTATTTTTCGGGTGGCCTTAGAAACAAAATGTGCGATTGTTCCGGTATGTATAACGGGTAATGAGCTTATTCCGCCGATTGGATCCGGCCTATTACATCCTGGAGTAATTAAAATACATAGGCTTAAGAAAATAACTTATGATGAGTATTCTAATTTTAGCCCGTTTAAGCTTAAAAATTATGTGCGGGACATAATTGCTGAAGAAGTTAAATTAATGGACCAGGAGAAATAACCTTTAATGGAAACAAAATTTTATAAGAACATAGAATTCGACTCAACAAAAAAAGTAAAGATAATCCAGGAAGAGCTGCTTAAAAAGCACATTGCCTATTGCCGTAAGAACTCGCCTTATTACCGTAAAATATTTAGAGAAATTAATTTAAAAAACATTGGTTTGGATAAACTATCCTTTTTGCCTTTTGCAGACAAAGCGCTCTTAGAGAAACATAATGATGATTTTCTTGGGGCAGATCCCAAAGATATAGTAGATATAGTTTTGTCTTCAGGAACAACCGGTAAACCTACAAAGATTTTCTATACCGAATCTGACTTAAACCGATTGAGCTATAATGAAAAGCAGTCATTTTCCTCTTCCGGGCTTAATGCCAGAGATGTTGTGCTATTAACTTGTACACTTGATCGGTGTTTTGTCGCCGGGCTCGCTTATTTTCTGGGGGTGCGTAGCTTAGGAGCAACTGCAATAAGAAATGGACTAAATAGCTTAGAAAGCCATTTAGAGATAATTAAGCGTATGCAGCCTTCGGCAATTGTAGGGGTGCCAAGTTTCTTAAAGAAACTTGGGGTTTATCTTGATGGACAGGGTTTTGAGGCAAGAAAATCAGGAATTAAGAAGCTGATCTGCATAGGCGAGCCGTTAAGAAATAAAGATATGGAATTTTTAAAATTAGGCGAGGATCTAGAAGAAATATGGGATGCAAAAGCTTATTCCACGTATTCCTCGTCAGAGATCATTTCAACATTTTGCGAGTGTACTGCACAGGCAGGCGGACATCTCCATCCTGATTTGGCTATCGTTGAGATTGTTGACTCCGAAGGCAGGAATGTCTCTACAGGCGAAATAGGTGAAGTTGTGGTAACGCCTTTACAGGTCCAGGGTACCCCTTTGGTGCGTTTTAAAACAGGGGATGTAAGTTTTTTGATTGATAAGCCTTGTTCTTGCGGAAGGAAATCTTTAAGGCTCGGGCCGATATTAGGAAGAAAAAAACAAATGATGAAAGTCAGCGGGACAAGTCTTTATCCCCAATCGATATATTCTTGCCTTCAAGAGTTTAGCGCTATCAGCGAATATTATATTATCGCTACCTCTGATAGCGAGCTATCCGATAATATTGAAATACATGTTTCAGTCAATGATCCGGCTTTAACAACTAAGCTGATTCAGGATAAGCTTAAAAGCAGGCTCAGGGTTACCCCAAAAGTTTATATCAGCGATGAAGAAATAATCAGAGAACAGGTTTACAATCCTAAATCCCGAAAACCAATTCGTTTTATTGACCGGAGATAAAGTTGAATATTTGTCAGTCGATTATCCCTAATTTTGAATTCAGCCCTAAGGAAATAGAAGATGCGGTTAAAAATAACCGCCTTCTTTCTATGGAGATAGAATTCAGTCTGCGCTGTAATTTTCATTGCCAGTATTGCTATGTGCCCAAGGAGCCTTTTTTTGACAATGAACTTAATCCCCAAGATCTACGCGATGCAATATTGCAGGCTAAAGATCTGGGTGCGAAGAAAATAATCGTATTAGGCGGTGAGCCTATGGCCTACCCGCATATTTTCAGGATGCTTCATTTTATAAAGGACGAAGGCCTAAATATAGAGATGTTTACTAATGGCTTTCAAGTCAGCCAGGAGGCTGCCCGACTGCTATTTGATTTAGGTGTGCAGGTAGTTTTAAAAATGAACAGCCGTAAAGAAAATATTCAGGATGCGCTTGCCGGTAAAAAAGGAGCTTATAAAATAATTCAGGAGGCCTATAACAACTTAAGGCATGCAGGGTATCCGACTCGAGAAAAACGCCTTGCCGTAAGCACGATAATCTGCCAGCAGAATTTTGACGAATTAGCCGAAATGTGGGAATGGTTAAGGGATCAGAATATCGAGCCTTATTTTGAAATAATGACGCCTCAGGGTAAAGCCCGGGATAATGAATGGCTGGAAGTAGATTTAAGAAAGATTAAAGATTTATTTTTTAAATTATCTAAACTTGATGCGAAGAAGTACGGTATTGAATGGGAGCCACAGCCGCCATTAATGGGGATTAAGTGTTTAAGGCATCAATTCTCCTGTCTGCTTAATTCTCAAGGGTATGTTTTACCCTGCGTTGGCGTAGGAATCCCACTGGGGAATATTCGCGAAAGCAAATTGAAAGACATTATAGCTGAAAGCGAAGTTTTAGAAGATTTAAGAAATTATCGGGCAAATATTAAAGGGCCCTGTCGCAGTTGCGATAAATCCAGCGCTTGTTATGGGTGTAGAGGTGCGGCCTATCAATTAACCGGGGATTATCTTGCTTCTGATCCCTTGTGTTGGGAGAATATTGAGCGTCAAAAAGATATTGTGCATTTGCCGGTGGGAGTGGATAGACTTATTCCGCAGCAGTCTCCTATGCGGGTAATTGATACTTTAAATAAAGTGGCAGAACGAACCGCTGAAGTAAATGTCACCATTCCTAATGATATGCTTTTCGTGCGCGAAGACGGCACCCTTGACGAGGCAATTTACTTAGAATTAATTGCTCAGGGGATTGCAGCTTTAGCCGGATTTAAAGAGCTAGGAAAAACCGGTAAAGTGGTTGATGGATTCTTATTAGGTGCTAAAAAATTAGAAATATTAGGCAGTGCGCACATCGGGGATACTTTAACTGTTTCAATATATGAATATGCCAGCTTCGGAGATTTCGCTATTATTAAAGGCAAAATCTCTCGGGGTGAAGATCTGCTTGCCCAGGGGGAAATAAAAGTCTGGCAGAATAATAACGGGAAGAAATAATGTTAAACGTAAAACTAAAGACTCGAAACTCAAAACTAAAGTTTAAAATTTTAAGTTTTAGCTTTGCGCTTTTAGTTTTTTACTTTACGTTTTCCTGTGCCTTCGCTGATTCCGATGTGGAGCTTTTACTTAAAAAGTTAGAAGTTAAGCTTTCAGGCTTAAAATCAATTCAGACAGATTTTATTCAAGAGAAGAAAATGAGCGTTTTTGATAAAAAAATAATCTTGCGGGGGAGAATATTTATTCAGGAACCCGAGCTCTTTTCTTGGCGCACTTTTGAACCAGTGCGTTATTGTATGATTATTAAAGGCGATACAATTAAACAATGGGATGAAGATTCTAAGCAAGTTCAAACTCTGTCTCTTTCTAGGAATCCTACTTTTTTAATTGCGGTTAATCAAATGAAAACCTGGTTTCAAGGGCAGTACCTTAAACTTTTGAATGATTATGAAGTTAGGATAATTTCCAGTAACCCGGTTATCTTAGAATTCATGCCCAAGAAAAGCGCAGCGGCTTTTGGTATTATTAAAAAGGTGAGGATAACTTTTAGAATTGATGAACGCTATATTGAAAGAATTGACATAGAAGAGAAAAACCATGATTTGTCTAGCCTGACCTTCTTAAATACTAAATTAAATACCCCAATAGACCCCTCAAGCTGGGAATTAAAGTAAAGTGTTCGATAAATATTTCTCTAAAATTACCGATTTCTTCTCTTCGCATAAGCGTATTCTTATATCCGCAATAATTGCTTTAGTAATCTTAAGCGCTTTCGGGGCAATCTTTATCAAGTACGATAACAATATAGAGCTAATGCTCCCGGGAGATAGGGATATTGTTTTAAGTATGCGGTTTTTACGCCAATCCCATTTTTCTGACAAAGCTGTTATATCCTTAGGTCTTAACAACCAAGCCTACGGCACTAGTGACTTAATTGCGGCTGCAGAGCAGCTTAGCAGCCAGTTAGATTCTCCGTTAATTTCAAAAGTTACTCTAGGTTTTCAAGGGGATAATCCTCAAAAGCAGATAAAAGAATTTTTAAACCTTTCACCACAGCTTATTGGGAAGGAGGAATTACTTAAAGTTGATTCCCAATTAAACGATTCAGGTATAAACCAGGCTTTAAAAAGTGATTACAATAAATTACTTTCCCCGGGGGGATCTTTTATGCTGCCATTTATCTCCTTAGATCCTTTGGGGGTTAAACAAGGACTACTTCGCAGGCTTAATAAAATGTCAAATGTCCTTGGCCAGGGTATTATCCTTGAGGATGGACATTTCTTAAGCATGGACAAAAGGCATACGCTTTTAATATTAGATACAAAAATCCCCCTTACCGATGGTTTTGGGTCACGCAAATTAATTAATTTCTTACGTGAGAAATTAAAAACGCTCCCTAAATTTGTCAACGCCGACATAATTGCCGGGCATATGCATGCTGTAAGTAATGAGGATGTTATAAAAAATGATATTCAGCGTACCGTAGGAATAGCCATGATTGCTTTTCTTGCGGTGTTTCTTTTCACCTTTAAAGATATGCGGGCGTTTATTTTTTTGCTCATACCTTTAGGCGCAGTGATAATTGCATTAAACATCTCGGCATTTATTTTCGGCAGGCTTTCTTATTTTGTTATTGGTTTAGGCGCAGTTATTATTGGAGTGGCTGATGATTATGGAATTCATACTTACGTAGCAGTGCGCACCCGGGGCTCCAGGGACGCAGTTAAAGAAATAGCTAAGCCATTAATTATTGCCGCGCTTACTACAATAAGCGTATTTGTTACCTTTTTCTTTTCTTCGGTTAAGGGATACCAACAGCTTGCGCTATTTTCCATTTCTACTATTATCCTTTGTCTTTTATTTGTCTTATTGGTCTTTCCTTATTTTTTAAAAAGCAATTACGCTTTATCAAAAGATGCAGCTATTAAAACCAAGAAATCAAAAGTTATTTCGGATAAATTTTGTATTCTGCTCTGGGTTTTAAGTTTAGCGATTCTGGTTTCTTTTTCTTTTAGACTTAAGTTTAGCAGCGATATCACCCAGCTTGATGGAAGCACAAAGGAAGTTACAATGGCCGAGGATAATTTTAAGCGCGATTTTAATCGTTATGAGAATCCAGCTATGTTGGTAGTTTCTAATCCAGATATGGAGAAAGCCCTAGAGAGAAATGAGGAAATATATTCTCAAATCACCCCAATAATTGGAGAAGATAATATAACCTCTTTTACCAGCCTTTGGCCTTCGCTTAAAGTGAGAAAGGCAAACGCTATATTTTGGAACAGTTTTTGGCGCAAAGATAGGGAGCAGAAGTTAAGTAAGCTATTAAACAAATATTCTCAAGAATACGGTTTTTCTAAAGACGCCTTTGAGCCATTCTTTCTTAATTTATATTCCGGTATGGATACAGAAAATAATTTGGATGATCTGGTGGTGTTTAAGAGTATAAGGGAGCGTTTTATACAAAAGGATGGCCCTTTATGGCAGGTGGTTTCGTTTTTTCCAGATAAAGATGAATTTGTAGGGCCGGTAATTAATTTAATAAGAAACAACCCGGACACATTAGTGGTATCGCGTAATGCTTTTTCTCAGGAAATATCTGACTCTGTTCTTAAGGAAATAGTGCGCTTGTCTATTTTGGCAGCATTGCTGGTATTAATTTTAACAATTGTATTGTTGAAGGATATTAAATTAACGCTTATTTCTTTAGTTTCTGTAGCAAGCGCTATTATTAGTATCGCAGGGGTATTCGCTTTTCTAAATAAGCCCATAAACGTTGCAGTAATTATTTCTTCAATGATGGTCATTGGTTTATCTATTGATTATGGGGTATTTATGCTCTATAGCTTTAAACATGAATTAAATACCGGAACAGTAAAAGCAATTTGGGTTTCTGCTTTGACTACTCTTATTGGAGCATTCTCGCTTCTTTTTGCAAAACATCCGGTTTTATTCTCAGTAGGATTGACGCTTGTTTCAGGATTAGCCAGCGGATATATCTGCTCTCAAACTGTAATCCCTGCTTTATATCGTGTTTTTATCAATAAGGAAAGAAGCGGAAAATTAATAAAGACCGGTTTGCCGATTATTTTAATCATATTAATCTGTGGCTGCAGCAGTATACCCTTTAAGCACTCGAATTATTTTCCGCTTGAGGGTGCTGACCCAGAAGCACTAAGAAATAATTTTGCCTTAAAGCTTCCGCGTGAATTTGAGGTATTAAACAGTGCAGTTTTTAGATACCGGCATTTGCGTTTTTCAGCTTTAGGAGTTACACGTGTGGATACAGACAAGAAAATGTTAAGTACTGCAGGATTTAATCATCTAGGAGTTTTATTATTTGATCTTAGTCTTAATAATGGAAAAATAGAATCTCGATATATTTTCCCGGAATTTACCAAACACGGTGATTTTGCTTCTGTCATGCTAAGGGATGTTAAAAATATATATTTTGACCGCATTCCCGGCCCATCACTAAAGGCAAAAAAAGAGAAAAACAAAATAACTTTTAGGGAAAACATAAGAAATGGAGTCTTGGAATATATTTTCTCTGGGGAGGGTCGTTTTCTAGCTGAGAAGAATTTCTACGAAAGTAAGAAGAAAATTTGGAGCGTGTCTTATTATGAGTATATATTTGATAATGGGAAGATTTACCCAAAATATATTGTTTTAAGGCATTATAAATATAAATACGATCTGATTATTAAGTTAAAGGAGATACGCTAATTATGAGCAAACTTAAAAATGAAATTAAGTCCTGCATGCGTAATCTTTCTAAGGAAGGTCCGGATGCCTTAATCGCACATTTTTGTTTTCCTAATGAATTTGTCGGCTTTAAAGGCCATTTTCCTGGAAAACCTATATTGCCGGGAGTGTGTAAAATTCAGGCAGCAGTATTAATGCTCGAAGAGGCCAAGCAGAAAGCTGTAAGACTAAAGGAAATAATTTTAGCTAAATTCTTTGCCCCTGTTAGCCCGGGTGAAGAAATAATATTCAACCTTAAAGAACTAAATATTCTTGATTCTGAAGAAGAGATAGAAGTGTTGGTGAATTCTAAAGAAAACAAAATTGCCCAATTTAAATTAAGAGTTGTTTTTAAAGATTAATTAGCACCCGATATATCGGCACCTTGGCCTAAGGGATGGCCAAGTGCGCCCTTTCTGGGCTGATGGTTCGGTGTCCACTAACTGTGTTACACCCGAACCTATCGGATGCCTGCCTGACGGCAGTCAGGGATTGGTGTCCACTAACTGTGGAGGAGGAAAGCTACTAATGCGTGAAAAACGAACTGAGTATTTCTTGAGGCTTCCCGGAAGCCCTAAGCCGCTGATTTTTAGCGTAAAAAGAAGGGTAAGCTTTAGTGAAGTTGACGTGATGGGTATTGTTTGGTTTGGCAGATACAGTCTTTATTTTGAAGAAGCCCAAAGAGAACTCGGCAGATATTGCGGACTTTCTTACCAGGAGTTTTATAAAGCAAATCTACGTGCCCCAATCGTAGAATTTCACACTGATTATTATCAACCGCTTTATCTTGATGAGGAATTTACAATTAAAGCTAGCTTAGTTTGGAGCGAAGGCGCCAAGATCTATACCGAATATCTGATAATTAAAGAAGATAAAAGCATCGCTACATTTGCTTATACTGTACAGTTACTTATAGATAGCAATACAAAAGAAACCTGTATTATTTCACCTGAATTACTCGAGCGTTTGCGTAAACGCTGGTTAAGTGGAGAATTAGATTGCCGAAAATAAACCGGGCCATTATTACGGGTTACGAACTAATTACTTCCTATGGGCTAGGAATTAATGCGCTTTGGGATGGTCTTATCCATAAAAAAAGTGCAATAAGTAAACTAAAGCGCTTTCCTGCTACCTCTTTCCAAAGCGAGAATGCCGCAACTATTTCTTCATTAACTTACCAAAACGATGAATCACTGGTTATTCAGATGCTTAAAAAAGTTTTCTTAGAAAAAAGTATAGATATCCCCAAGGATGCCTTTTTAATTCTGGCTACTACTGTCGGAGAAATAGATTTATTAGAGAAAAATGTACTCGAAGGTAAGCCTGAAGTTGTCAATAGCAGGTTTAGGGAAACCCTAAAGAAAATTAAGGAATTGCTTAAGCTAAAGAGCGAAGGGATAGTTATATCTTGTGCCTGTGCTTCTTCAAGCAGCGCGCTTGCCTATGCTGCAAGTTTAATCCGGCAAGGAAAAAAAGACTGTGTGTTAATTGTCGCTTGCGACTGTGTAAGTGAATTTGTTTTTAGCGGTTTTTCCTCTTTGATGGCGCTAGATAAAATACAGGCTAAGCCATTTGATAAGTTTAGAAGCGGCTTATCTCTAGGTGAGGCAGCAGGATTTATCCTTTTAATGAGCGAGAAAAGGGCACGTCTTGATAAAGAAGAGAAACTGGCTGAAATTGCAGGGTGGGGTTATAGTTGTGATGCAAATCATATGACTGGCCCTTCGCGTCAGGGCTTAGGCTTAATAAAGGCAATTAATGCAGCGCTAAAATCAGCTGGGTCAGCCCCAAACAGCGTTGGTTGTATTGCGGCGCATGGCACAGGAACAGTATATAATGATGCTATGGAGTTGGTTGCTTTTAAGGAAATATTTAATGATTCGCCGGTTCCGGTTTATTCTATTAAAGGCGGCACAGGCCATACATTAGGCGCAGCAGGTTTGGTCGAAACAATTATGGCTTTAAAAGTTTTAAAAGAGAAAATTATTCCTCCGACAGTAGGATTGGAAGTTTTAGATGATCAAGCCTTGGGCTGGGTTTCATTGGACTCCCAGAGATTTAAGAAAAAAATAATAATATCTAATAATTGCGGTTTCGGCGGGATAAATGCCGCATTAGCCTTAAGGAGCTTGGATTAAAAGGGAATATATTTAAATTATGCTTAAAGTTAAAGGAATTGGCTGGGTTAAAGAAAATAAATATGGCTGTACTTATAAATCAATAGGAAAAGAATATACTGATTTAAGATCTTTACATTTAAATCTACAGCAGGATAAAATATTAAAGTATCCCATTGATAATTTCGCAAGATTTGATACAGCCTCAAAACTGGTTAGTTGCGCTATTGCTTTGGGTCTCTATGATGCCGGAATTAGTTATGCAAAAGGCAGAATGCAGGATATAGGTTTAATAGCTACTAATTTATTAGGGGCTGAAGATGCAAATTTAGCCTACTTTAAAGATTATGTTACTAATGGCCGGACTTTAGGCCGGGCAAATCTTTTTATTTATACCTTGCCTTCGAGCCCCCTGGCAGAGGCAGCAATACATTTTGGATTTACCGGGCCGCTACTTTATGTAGGCTTAGAAACTAAACAATTATTAGAACAGGCAGCCAGTTTTGTTATAAATAAAGAAGTTCAAGGAATGCTGGCTATATCATTTACAAGCGACTCCGCTAGTTGTTTTGCGATTAAAAAATGAAAATAAAACTTATATATCCAAAGTGGCCAAAATTAAAGAATCAGCCGGAATTTAATCTTCCGCCCCATGGTCCGGTTTGTTTTGCAGCAGCTCTTCCCTCGGATGTTCAGATTTCATTCTGTGATGAAAATGTCGAACCTTTAGATCTTAATGAGTCCGCAGATTTGATTTGTCTTTCAGTAATGCTTACCTGCCAGATGCCCCGGGCTTGGGAAATTGCTGATTGGTATCGCGCGCACGGGAAAAAGGTGGTTTTTGGCGGTATTGCCACAATGCTTCATTCCCAGGAGGCATCTCTTCATGCCGATAGCCTATTCTTAGGAGAGGTAGAGGGCCGCATTCCAGAAGTATTAAATGACTTTAAATCCGGGAGCTTAAAGAAAGTATATAATTATCTAAATAAATTCCCGGATACAAAATTAATTGGTACTGCGCGCAGAGATATTTTAAACCGGAAACTTTATAATTTCCGCGGAGTGCAGATGGTTGACCTGGTGCATGCTTCGCGAGGATGCCGCTTTAACTGCTTTCCTTGTTGCACTCCGTATCTCGGTGGCTGTAAATTCCGGCCCCGGCCGATTGAAAACGTAGTTAAAGAATTGGAAAGTATTAAGAACAACCGTCTTTTTATTGTCGACAATTCGCTTGCTCAGGACGATGCCTGGGAAAAAGAGTTGTTCACTGCTATTGCCCCATTAAAAAAGAAATGGGTATCGCATCCGATTAAAGATGATGATGAAATTTTGGATTTAGCAGTAAAGGCAGGCTGCTGGTATGTTTATCAGGCAGTGGTGGATACCTCGGAGCATATCCGTAAGAAAGTAAAACGGCTTCAAGATCGCGGTATAGGCGTTGAAGGCACGATAATCTTAGGCATGGATAATCACGATGAAGATTATATAAAACGCCTGATAGATTTTCTTTTAGAAATAAAACTGGATTTAGCAGAGTTTACTATTCTCACTCCGTTTCCCCATACCCCGATAAGGGCTAAGCTGGAAGAAGAAAAAAGAATTTTGCATAATAATTGGATAAATTATACCGGTGGGGAAGTGGTTTTTAAGCCGGCAAAGATGACAATAGATTCGCTAGAGAAAATGTATCAATATGCCTGGGATCATTTCTACTCTGATTTTAGTAAAGAAGTAAAAATGGCCAAACTCTATCTAAAGGTTATAGAAAAAGAAAAGGCCGATGGATCATATCAGGGTCCGGCGTTAAGGGATCGCGCAAAATGGGGTAAAAAACAGTTATGAAGGTTTTCTTGATTTCATCCAATATCGCCAGTACTCCTTATTCAGTTTATCCCTTAGGCTTAAGTATGGTGGCATCCAGTCTAAAGAATAGCGGCCATGATGTACGGCAGTTTGACTTTTTAGCCAGTAATCGCTCGACAGAAGAATTAGCTAAAGAAATAATTGAGTTTGTTCCGGATTTGATAGGAATATCCATACGCAATATCGATAATGTCAATCTTTTAAACGAACAACGCTATATTGATTATGTTAAGAATATTATCGATGATATACGAAATGTCAGCCGGGCAAAAATAATTTTAGGCGGATCTGGTTTCTCGATTATGCCGGAGGGGATTTTGTCAAGGTTGGGAGCAGATTTCGGGGTTGTTGGCGAAGGAGAGGGCCTGATTTTAGAATTTATTAATAATCTAAGCAAGGGAATTGAACCTAAGGAGCGCATACTGCGCTCTAGTCCTAAATTATCCGGTACTGGAATTCCCTCTGCCTGTTATGATGAACGCATTATGCAATTTTACTTAAAAAGCGGTAATGTTGCGTCAGTCCAGACTAAACGCGGTTGCGCGCATAAATGTATATACTGTTCTTATCCAATACTAGAGGGGAATAAAATTCGCAGCCGCGATATCGGCTTGGTTGTCGATGATATCGAGACGCTGATTAATAAACATAAAGCCAAATATATTTTCTTTACAGATTCAGTTTTTAATGATGATTCCGGAAGCTACCGGAATTTGTTAAAAGAAATGAAAAAGCGCAATATTAATGTCCCCTGGACCGCCTTTATTAAGCCTCAAGGTTTAAATGAGGAAGATGTAAAATTAATGCAGGAGACAGGTTTAAAAGCTGCTGAAATAGGGGCAGACGCACCATCAGATGTAACCTTGAAGGGGTTAGGTAAATCTTTTTTATTTAAGGATGTTGTTGCTTGTAATGAAATGTTTGCGAAATTTAGTATTGCCACTGCGCATTACTTTATGTTTGGCTGCCCGGGCGAAACTAAAGAATCGGTGTTAGAGGGGATCGAGAATATAAAAAGCCTGAAAAAAACTGTTTCCTTTATTTTTATGGGTATCCGCATACTTCCGGATACTCTTTTAGCCGATCTTGCTATAAAGGAAGGGGTAATCTCTCGCAGTGAGGATTTACTAATGCCTGTTTATTATATTGCACCGGGACTGGATAAAGCGGATTTAGAGCAAACCTTAACCGAAGCATTTAAAGGGATACGCAATTGCGTATTTCCTCCGGATGCCTTAGATAGCAGTCTAGCATTTTTACACAAGCTAGGTTATTCCGGATCGCTTTGGGATATGCTTATCCCGGGGAATAGTAAGCGGAATCGTAAAAGAAAAAATGCCTGATAATAGTTTATCTTTAGATCATATTTGGTGTGTTATCCCGACCTATAATAATAAGGACACTATAAGAAATGTTGCTTTATCTGCCCGTGGACATTTAAAGAACATCTTGGTTATTGATGATGGTTCTACGGACATAGATGTTAGGTCCATTCTTTTAGATACAGACATAACTGTGTTAAGGCACGATAAAAATAAAGGTAAAGGTGCAGCCTTAATGACCGCGTTAAAGTTTATTAAGGAAAATAACGCTAAATTCATGATTACTATTGATGCCGATGGCCAGCATTATGTGCAGGATATAGATAAGTTTATTCCGCTTTTAGAAGATTCAAAAGAGTCTATTATTGTTGGAGTGCGCGATTTTAATAATCAGCTTGTCCCGGGAAAAAGTCGCTTTGGCCGGTCGTTTTCAAATTTTTGGTTAAGGCTTGAAACCGGAGTTTCAATCGAAGACTCGCAAAGCGGTTTTAGGGTTTATCCTGTAAAGCATCTAGCAATGATAAAGCTTGATGGAAAACATTATGATTTTGAGGTGGAAGTTTTAACTCGGGGCGTCTGGTCAGGGCTAAAATTAAGAACAGTCCCAATAAAAG
>Ga0247841_10003726_pt1 | contig 27561 bp, 16 predicted proteins | sample LaCruzMarch2015__2_FD_192410 | JGI IMG/M metagenome (GOLD analysis project Ga0247841, IMG submission 192410) | Freshwater microbial communities from meromictic Lake La Cruz, Castile-La Mancha, Spain - LaCruzMarch2015_18m | ecosystem: Environmental > Aquatic > Freshwater > Lake | place: Spain... | reverse complement strand
GCTATGGTCCCACCCAGTGGCAGGGGCTCAAGGTGGAGGACCTGCATCCGGTCGAGTCCCTGCCCCGGGTCCTGGCCGAATTCGAGCGCATGGCCCGCGCCGATCTGGCGCCCGCCCTGGACCTGCCTTGCCGCCGCCGCGACGGCAGTACCTTCTATTGCAAGCTGTCCCCGGGCCTGGCGCGGCTGGGCCCGGAAACGATGCTCATCGGCTTCTTCACGGACGTGACCGCCGAATTCCAGGCGCGCCTCGCCCTGACCCGCTACAAGGCCCAGCTCGAGGACCTCGTGGACGCCATCAGCCTGCCGCTGCCGCTCGCCCAACAGGTCGGCACCCTGCTGTCGCTCGGTTGCCGCAGCCTGGGCCTGGGCGCGGCGGTCCTGGTGATGATGGACGAGGAACGCGGCCACCGGGTGCTGTTCGCGGCCCCTGACGACACCCGCGACGGGGTCGCGCGCGGTCTCGAGCGCGCCTTTCTCGACGAGGTCTTGGCGCATCCGGGCAGCCCGGTGGTGCTGGGACCGGAGCGGCTGCCCGGCGCGGCGCTCGCTGCGGGCCTGCGCTCCTGCGTCGCCCTGGCCTTCGCCGGCCCGCGTGCGGACGGACGCACCGACTCCCTGGTGCTGTCCCTGTGGGGGCCGGGGCCGACCCTGGATCTCGGTGGACCCGGGCACCAGATCATCCGCCTCATCGCCCAGCAGATTGCCGCGGTCCGCTACCAGGAGCAGATTCAGCGCGACCTGATGCAGGCAAAAGGTGAAGGCAATCAACACACCGCGGGAGCCGCGGTTGAATAGCGACACCACCGCCGGCCCCCCGCGCGAGCCGCTGGCCCCGCAATCCCCGCCCCCCAAGGGGCTTGCGCGCGCACTGCTCACCGGGGCCCTGGCACTCGCCGCGCTCCTCGGCAATTGGCTCAGTCTGCCGGCCAGCTTCGGGGTCGACTTCCTGTTCGGCTCCATCGCCGTGATGCTGGCCCTGGCCTGGCTGGGGACCAGGGCCGGGCTGTTGGTCGCCCTGGTCGGGGGCGCCTACACCTGGCTGCTGTGGGGCCACCCCTATGCCCTGCTGACCTTCCTGGCCGAGGCCGCGGCGGTGGGCTGGCACCGGGACCGGGCGCGCCGCCGCGGGTTGGCCCCGCCGCCGCTCGCGGTCTCCGCGGCCCTGTACTGGCTCCTGCTCGGTGTCCCGCTCGCGCTGCTGGCGCATCGGTTCGCGCTGGGGTTGAGTTGGCCGGCGACCCTGCTCATTGCCGTCAAGCAGGCGGAGAACGGTATCCTCAACGCCGCACTGGCCGATTTGGTCCTGGTGGCCGGCGTGCTCCTGACCCGGCGCCAATCCGCGCTGCCGCTGGCGCAGGTCCTCTTCGGTGTCCTGCTGGCCGCGCTGCTGGTCCCCTCCCTCCTGCTCAACGCCTGGGAGAATCGGGACCTGAAGGACCGGCTGGAGGTCGCCCAGGCGGACCGCCTGCGGCTCTTCGGCGAACTCGCGGTCCGTCAACTGATGGCACTGCCGCCCGGCCGCGGGGCCGACCCCGCCTTCGTGGAGGCGCAACTTCAGGTGATGCGCAGTGCGCTGGCCGAGCACCTGCCCGCCTCCTACGCCCCCCAACTGCGCCTGGAGCGCGGGCCCGCCCCGGTGCCCGAGACCCGGGTGCCCGCGGCCTGGTCGCCCCTGACCTGGGCCTTCGGCCGGCAGCCCAGACCGGGCCAGACCCTCCCCACCGCCGCCCCCGGACTCTCGCTGATCCTGCCGGGCGGTCGCTATTCCTCGCGCCTGGCCCTGTGGCGTGCGGCCCTTTACCGCATGACGATCCCGGTCCACCCGCTCGCGGCCCTCGACGCGGTCTCCCCCGTGGACCCTAAGGGCATGCCGCCCCAGGGTGTCAGTCTGGTCATCGAGTTGCGCGCCGCCCCCCTGATCGATCAGTTGCAGTGGGCGACGGTGCGGCTCCTGGTGCTGCTGCTGGCCGTCGTCCTGCTGGGGTTGCTGGTGGCGGAGCGCTTGAGCCGGCGCATCGTGCGGCCCCTGCGCGAACTGGCCGACGACAGCCGCGCCCTGCCGGCGGCCATCCGCGAGGACCGTCCCTGGCCCGCGCCGGTCCCCGGCCTGCTGGCCGAGACCGGCGACCTGGCGGACGCCGTGGCCGAGATGGCGCGGTCCTTGGCCGTGAACTTCCGGGCCCTCCTGGAGAGCGAGCGGCGCTTCCGCAGCCTCTTCGAGACCATGGCCGAGGGGGTGATCTACCGCGATGACCAGGGGACCATCACGGCCGCCAATCCGGCCGCCCTGCGCCTGCTCGGGCAGTCGCCCGAGCGACTTCTCGGCACCGGTATCGCGGACCTGCCCTGGCAGGTGTTGCGCGAGGACGGCAGCCCGCTCCCGGCCGCGGAGCACCCGGCCATGGTCGCCCTGCGCACCGGTCGGGACCCGGGCGAGACCGTGATGGGCGTCATCGCCCCCCTGACCGGCGATACCCGTTGGCTGCTGGTCCACTCACGCCCTGAAGTCAGGCCCGGCGAGTCCAGGCCCTTCCGAGTCTTCACCAGCTTCGCGGACATCACCCGGCTCCAGCAGACCGAGCGGCGGTTGCGGGCCATCATCGAGGCCTCGCCCCACGGCATCGTCGAGGCGGACCCGGTCACCCGGCGTTTGCTGTGGTGCAGCGGGTCCATGCTGCGCCTCTTCGGCTATGCTCCCGCCCAGTGGCAGGGGCTGCGGGTGGAGGACCTGCACCCGGTCGAGGCCCTGCCCCGGGTCGCGGCCGAATTCGCCCGGATGGCGCAGGGCGATCTGGCGAGCGCCCTGGAACTGCCCTGCCGCCGCCGCGACGGCGGCATCTTCTATTGCAAGGTGTCACCCGGTTCGATGCGGCTCGGCCGGGAGTCGACCCTGGTCGCCTTCTTCACCGACGTGACCGCGGAGCGCGCGGCGCGCCTGGCCCTGGAACTCAGCCAGGAGTCACTGCTCAAGGCCCAGGAGATCGCCCGGCTGGGGTCCTGGGAGTTCGATATCGTCGCTGACCGGGTGTCCTGGTCGCCGGAGGCGTTCCGTATCTTCGAGCAGGACCCGGAGCGCTTCGAGCCCTCCTATGCGGGCATGCTCGCGGTCGTCCACCCGCAGGATCGGGCCCTGCTCGACCGGGTGTATCGGGCGTCCGTGGCCAAGCGCATCCCCTACGAACTGGAGCATCGGTTGCTGCTGCCGGACGGCCGCGTCAAGTGGGTCTACGAGCGCGGCGAGACCGACTACGCCGACGACGCAACGGCGCTCAAGTCGCGCGGGACCACGCAGGATATTACCGACCGCCGCCTCGCCGCGGAGCGGCTCCAGGAGAGCGAGGAGCGGCTCGCCTCAGTGTTCGAAAATGCACCCCTCGGCATGGCCCTGGTGGAGCCGGACCTGCGGATCAGCCGGGTCAATCGCGCGCTGGCGGACTTTCTCGGGCGGACGCCGGCGGCGCTGATCGGCATGTCGATTGCCGCGGTGACCCACCCGGATGACCTGGGTGCGGACGCCGCCCAGTTCGCTGAACTGACGGCTGGCCGCCGGACCTCCTACCGGCTGGCCAAACGCTACCTGCGCCCGGACGGCAGCGTGGTCTGGGGCGACCTGCGGGCGACCCTGCTGCCGAGCCGCCCCGGCGAACCGCCCGTGCCCCTGGGGATGGTCGAGGACATTACCGAGCAGCGCGCCGCGATGCAGCGTCAGCAGGCACTCGAGGCGGCCCTGACCCACTACAACCTCCAGCTCGAGGAATTCGTGGACCTCGTGAGCCTGCCGCTGCCGCCGGCCGAACAGGTCAGCACCCTGCTGTGGCTGGGCTGCCATAGCTTGGAGGTGGGCGCGGCGGTCCTGGTGATGACGGACGAGGAACGCGGCCAGCAGGTGCTGTGCACGGCCAGCGACGATACCGGCAACGGGTTCACGCCCGCGCTCAATGGCGCCCTCATCGTCGAGGCCTTGACGCACCTGGACAGCCCCTGCGTCGTGGGCGCGGAGCGGCTGCCCGCCGCGGCGCTCAGCGCGGGCCTGCGCTCCTGTGTCGCCATGGCCTTCACCTGCCCGCGCCCGGACGGACCGGCCGACACCCTGATCCTGTCGCTGTGGGGGCCGCGGCCGTCGCTCGACCTGGATGGACCCAAGCGTCAGATCATCCGTCTCATCGCCCAGCGGGTGGCCTCGATCCGCTACCAGGAGCAGGTCCAGCACGACCTGGTGCAGGCCAAGGGGCGCGAGAGCATCGGCCACCTGGCAAGCGGTATCGCCCACGACTTCAACAACCTGCTCGGTGTCATCGACGCCAATGTCTACTATCTCGAGGCGCGCCTCGGCGACTTGGCCCCGGCCGATCCCGAACTGCGCCAGGTCATGGAGGAGACCCAAAGCGCCCTGGGTCAGGCCAAGGTCATCACCTCCGGGATGCTCTCGCTGAGCCGTGCCGGCGGGGTGCCCCTGGAGTCGGTGGACCTGGCGCCGACGGTCGCCGAACTGGAGCGCATCCTGCGTCAGGTCCTCCCCGCCGCGATCGAGCTGCGGGTCGCCGTCGCCCCCGGGACCCTGGCCTGGAGCAACGGCGCCTTTCTCCAGTCGGCCCTGCTCAATCTCGCCTTCAACGCGCGTGACGCCATGCCCGACGGCGGCGTCCTGTCCATCGCGGCCCAGCCCATCCACTGGGATGGGAACCCGCCCCTGGCGGTGGGCGCCGTGGCGTTCACGGACTGCATCGCGCTGCGGGTGAGCGACACCGGCAGCGGCATTGCGCCGAGCCTGCTTGCCCGGATCTTCGACCCCCTGTTTTCCACCAAGGCGCGGCAACGCGGTCACGGCCTCGGGCTCTTCATGGTGCAGGAATTCGTCACGCGCTCCGGGGCCGGTCTGGCGGTCGAGTCGCAACCCGGGCACGGGACCTGCTTCAGCCTGCTGTTGCCCCGCGAGGCCCCCGCCGTTGGGGTCATCGAGGCCCCCGGCGGTCCGAACCCAGTTGGACCGCCCCCGGTCCCGCCCGCGCCCCCCGCGGACGGCGCGGCCCCCGCGCCGCTCTCCGGCCTGCGGGTGCTGGTGGTGGAAGACGACCCGCGGGTGCGCGAGGCGGTCGGCCGGCTCCTGACCCTGGACGGCGCCCGTCTGGGCCTGGCGGAACAGGGTCAGGCCTGCCTCGACCTCCTGGAGCGCGACGCCGCCTTCGACCTGGTGCTCTCCGATATCGCCATGCCGGTGCTCGACGGTATCCAACTTCACCAACGCCTGGCGCAGGGGCACCCCGAACTGCCGGTCATCCTGATGACCGGTCAGAAGGACGCCTTGAGCGCGCTCGACGAACTGCGCGAACGCCCGACGGTCCTGCGCAAGCCGCTGGACCCGGCGGTCCTGCGCGGCGCGATCCTGGCCAAGACCGGCGGGCGTGCGCGGCTTGGGGCGGCAGCTTCAGTAGTTGATTAGCAAGGCATCGCCTCGCACCGTCGAGCCGCAGGCCGCAGGCCGCAGGCCGCGTACCGCCTCACCGGCGCGCCGGGCCGTCGGCGATGGCCCTATACCCGAGCGCCACAGGTCGTCAAGATGCCTGCGCAGATCCTTGCCCAACGGCCTAAAATCCCCTAGGCTTCCTTGCTCAGTTGTTGTGTTCAAACGCGGCCTTTCGGAGTCCCCTGTGAAGCTGCCGGATAAACCAACCTATCGCGGGTCGTCAAAACACAAGAGTCGCCCGGCCAAAGGGCAGAAAGGCACGCTGTGCCACGCAACGTTCGGTAATCCCGACAGATTCGAGATTGCAGTTGGGTGGACTAAGGATCGGGAAGCCCGTGATCTGCAACCCGCTCACGGGGGCTGGTCAACCGGTGCGTTGCGGATTACGGTCGGCGGCCATGTACTGACACTGCATCACCACGGCGGCAAAGACCAACACTTCGTTCACTGGTACCTGTTGCCTGTTTTCGAGTGGCTTGCCGAGAATTGGATTCCGCTTTTTCATGAAGAAAAATACTCGTGATTGGTTTGTTAAATCATCGGATGTCATTGAGGCTGCCGGCCTTCAGGCAAGGGTACAGTTTCAACGCCGCCTGGACTCTCTCCAGCAGACTCCCACCAGAAATCTGGAATCCGGTTATTTGCCCGAAAGATTGTTGATACTCATTGAGAATCTCAAGAGGAAGTTTGGTATTGCCAGCGAGAGCATCAGGCTGCGGTCAGTGCCTGCCGTTTCTTTTCTTGATAGCCCCGTCCTGATGTTCGGTGGGGTCAGCCCGGACATCAGCGATAAGGATGTGGAAACGTTACTCGCCTTCCTTGCATCTCATTTCGGACACAAGGAGAACTCGCAAGTGACTGAGTTGGTCGATACAAGCATCGGCGCACCAATTGCGGCCCCTTTTGAGGAGGGTTATGACTTAGCTGAGGACCTGCTTGAGCAACTCGGCCTGCCGGGAACGGCCTCTTTCATAGATATTGCCGACATTTTGATCACGTTGGGGATTGCGGTCGAGGAACATCAACTGCAAACTCATGCCATTCGTGGAGTGGCACTGGCGGGAATGCAATATTCCCCGGCGATACTCGTCAATACCAACAGTCAATTTAATCGGACCGAGTTTGGACGACGCTTCACACTCGCGCATGAGTTTTTCCATATTTTGTATGATCGTGCGCGGGCAAAGCGGGTGACTCATACCAGCGGCCCCTGGGCCTCGCCCGGAGTGGAAAAACGCGCGAATGCCTTCGCGGCGATGCTCTTGATGCCGCGTGATCTGGTCAGAAGATCGCTGGTTGACAAAGAGATCGAAAGAATAGCGGGGGCCGCTCAGTCCATGCGGGTTGGAATATCATCGCTGATCGAGCATCTCTACAATCTGAATGTAATCGACGAGCTGGAGCGGGAAGTGTTGAGAGAAGAGATCAGCGGCGGCCTGCGCGCATCCTCCATTCATTGAAATCAGACCAGCCGCGCCGCGGCGTCGGCGGCCTGAATCCGCCGGCACTACTGCTAGTATCCAGAAGGCCCGACTCAGCCCTCAGCCCTCAGCCCCCGGGCGCCGGCGCGCATGCCGCTGCTAAGCAGCAGGAGGCGCAGCTTGCGGGCCGCCATCAGGTCCAGGTCATCCCAGGGGGCGCTGTGTCCGTGGGTGTGCTCGATCCACAGGTCAAAGGAGTGACGCGGATTCAGGACACCATCGGCAGCGGCCGTGCCGACCGGCTTCCTGGGGTCCCCGGCCCAGTTCACGCTGCGCGCCTGCTCGCCGCGGAACCAGTAAAAGCGCTGCTGCACGCCGGCCGTCGGCCGCGAGCGGGCGCGCACGGCCAGGACCCCGGCGGCGCGCTCCAGGTCCACCGCCACCGCGCCGTCGGCCGCCAGGCGGTCGGTCGCCAACACCTGGTGTTCCGCCTGTTGGGTGAACCAGCGATCGATGGCGTGGACCTGGTCGTCGCTCGGCACCAGGCCGAAGCGGTGGAGCCCCTGGGCGTCGAGCAGCGCGGCCCCATCGGCCTGGACCAGGCCGAGGACCGCAGGCTCCAGGAGCGCCGCGGGAGAATGCCCGGACTGCACGTCCAGGACCAGCTCCACCAAGGCCTCCAGGCGCGCGTCCAGACCGCTGACCCGCCGCAGGCGTTGTCGGGCCAGGAAGGAACCGAGGCCCAGGGCATAGGTCTGGGCCAACTCCACGCACTGCTCGCGCACCCGCAGCGAGAGCCGACGCGGGCGGCCGTGATGACAGGCGACCAAGCCCCAGAGGCTGTCCCCCACCAGGATCGCGATGGTCAAGGAGGCCGTGACAGCCATGTTCGCCAGGTACTGCAGGTGCACCGGGGACACGGCGCGCAGGTCCGAGAGGCTCAGATCCGGATCGGTCCCCGGGAGGACCTCGATGGGCACGGGCGCGGCCCCGATGTCGGGGATCTGGCGGTGGCTGTTGATCCGAAAGATGTCGCGGGCGATCTTGGGAATATCCGAGGCGGGGAAGCGCAGACCCAGATAGCGCGGGTGCTGATGCACGGTGGACTCGGCGATGACCTCCCCGCAGCCGTCGGTCAGGAAACGATAGACCATGACCCGCTCGTAGCCGCTGGTCAGGCGCACCGCGGCGGCCAGCGTGTCGCAATAATCGGCCCAGTCCCCGTCCGTGGCGGGTGCCTGCAACAGTTGGCGCAGCAGCGGATCGGCGATCGGTGGGCAGGGATCGTCCGCGTCCGACGGCTCCAGTTCCAGCAGCCAGCCGGCGCCGGTATTGCTGAGCAGCGCGTCCAGCGGCCCGCGCGCCGTGCCGATCAACCCGGCGATGACCCGCTTGCGGCCGGGTTCAGGAGGGAAATCGTCGCGGGAGAGCGGTACCAGGTCCGCCAGCGCCCGCCCGAGGACGGGGCCCGCGCCCAGGCCCAGCCAGTCGGCGGCGTCGGCGCTGGCGGCGCGGACCCGGTCATCGTCCGGGCCGCCCGCCAGCAGCAACCCGAAGGGCTGGATGGCGCCGATGCGATGCAACTGCTCGCGTTCGCAGTCGCTTAGCCAGTCTGTCTCAGTCGTCTCGGTCATTGGCAAAACCTCTGCAGGCGAAGACCTTGACCTTCGCGCCCGTCTGTCGCCGACGCGCTGTGCAGTAACCGGCAATGCCCTGGCTTGGCCCGTCCTCTAAAGCCATCTTTACGGTCCGCCGCTGGCCATCGTCGCGAGCCCGCCCGGAGTCCCAGGGTTCAGGGGACTGCATCGTCCCTGTCGGCGCTCCGGGGCGCTGCTGCGCCGATCGCTCACCCCCTCCCCGGTGCCGACCGAGCCGTAAAGACAGTGCACCCGAGATCAGAGTCCCTGTGACCCTTGACCGGGCGCGCCTGCCGATAATCCGACCAGTGGTCTTGATTTGACGACGTACCTCTATGATACACTTGGAAAATTATCGACTCTACCTTGGGTTTCAGGGGTGTGGAGATGCGTCATAGAAGAGGTGCAGATATGCGCTTGTCGCTCGGTTTGGCTCCCGTGCCGCCATTGGTCAGTGCAGCGGCGGCCAACGGAACCGGACCGCGCCCCTCTCCCTCGCGCCAGACCTGTCGTCTGCGGCCTGTAACTCTCTTCACCTATATGACGATCGCTTGCGCTCCGGTGTGGGCGTTCGACGTACTCACGGCGAATAACCGCTCGTTCGAGACCACTTGTGCTGAGCAGGATAACATCAACATTCCCTTGGTCGCCAAGGGTGCGGCCTATTTTCAAGTCCGGGCAACCCACCCCAAATACCCGTTTGTCGCCACGCCGGGCTGTGGCGCGGATTTTTCTGCAAGTCTCTGCTGTGCGTTTGATTTTTCAGGGTGTCCGGCCGTCGGCACGACCTCCGCTTTGCTGCGCACGGCGGACCTGTCGTGTCAGAAGATATTCGACGATGGTGTCAACGCCTTCAATCTTTGCACTGAACAGTCCTGGTGGCGGCCCGGCGCCATGACTGTGACCGTCCACGGCGCCGCATTCCAGGGCCATCGCTTGGTTCTGAACCGCAAGATTGCCGATGAGGCCTCGTGGCCGGAGGTGCTGGTGATCTATGCGGACGGCAATGTACGGCTCAAGGCACATCCGCCGGCGGGCGTCGGGGACGTCTGTCCCGGCAGTTCCGTGATCATCGGGCCGGCCGCGGCCGATCCGCTCCGGCCCTTTATCGACATCACTGACATTGCTATTGCTCCGGCCCAGCCCTGTTTTCATGTCCGCTATGCGGGCGGCGGCATGGCGCACTATTGCCTGGCGGTCGATCGCCAGGCGGCGCAGTTGAACGTCGCACCCGCCTATCCGAGCGATCGCCCGGTAGTCACTTTTCGCTCGATGTGGGTTGCTGACGGTAACGCCGACGTCGATCACTTGGACTTCGGGTCGACGAGCCTCCCGATCCTGAGTTCCTGGACCGCGGTTGGCGGGGCCGAATGGGTGTTTCGGCGGGCGGTATTCAGTCGGCACAATACCTCGGCGCCCGATATCACGATCAGGGCCACGGATGTTGAAACGACATTGATGCCAAGGCCCTGGAAGCGTTTGCCGGGGCTATGACCTTTGCACTACTCAGCGTTGAGGTATTCGATGATGAGGCACACCATTTTGCTGCGCGCGGTTCTGCTCTCCTTGCTGCCGGCGAGCGTACCGGCCGGCATGGCGTCCACCCCGCTGCCGCCGGTCGCATTTACGGCCGAGGTCCTGCCTGGAGTTGCGGAATTCGCCCTCAGCCGCAGTCGGGGCGGTCGCTTGTCCTTAGTCTACTGCGATCAGGATTGCACGACGATCTATTACAGCGTCTTGTCCGAGCTGGGGATTTGGTCCGCGCCTGAGGTTGTCAAGGCCAACGGGGTCCCACGGATCTTGAATTTCGCCATGGATATAGACCCTTCGGGGACTCCGCATGTGGTCTGGGGAGAGGGTGTCGGTTATCAGGGTACAGGATCGATTCATCATGCCGACAGACAAACAGACGGTGCTTGGTCGGATGTGACTGAAGCCTCCGGTTCCTACGGTCGCCTAAATGCATTACGTATTGCCGGCGACGGCGGGATTGAATTGGTGACGACCAGCGATTACACAGTGGGGGGTGGATACGTTTTCTCTAACGTCTTTTACCTCCACGGTCCGCTCCAGGGGCCGTTGGCGATCGAGGGCATAGACCTTGCCGGTGAGTATATATGGGATGTCGATATCGCTCTCGATGGCGGTAACAGGCCAGTCTTTGCGGTGGCCCAGCAATACTGGGGCGGACGGTTCGCGTCCAAGCTGGTTTACCGCGAAGAGTCCCAATGGAAGGAGCGAGAACTCGGCAGCGCATGGAACTATTGTGCATGGCCGCTCCAGCTTGCGATCGGCGCGGCGATTAATGTCCAGAGATGCGGAAACTATGCCCGATTAGCCGACCCGGAAGCGGCCGTCTCGTGGGCGCCCTCATTGCGTGACGACATGACCATTGATGAATCTGATTCACCCTATTTCGTTGCCGCCAGCGGCAGCAACGTGACCTTGGGGGGCATGGCCTCCGATGGTTTCCTCGTCGTATTGCCGGTCGAAGACCCGTCTTCGACTTGCGGGGCTGATCCCTGTCCAAGCTACACCGCGAGCCGCCTCCTGTACGATAAGGATCAGATCCTGGTCGCCTATCTCGGTGACGATCACGGACTCCGGGTCAAGGGCTACCTCAAGGATCAGGTAGGGGGCTATTTCCATGGCGAGGGGGTGCTGACGGTGACCAAGGTCGGCGCCGGTACCGGCGTCGTTACCCCGACACCCGTGGGAACGGATTGGGGCAATGGGATGACGAGTTACCCCGACGACACGATGGTGACGCTGACGGCCGCGCCCGCGACCGACTCCATCTTTCTCGGCTGGAGCGGGGATTGTGCCGGAACCGCGCCAAGCTGTTTGGTCACCGTGGATGTCACGGACCGCAAGGCGGTCACGGCGAAGTTCGACTGGTTTGCGCAAACGCTGAGGACTCCCCCTGCCTGGCGGCACGCCTTTGGGCGATGAGAGCGAGAAACCCGCCTGGAGTCCGAGGCTTCAACCTTGGGAGGGGGCGCCAAGGCTAAAGCCATCGACCCCGGGGGGCGACGCATCCCGGCGAAACCCTGCCTGTCCGCGGGCGGTGACTGTCGGAGAAGGTAAGCACCGTCTGTAGAACTCGCCCCGGGCGGGGCTGCCGAAGAGGAGGACGCCGTCGGGCACGGCGCGCCAAGTCTCCCCCGCTGGCCGTCCATGAATGAGTCGGGATCGGCGGCCTTGCCCTGACCAAGCAGCCCGGCTAGCATCCCGGGCGCATGGACTACTTCACCCCCGCTACCCGCCGCTGGTTCGCGCAGAACTTTGCCGCACCGACGCCGGCCCAGGCGCGCGGCTGGCCGCTGATCGCCGCCGGGCACCATTGCCTGATCACGGCCCCGACCGGCAGCGGCAAGACGCTGGCCGCCTTCCTGTGGGCGATCGACCGGCTGATGGCGGGCGGTGAGGGTCCGCGGGTTCCCCGGCGGGACGGGGTTTGAAACCCCGTCCCGGACGTTTTCTCCGGCCTCGATCCTTGGAGCGAGCCGGTAGACCGGAAAAACGTTACGGACGGGGCGCATGCCCCGTCCGGCCCGGGGTCGGCGCGTTTCGTCAAGCCGCAACGGCTACTGGGAGCGCCGCACCCCAGTGCGGCGCGGCCTCTCGTCAACCCGCGCCGCCGGGGTTATCTGGGAGATCGCGCCGCACTGGGGTGCGGCGCCCCCAGGCCGGGCCGGAGCGCCTGGAGTCCAAGGCTTCAGCCTTGGCGCGCGCCAAGGCTGAAGCCTTGGACTCCAGGCAGAGGCAACGCGGTCGGCGAGTGCGCCTTAACTGAATGGTAGTGAGGCTTGAAGCCTCGGGCCTCGGCGCCCTTGCCGAGTCCGACCGGTGCGGCTAGCATCCCGGGCGCATGGACTACTTCACCCCCGCCACCCGCCGCTGGTTCGCGCAGAACTTTGCCGCGCCGACGCCGGCCCAGGCGCGCGGCTGGCCGGTGATTGCGGCCGGGCACCATTGTCTGATCACGGCCCCGACCGGCAGCGGCAAGACGCTTGCCGCCTTCCTGTGGGCGATCGACCGGCTGATGGCGGGCGCTGAGGGCGCCGCCGCCGCTCCGCGCGCCCCCGGCGTCCAGGTCCTCTATGTCTCCCCCCTCAAGGCCCTGGTCTACGACATCGAGCGCAACCTGCGCGCGCCCTTGGCCGGGGTCGCCAGGGCGGCGGAGCATCTGGGGCTGGCGGTCGCGCCGCCGCGGGTGGACATCCGCACCGGGGACACGCCCGCGAAGGAGCGCGCCCGGCAGTTGCAGGACCCGGCCGAGATCCTGGTCACGACCCCGGAGTCGCTCTATCTGCTGCTCGGCTCCCGGGCGGCCGGCAACCTGCGCTCGGTCCATACCCTGATCATCGACGAGGTGCATGCCCTGGCGCCGACCAAGCGGGGCGCGCACCTGGCCCTGTCGCTGGAGCGCCTGGCCGCCCTGTGCGGGCGCGACCCCCAGCGGATCGGGCTCTCGGCGACGCTGCGGCCCCTGGCGGAGGCGGCGCTCTACCTGGGCGGCGACCGGCCGGTGGAGATCGTCGACGCCGCCGCCCCGCCGCGTCTGGACCTGCGGGTCTGCGTGCCGGTGCCGGACATGGAGCGCCCGCCGCAGCCGCCGACGCCGCCGCCGGAACTGCGCAGCGGCTCCATCCTCGGTGCCCTCTATGCCCAGCAGGCGGCCCGCCCGCCGGCCGAGAAGGGCATCTGGTCGGCGCTCTATCCGGCCCTGCTGGACGCCATCCGCGCCCACCGGTCCACCATCCTCTTCGTCAACAGCCGGGGCCTGGCCGAGCGTCTGTGCCGGCGCCTGAACGAGTTGGCGGCCGGGGGCGATGAGGCCCCCGATCCGGACCAGGCCCCCGCCCCGGTCCCCGACCTGGTGCGCGCCCACCACGGCAGCGTCAGCCACGAGCAGCGCAGCGCGATCGAGGAGGGCCTGAAGCGCGGCGACCTCAAGGCCATCGTCGCGACCAGTTCGCTGGAGATGGGCATCGACATGGGGGCGGTGGACCAGGTGTTGCTGGTGGAGTCCCCGGGCTCGGTCGCGCGCGGTCTGCAACGGGTGGGGCGGGCCGGGCACGGGGTGGGGGAGGTCAGCAGCGGGCGCATCTTCCCCAAGTTCCGGGGCGACCTGCTGGAGTGCGCCGTCATCGCCGGGCGGATGCTGCAGGGCGAGTTGGAGCCCTTCCGAATGCCCCGCAACGCCCTGGACGTGCTGGCCCAACAGGTCGCCGCCCACTGTGCGGCGGCGGACCGGACGGTGGACGCCTTGCACACCCTGGTGACCCGCGCTGGGCCCTATCGGGAACTGTCGCGGGCCGCCCTGGAGGCGGTGCTGGAGATGTTGTCGGGCCTCTACCCGGGCGGCGATTTCGCGGATCTCAAGCCGCTCCTCGCCTGGGACCGGGCGAGCGCGACCCTGAGTGCGCGCCGCGGCACGGCCCTGATCACCCGGCTCAACGCCGGCACCATCCCGGACCGGGGCTACTACGGGGTCCATTTGGGCGCGGAGGGCCCGCGGATCGGCGAGTTGGACGAGGAACTGGTCCATGAGACCAAGGCCGGGGACTGCATCCTGCTCGGCGCCTCCACCTGGCGGGTGGAGAGAATTACCCGCGACCGGGTCATCGTCTCACCCGCGCCCGGCGAGCCCGGCAAGCTCCCCTTCTGGCGCGGCGAGGGCCCCGGACGGCCGCTGGAACTGGGGCGCGCGATCGGCGTCTTCTGTCGCCGCTTGGCGGCCATCGAGGGCGAGGAGGCCCCGGCCTGGGTCCAGACACAGGCGCCGCTCGACGACCTGGCCGCGCTCAATCTGGCCACCTATGTGCGCGAGCAGCGGGAGGCGACCGGTCAGGTCCCGAGCGACCGCACCATCGTCGTGGAGCGCTTTCGCGACGAGTTGGGCGACTGGCGGGTCTGCATCCTGACCCCCTTCGGTGCGCCGATCCATGCCCCCTGGGCCATGGCCCTGCAAGGCCGGCTCAGTCGCCGCGAGGGGTTCGAGGTCCAGGTCATGTATACCGACGACGGCATCGTGCTGCGCCTGGCGGACGGGGAGGACCTGCCGACCCTGGACGAACTGCTGCCGGACCCGGCGGAGGTGACGGACGAGGTGACCGGGCAACTCGCCGCCACGGCACTCTTCGCCGGCCTGTTCCGCGAGAATGCGGCCCGGGCACTGCTGTTGCCGCGCCGCCGGGCCGCGGGCCGCCAGCCGCTCTGGGCGCAACGGCTGCGTGCCCAGGCACTGCTCGCCACGGTGCGCCGCTACCCGGGCTTTCCGATGGTGATCGAGACCTATCGGCAGGCACTGGGTGATGTCTTCGACCTGCCGGGCTTAAAAGAGGTCCTGAGCGCCGTCCAGACCCGCACCATCCGCGTGCATGAGGTCGAAACGGCGCACGCCTCACCCTTCGCCCGCTCGCTCGTCTTCGCCTATGTCGCCGCCTATCTCTATGAGCAGGACGCCCCGCTGCCGGAGCGCCGCGCCCAGGCCCTGACCCTGGACCGCGCCCTGCTGGCGGAACTGCTGGGTCAGGCCGAACTGCGCGAACTGATCGACCCGGAGGTCCTCGCCGAGCTGGAGGCGGAGCTGCAGCACCGGGTGGACGGGCGCCGCGCCCGCGACGCGGATGAACTGCACGATCTGCTGCGTCGCTTGGGCGATCTGAGCGAGGCCGAGATCGCCGAGCGGTGCGTCGGGTACGGGTCGGGCACCGATGCGGCGGGGGATGCCGCTCCGATTACGATTACGACAACGACAACGACAACGACGCACGGGACGGGTACCGGCCCGGCGGGCGACCCCGCCGATTCCGGGTCCTGGCTGCGGGTCTTGAAGGACCAACGCCGCGCCGTCCCCCTGCTCATCGACGGCGAACACCGCTGGATCGCCGCCGAAGACGCCGGACTCTACCGCGACGCCCTGGGCCTGGTCCCGCCCGCCGGGCTGCCCGAGGCCTGTATCGCCCCCACCCAGGCCCCCCTCGAACAGTTGCTGCGGCGCTACGCCCGCACCCATGGCCCCTTCCTCACCCGCGAGCCCGCCGCGCGCCTGGGCCTGCGTCCGGCCCAGGTCGAACCGGTCCTGCGCCTGCTCGAATCCCAGGGCGCCCTGGTCCGCGGCGAGATCCGCCCGGCGGGCACCCAGCCCGAGTGGTGCGAGGTCGAAGTCCTGCAACGCCTGCGCCGCCGCACCCTGGCCCGCGCCCGGGATGCCGTGGCGCCGGTCGATGGTGCCGCCCTGGGGCGCTTCCTCCCCGCCTGGCACGGCATCGGCGAGGACCGCAAGGGCCCGGAGCGGCTCCTGGAGGCGGTCACGCAACTCGCCGGTCTGAGCCTGCCCTGGTCCCAACTGGATCGCGTCCTGCTGCCCGCCCGGGTCCCGGGCTATCGCCCCCAGGACCTGGACCTGCTGGCGGCCACTGGTCAGATCGTGTGGATCGGGCGGGGCGCCCTGGGGCCCAAGGACGGCCGGGTCGCCTTGTACCCGCGCGCGGGCGGCGAATGGCGCACGGCCGACACCGGGGCAGCGGAGCCGCCGGCACCGCTGCCGGGCCTCCTGCTGGAGCACCTGCGCGAACGCGGCGCTTGCTTCCTGATGGAACTGACGGCGGCGGCCGAGCGCGCGGGGCTCGCAGGTGCGCGCGATGCCTTTGAGTCGGCCGTCTGGGACCTGGTCTGGGCCGGGCTCATCACCAACGACACCTTCGCCCCCCTGCGCGGCCTTGCCGGGGGCGCCCGCACCCGGCACCGCGGGCGGGAACCGGCCCTGACCGGCGGACGCTGGTCCCTGGTCGCGGACCTCGCCGGACGGGACACGCCGCCGCCCAGCGAGACGGGGCTTCTGCTCGCCCAGGCCCGCCGGCTGCTCGAACGCTATGGCGTCGTGAGTCGGGAGGCGGTCCAGGCGGAGGGGCTGCCCGGCGGCTTCGCGCCGCTCTACCGGGTCTTGAAGCAACTGGAGGAGTCCGGGCGGGTGCGCCGGGGTTGGTTCGTCGCGGGGCTGTCCGGGGCCCAATTCGCCCTGGCCGGGGCCCTGGAACGCCTGCGTGCCGCGCGCCTGGAGGAGTCGCCGCTCGACGGCTTCACGGAGCCCGAGGTGCGCGTCCTGGCCGCCCTGGACCCGGCCAACCCCTATGGTGCCCTGCTGCCTTGGCCGGACACCGCGGCCGGTGCCGAGAGCGGTACCGCACCGCGCCGCATCGGCGGGGCCTGGGTCATCCTGGTGGCCGGCAAGCCGGTCCTGTATCTGGGCAGCAGCGCCCGTGCGCTGCTGAGCTTCCCGTCGTCCCTGAGCGAGACCGGCGGGGAACTGCACCTGGCCCTGGCCGCCCTGTGCCGCCTGCCTGCCGGCGGTCGACGGCGGCTGCTCATCCAGACCATCGACGGCCGGCCGGCACTCCAATCGCCGCTGCGCGAGACCATGCTCGCCGCCGGCTTCGCGTCCGATTACGATGCCCTGGTGCCGTCGCGCACGAGTCAATGAACCTAAAATCCACAGATGAACACAGATGAACACAGATGTTCTTTAGAATCGTCATGCGCTTATCGCTACTGTCACAAGCACCTGCAAGGTGAGTCCCCGACCAGGCATAAGCCAATGAATAATCTGTGTTCATCTGTGTTCATCTGTGGATAACTACTCTTTATGAGATGAACCCTGATGATTGCTGACTCTGCTGGACTACTCTTGGTCGCCGGGGTGGACGAGGCCGGCCGCGGCCCCCTGGCCGGCCCGGTCTGTGCTGCCGCGGTCATCCTGGACCCCGCGCGCCCCATCCCCGGGCTCGGCGACTCCAAGCAATTGAGTCCCAGGCGGCGCGAGGCCCTGGAACTCGCCATTCAATCGCGCTCGCTCGCCTGGTCCGTCGCCTGGGCGAGTGCCGCGGAGATCGACGCCATCAATATCCTTCAGGCGAGCCTGCTCGCCATGGCCCGCGCCGTCGCGGCGCTGGAGCGCCGCCCCGACCGTGTCCTGGTGGACGGCAACCGCGCCCCGGACTGCGGTTGCCCGGTGCAGACCATCATCCGCGGCGACGCCCTGGTCCCCGCCATCGGCGCCGCCTCCATCCTCGCCAAGGTCGCGCGCGACCGGCTCATGTGCCGCCTGGACCTGGACTTTCCCGGCTACGGCTTCGCCGCCCACAAGGGCTATCCCACCGCCGTCCATCGCGCCGCGCTGCACCGCCTCGGACCCTGCCCGGAGCACCGGCGCAGCTTCGCGCCGGTGCGTGGGATGAGGGATGAAGGATGAAGGATGAGGGTGCGGGAGGGTTGCGCGGGCTGCTCGATGGCAGCCTGGGGTCCTGATGCAGTACCTCTCCCGTTCCTACGCTCCCGCGACTCACTGCCATTAAGTCAAGCGCGCAGCCCAGGCGGCTGGAGTCCAAGGCTTCAGCCTTGGATAGGTTGCGCCAAGGCGCAAGCCGCGGACCCAGCGGGGCGCCGCTGGCTGGAACCATGATCGAGGCCCCCGCGCGATTCAAGACTCGCCCTTGATCGCGCCGGCCACCACTTGCCGCAAGCGGTCGGATTCGTTGCGCGCCGCGGCAAGCAGTCGCTCCCCATTGTCCAGCGGCTGACCGCTCTCCAGCAGCTTGTGATCACCGCGAGTCGCTAAGCGTCGCGCAACGACGCCGTGGGAGCGGCTTCAGCCGCGACGAGGCGTCGCGGGATACCCGAGCATCGCGGGTCATCGCGGCCTTGGGTCGCGGCTAACGGCCATGAGGGCTTGTCCGTCACCCCGGGACATGAAAGGTCCTTGTGGGAGCGGGGCCGCGGCCAACGCTGCTGCCGTGTTCACGGCGCCGCCCGTCGCGGCTGAAGCCGCTCCCACAGCGTCGCTGCGCGACCTTCAAGGGAAAGCCGCTCCCATCGTGGGCTTCCATGTTTCGGTGTAACGGACAACCCGGCGACCTGGAGTCCAAGGCTTCAGCCTTGGACAAATTGCGCCAAGGCGCAAGCTCCGGCCACCTCGAGGGTGACATTCGTCGCGGCCTGGGGGCCGCTCCTACGGTGTAGGAGCGGCCCCCAGGCCGCGACGGGTTGCCGCAAGGGCGCGTGGCCGGAGTTCTTGATCAAGGCCCCGCAACCCCTTGGCCTCGCATCGTAGCGCCCCGGCGCCGACGCATCGCGATCCGCAAAGGCCATCGGCAGGACCCGCGGCACCCCCGGCGGCCGATCGTTGCGCGATCGTCCGATGCGCCGCCTCCGGAACCTTACCGCCGGGTTCATGCCGGCGACACACAACATTTCTTATAGACTTGACCTGACCTGGATCAACGAATCGCAGTTGCAACGCATCGACCCTTTGATTAATCTGCTCCCCCCGCGAGTCGGAATTGTCCGGGCGGTCCCTCAAATGCGGCGCCAGCCTCTCAGCGGACAGTCGGCGCAGGGATTGCGCGCCTCGTGCGTGCGGGAGTGCCTCGATCCCGTGCACATACCGACGATGACACGTCGCGACTAGGTTCAGGTGGGCGAGTTGGTCCAGGGGCGGTCCCACTTTGAGGCGATATGGTCTTGGCGGCGGAGTGACGTAGCCATCACCAGGGTGGCTGGAATACTTGGGTGCGGGACTGGATTCAGTTTCGTACCTTGGTATTCTAGTCCGATCTAGAACACAAGCGACCCGTGCCAGTCTAGGCTGGCTGCGGCCTGTCTCGAGTTAGAACACGTTAAGTAAGAAATAGTCCGGGCACATTATGTCGAATAAAGCCTCTTTAGTGGCTGGAGGGCTCGGCGGCTCTCTTCCGGTTGTCGTCCAGCTAATCAACGCTGATCCTACAACCATTTTCTCTAGCTTTGATGTTATGGTGTTTTCAGGCTTTATCGTAAGATTCATCTTTCTTGTCGGTCTTGGTATTCTGTTTGTTTGGATCAATTCCGAGACCGATAAAACCAAAGCGTTCCAGCTTGGAATTATGGCGCCTGCATTGGTGGTAGTATTCTTGAACGGCTCAAATCTTAGTGATGCAAGAAAGGAGCTTTCTGTGGCAAGAAAGGAACTACAGTTCCGCATGATGGACCAAATACCACCGGATGAAGCTACCAAACAACCCAATGCCTCTGACACTGGTTTTCTATTTTCGGTTATCGGAGATGCGCACGCTCAACCGACACAATCAGACGTCAAACTAAAAGGCGTACACCGCGATCCAACAGCCCTTTCTCGATTTGCCTACGGGTTCTCAGGGCAGAACAATAACGGTTGGTTCGTGATTGTTGGGTCGCATCGCACCTTAGAAGCGGCTAATCTTCAAATTCTTGAGCTTAAGAAGATGGGGTACGACGCTCAAGTCTTTGATAGATTCGCAACTAATTCTTATTATGGAGTTATGATTGGGTCCTGGCTTTCGCTCAGTGAAGCTCAAGCATTGCGCTCCGAAGCCGTCGGAGACGGGCTTCCCAGAGATACTTATCTTTGGAGTTTCTCGCCGTGACGACGGTTACGGTGACAGTTTACTAAATGCACTGAATGCGGATGGGCGTTGAACGAAACCCGTAATTACTGTATTTAGTAAACTGTCACCGTAATTCGCATTCATGGATTTTGAGATCGTCGGAAGCATTTCCAGCATTGAGCCTGTAGCTGTCGGCCCAGGCATACGCGATTTGCCGCGGTTGCGAAAGCAATACGGCAAAGGAAACTGGAGGAAGTTGAAAGGATTCGCAAACGTTCGGCTTATTGACGGCACAGTTCATACTGCCGAATTGCACTGGTATGAAGCGCATGGCATCGGCAAGAAAGAATTCAAGATAAAGTTCCCACTACTTGACTAACTGAATCATGACCACAAACGAAAAAAAGCAATTGCCTTTTGCTGTTTGTATCAGCAATGAAGACTACCCAGCATCTCTAGAAGTCGGTAAATTGTATCAGATTATACCCGACGAGGCGGCGGAATCGCACGGTTACATTCGCGTAATTGATGAAAGCGGAGAAGACTATGGCTACAGTAGAGATCGCTTTTTCCCCATCCAGATCCCCGCTGCTTTGCAGGAAGCTTTACTGAAAGCAGCCTAAAAAAGGAACGGATACTGGGCGGATGCTGGGGACGGCGGATACTGGGGACAGACCACGGTTTCTGCTCCAGCAAGCCATGAGCAACTGCTCTTCCAACAAGTTGAAAGAGCCTTCTCCAAGGTCTACAGTTACTACATGAGCGACTGGTCCTCCTGTCCTGCCGTTGAGCGCGACCCTGAAAAAGTCAGCGGAGCATGGGTCTTGCGAGGCACCCGTGTCCCGGTTTCGGCCCTGTTTGAAAACCTTGAAGATGGGGCGCAACCAGCGGATTTCGTTAACTGGTTTCCAGGTGTTACACTTCAACAGGCTTGCGCCGTGTTGGAGCACGCCGGCAAAAGGGGCCCGTCGGCAAAAGGGGCCGGGCTCGAGTTATTTTTGGTCTTGCCGTCCCGAAATGTATCCGAGCTTGGCCTCTTTTTGCTATTGATACCCGGAACGCAACGGGTTGCGACGAACCCGAAACGAGAGTCAAGGAACTTCTGTGATGCTGACTGATTCCGCGATCCAACAAGCCGTGGCCCGCGTTGTCGCGGCGGCCCAAGCGCCACTGAAGGTCATCCTGTTCGGCTCCTATGCCCGCGGCGACGCGGACGAGGGCTCGGATTTGGACCTGTTGGTAGTGGAGCGGGAAATCGCCGATGCGACCGGCGAATATCTTCGGCTGCGCGACGCCGTCGGTTTGCTGGGCGTAGGCGTCGATCTGCTTCTCTATCCGGCTGAGCAGTTCGAGCAACGACGCGACTGGTGCAGCACCCCTGTATATTGGGCGGTACGCGAAGGGAAGCTTCTCTATGACATCGCGCCTTGATGAAGCTCTGCATCTGCTGGCCGCCGGTTCGCGGGACCGAACCGCTTTCCAAATTCTCAGGGGAAAAGTGGTCAATACCCTTTTCCAATGAATCCAACAAAGAGTAATGCCCGGATCGGTCTCCGCGCGCTGGACCAAACCGACTACTTCAAACGGCGGGTGCTGCGCGAGCGGCCCTATATTCAACTTGCCTGGTGCGAGCAGGCAGTATCGGCACCCGAGGCAATCGAGGTGCAACCTGACGGACGCATTCGCCATTGGCTTTATGTCGATGCACTCGGCAAGCATCTTCGTGTTGTTACCTTGGCCGATGGCAAGACCTTGCACAATGCCTTTCCAGATCGAACCTACCAGCGCGAGCGACCATGACCTTTGAATACTTTCCCGATACCGATACACTTTATATCGCGTTCCGTTCAGGGCCTGGCGCCGACGCCGCGGAGGTCGCCCCGGATGTGATCTTCGATTATGATGCTCTGGGTAACGTGATCGGTCTTACCGTAGAGCATGCAAGCGAACGTGCCGACCTCAGTTCGTTTTCAGTGTCGCGGATTCCGCCGCTCGCGGCATAACTCGGCTAGTAGGAAAAGTAGGGAATCCCGGGGACAGTTTACTTAATTCCCGGGAAATAGTGGACACACCCTGAAGTATCCCCCGAACCTGAGCCGGACTCAATACGCTTGCGATAGGATTGAATCGTCGAAATGGGCGTCGAACTGCATGATGACGGGGGACTGATCTGCGGCTTTCAACTTCAGCCGCAAGGACCAGCCATCGCCCTCGATCTTAGCGCGCTCGATGCGCTGCAGCCACCCGGGCATGGCCTCTGGCTGCATTTCAACTTCAACGATCGGCGTGCCATCGAGTGGGTCAAGGCGTGCGCCTGGCTCAGCCCGGAAAGCCGGGACTTGCTGCTGTCGGGCGAACACAATACGCGCATTGAAGTGACCGGCAGCACCATCGCCGGAGTCCTGTCCGACGTCCTTGCGGACGATCCGGACGAATTCGGCATGTTCCACTTCTACGCCGATCAGACATGCCTGTTGACTGGCCGGCACCATACGATCTCAGCGGCGGGTCTGTTACGCGCGGACCTGCGTCGCGGCGTGCCGATCGCGAACACCGCCGCCTTGCTGAACCGCCTCTGGGGGCATGTGCTCGCGACGTTTAAGAAGATGGTCGCCGCCTATGGGGAGATTATCGACGATGCCGAGGATCGGGTCTTCGCCGGCCGCGATTGCGAGATGAATTTCGGGCAGCATCGCCTGGCGATGGCGCGCTTGCGACGCCAAGTGGCCGCCAACGGCCATGCCTTGCGCGACCTTCCCGGGCATCTTCCGCCGTGGTGGGACGGGCCGGCGTCCAAGGAGTTGATGAGGTTGGGGCGGACGCTGTCGTCGGTCACCCAGGACCTCGAACTCGTGCAGGAGCGGGCGCGGCTGCTGAACGAGGAGATCGATCGACGCCTCACCGAACGAACGAACCGCAACCTCTATTTCGTCTCCGTTGCGGCGACCGTGTTTCTGCCCATCACCCTGCTGTCCAGCATCTTCGGCATGAATGTCGGCGGCCTGCCGTGGCTTGATGATCCCAACGGGTTCGCCTGGGTCATGGGGTGCATGCTGGCCGCCGTCGTCATCGCTGTCGTCTTGATTTACCGGCGCCGTATGCTTTAGCGGGGCAAGGCGTCAATGCTCCAGGTCGGGGGCCTTGATCATCGTTCCGGCCAGCGGCCACCTTCTGGAGTCCAAGGCTTCAGCCTTGGTCCTGTACATCCAAGGCTGAAGCCTTGGACTCCGGCCCGGGGCGGCCGGAACAACGATCAAGGCCAGGTCGGGCAATGCTGGCGCCTTGCCCGACCTCACCGCCGCCGCGCGGTGGCAGGTTACTTCTTGATCATTTCGTCTTTCATGCCGGCGTCGAAGAAGTCCTTGTGTGCCTTCTCGAAGTCAGCACAGGCGGCCCCAGCCTTGGCCAGATTCATCCGCGTGCACTTTCTGGTCCCCTTGGCCAGGTCGGCACAGGCGCCGCCCGGCGCAAACAGCGGGGCGCAATCCTTATGCATTTGCGCCTTCAGGGCCGCCTCGTCCTCGGCGGCCATCGCCACCGCACCGAAAAGAAACAACATGCAGAACACTGGAAGTTTCATTCTTGTCTCCCGATCAGCAAAGGCGTTGCGATACTGCTTGTCGGCAGTATCGATTCGTTGAGCATCGCTGCCTGCCGCGACGCGGCGAATACGATGCAAATGAACTCTAGCAGCGGCGCAAGGAAATATCAAGGTTCCAAAAGACTCGATCATGAAACCGCAGCATTCACTGTGCGACGGGGGTCAGCTAACTGGTGACCCCGGTTCTTCCTGGAAGTCGAGACTCGCTCAGTCAGGCACTTGTGCGGTCGCGTTGACCTTGAAGACGTAGATCTCATGAAGCTCACGATCATAGCCGGGATAGAGTCCCTTGGGCATACCGAGGACGATTCTCTTGCCGCGATTGGCCAAGACCAGCATTTCGCCCGCATCGGCGTCGAACGCAATGCCTTCGACCTCGCCTACATCGCGCAAACCGGACAGCGCCAACTCATGAGTCACGTACGCCGCGGTGGCTTTCGCATCGGCACCGAGCCGCCAGACATTGTCGACTTCTTTCTGGTCGGCGTCGCCGTCATCGGCGGTGATATACAGTGAGCCACGGACAGCGGCGATCCCTTGCTGCCATTGCGGCACGGGGCGCAGATGGAGTTTTCCCGCGTAACGGCCGGTGGCCAGATCGTAGCGGTAGATGTAATTCCCGTTTACCCAGTCGGTCATCCAGATCACGCCATTCGGGGCGTCCACGGCGACCGCGCTGACCTCGACCTGACCCGAATCGGGTTCCCAGGGAATCGTCCTCTTGAGTTTGAGTGTAGCCGCATCATAGACCGCGATTTGAATGTCGCGACCGCGACCGTCCTCGAACCACTCGACTCCGGCAAACAGTTCACCGTTATACGCACTGATATCGCCAAGGTGATTGGCCGGCTTTTCGAGGTCCGCGAAGGGTTGCTCATTTGACATCAGCAGTGTTCCATCCTTGGAATAGGTGTAAAGCTGGGTGCTGCCGCTGACAAAGTAGTGCTTGCCATCGGTGGCGACCCCCTGGCGTCCGGCGACATCCAAGACCTTGAGCAACTCGTAGCTGGTGTGTTGCTGTGCGGGTAGCTCACTGACTACGAACAGCAAAGCGCAGCCGATCGCGGCTGTCCAACAGGACGTTTTTCGGTGGTTCACGATTCGCTCCAACTCAGCGGTGGGGTATGAATTGCTCAACTGTCGCGGACCTTGATCACAAATCCGCCCGCGGGCCTCGGGGCGCAGAGCGCCCAACACATGCGTGACACCGCTGGAGCGGTGTCACGAGGGGGTGGGGGCGGACTTATGATCAAGGCCACTATCGCGGACCGACCCGGCGGTGCGTTGCCGCCAGGTCGCGCCCAACCTGAGCCGGCAGCGCTAGCGAATATTCGGAATCTCGGCGCGGACGCGCTCGATGACGGGCTTGGGCATCGGGATATAGCCGAGATCGGACGCCATCGCCTGACCATCCGCGAGCGCCCAGGTGACGAAGTCGCGCAGGGCCGCACCGATCCGCTCGTTGCCGTGCGCGCGGAAGAAGAGCATCCAGGTAAAGGTGACGATCGGATAGGCCGCCGGGTCAGCGGGGTCAGTCACCCAGATGCGCAGGTCCTTGCCCGTGAGGTCCGCGTCGGCCAGGGCCGCCTGTCCGGACTCGTCGCTGGGCGCAACGAACTGACCGGCGGCATTCTCCAGCATCGCCACCTGGGCGTTGGTCGAGGTGGCGAAGAAATACTCGATGTAACCGATCGAACCAACCGTCTGGTTGACGGTGGCGGTGACGCCATCGTTGCGCGGTGCGCCGATGATATTCGGCTGGTTCGGCCAGGACACCGAGGTGCCGGTGCCGACCCGATTGCGGAAGGACTCGTTGATGGCGCTCAGGTGTTGGGTGAAGACGAAGGTGGTGCCCGAGGAATCGGACCTACGCACGACCCGGATCCGCCGGTCGGGGATGGTGACACCCGGATTGGCGGCGATGATCCGCGCATCGGTCCAGTTGGTGATCTCACCGGAGAAGATCAGCGGGTAGACGGCGCGCGGCAGGCGCAGGTTGTCGATTCCCGGCAGGTTGTAGGCGAGCACGATCTCACCGGCTGTCATCGGCAGCACCAGCACCCCGCCGCGCACCTGCGCCATCTCCTCGTCGGTCATGGCCGCGTCGCTGGCGCCGAAATCAAAGGTGCGGTTGATCACGTTGCGCACCCCGGTGCCGCTGCCGACCGACTGGTAGTTGATCCGTATCCCCCGGTTGTCCCGGTTGAAGTGACGAAACCAGGCCGAGTAGAGCGGGAACGGGAAGCTCGCCCCGCCGCCGTTGATCCGGACCTGCTGGGCCTGCGCCGGCAGGCTGAGCAAGATGGTAAGGGCCAAGACGAGCGCGGCGGCGCCGATACGGTGCATAGGCATGCGAGTGCTCCTGACTGGGGTTAACCTAAAATCCACAGATGAACACAGATGAACACAGATTTTCTTCGCATTGTCATGCGCTTATCGCAATTGTCACAATCGTCGGCAAGGTGAGTGCCCAGCCAAGCGTAAGTCAATGAATCATCTGTGTTAATCTGTGTTCATCTGTGGATGACTGCTCTTTCTGGGGTTACAAGGTTGGGCCGGCAGCGCCCGCGGGGCCTGGATCAGGGTTCCGGCCACGCGGTGTCGTAGGGTGGACAAGCGCAGCGCAGTCCGCCAGCGGCGGCGCGGGATTCGGTGGACTGCGCCGGCGCTTGTCCACCCTAAGGTCGAAACGATGATCGAGGCCGCACGCGGCGTCCGAAGCGCCACGGCAGGATCATCGCACCGCGCTGTGACGGAACCATGAACCCAAGCGTTGCAGTGGGTTGATCGGCACGCACGCCGGGGCAGTCGGGGACCGGCGGCGCGACCGGGCTCAGTCCTCCAGGTCGGCCACGGCCAGGCGCCGCAGGGTGGCGCGTTGTTTGCGGTAGTGCTCGTCCATGCGGTCGATGATGCCGGCGAGAAAACGCACGGTCTCGACGATCCTGGGTCCTTTGTTGAGCATGGCGCACTCGGCCATGATGCTCATGCCCGCGTCCGATACCTCGGCGCGCGAGGGGGCGCCCGTCTTGGCCATGCCCTCCAGGATCTGGGTCGCCCAGATCACCGGCACATGGGCCGCCTCGCACAGCCACAGGATTTCCTGCTGGACCTCGGAGAGCCGCTCGAAACCCACCTCCACCGCCAGATCGCCGCGCGCGATCATCACCCCGACCGGGGGCCGGCGCAGGCTCGCCAGCAGGAGCCGCGGCAGGTTCTCGAAGGCCCGGCGGTTCTCGATCTTGAGCACCACCCCCAACTGCTGCGCGCCCAAGCGGTCGAGTTCGGCATGCAATTGGGCGATGTCCTGGGGCTCGCGCACGAACGACAGTTGCACCATGTCCGCCAGCCGGACGACCTCAGGGAGGTCGGCCAGGTCCTTGTCGGTCAGGGCGGACATGGCGAGCGGCGTGTCCGGGAAGTTGATGCCCTTCTCGGCGCGCAGCTTGGCCCCTTTCGGGCCGGTCTGGGTGATGGTGACGGTGATCCGCTCGCCATCGTTGGCGGCGACCACCCCGCCGATCTTGCCATCGTCGAACCAGACCGCGTGTCCGGGACGGGCGCACTCGAAGGCGGCCGCGAGGGTGCAATGGACCTGGGCGGGGGTGACGACGGTGCCGTCCGCGGCGCGCTCGGCACCCTGGCCGGGCGCATCACAGCGGGTCAAGATCAGCAGATCGCCAACGGCCAGCGCGATCGGTTCGATGACTTCCGGCACATTGACGAACTCGCCGATCCCGACGGGTTCACCGGCGCGCCAGGCGGTGACCCGGGTAGCCTCCTCCACATAGGCAGTCTGTTCGATCTCGGCGACCCAGGAGGCTCCCTGCGCCGCGCACACATGCAAGCGATGCCCCTGGCCGCGGGCGTCGGTGAAGTCGAGCTGGTCGCCCACGGCGAGCTGACCGAGCAGCCCGCCGCTGACCTCCAGGCGCAGGCGCAGGCCCGGGGGCCGCGGCTCGGCCGCCTCGGCGGGGGTCAGCCAGACCCGGCCCGGGTGCGCCAGCCGACCGAAGCAATCGCGCTGC
>Ga0247841_10003725_pt1 | contig 27570 bp, 19 predicted proteins | sample LaCruzMarch2015__2_FD_192410 | JGI IMG/M metagenome (GOLD analysis project Ga0247841, IMG submission 192410) | Freshwater microbial communities from meromictic Lake La Cruz, Castile-La Mancha, Spain - LaCruzMarch2015_18m | ecosystem: Environmental > Aquatic > Freshwater > Lake | place: Spain... | reverse complement strand
CCGCGCAGCGGGCCTGACGGGTGGGCTCCGTGGTCCCCCAGGGTCCGCCGTGCGGACTCTGGCCCCGTGATTGCCGGTCGCGGCTGGCACGGTGAGCGGGCGCGCCTAAAATGGCCAAAGTCGAGATCCAGTGACCCCCGGTCTCGCCGGGGGTGGTCCAGGTCACTCCCACCTCCACATCGAAAGCGCCCGACAGTGCCTCGTATAGAAACTCGATCGTGGGCACGGTACTCGCCTGGTACCAGTCGGGCTGCATCCCCGCGGGCCCGTCCCAGGCCCCCTCGGCGACGGCACGGTAGAGGGTCTTGTCCGGTACCTTTTCCTCCATGTACTTCTCCTTAAGTACCACAACAGAATTATTTATACAGCAGAATTATTATAACTTCTTGATATATAAGGCATCGCATTATTCACGCTCTTATCGCGATTGGGTAGATGTACTTACCAAAGGCCATATAGCCGTCCTGGGTTCCGCTCTGCTCGGTCGTAGCCATGTAATTCGGACCGGCCAGGGTCAAGGCCACCGCCGTCATTTCCGCCGTGTCGTACTCGCCGTCAACGGTGAGTTCCGGCACCAGACTCCGGCCGAAGATTGCCGGATACCGCTGCTCCAGATAAACAAAAGAATTGACGACCGAGGTGGGTGCGCAGGCCGAGTCGCCGATGAGGCCCACATCCTGTTGCTTGAGCGTCCCGAACAGGTCCGGGTCATTGTAGGCGGTGATGAGGTCCGCGTTGCCTGGTGAGGAGAAGAGCGCGAGCGAGGCGCCGGCGAGGCATAGCGGCCAGAGTCGGCGCAGGGCCGCGCGGGGCACGGCTGAACAAAGGGTGCTGAAGGCACCGGACAGGTGCCGTGGTTGGGCGTGTGATTGTTGCGGCATTTGATGTACTTCCCGTAGATTTGATCAGCAGGGGGCTGGCAGGTGTCCCTGCGGGCACTTCGGGACATTCCGGCCGGAGACCGATGACCTTGGTGCCCTGGCCGGTCGGCATCCCCGTACCCGCTGCCCCCTCATCCGCGAACACCGGGCTTGGACGCCTGGGTTCACTCGGCAGCGATCTAAGCGAGAAATGTGCCAGACCCATGCGGGGAGCCTGGAAATAGTCAGGTATCCAGCAACGGCAAGGCTTGCGGGGCAGCGGGTGCTGCGGGCGGCTCCAGCAACAAGTGTACGCAGGGACCCGTGGTGTAAAAAAAGCTGACAGGTGTGTACCCGGAGTCCAAGGCTTCAGCCTTGGCGCCCCTCCAAGGCTGAAGCCTTGGACTCCAGGAGGTGGTGCAGCCCTTACCCTAACGGCAGTGTCGTCCAGCGTAGGACCTGCGGTCAGGACGGGAATCCGGTAAGATCCCGGCGATTATCCCACAAGGCCCTTCCTCTCAACGATGGTCAGCAATCTGCTCAAGAAGATCTTCGGCAGCCGCAACGAGCGGCTGGTCAGGAAGCTCCTCAAGTCCGTTAGCCGGATCAATGTCCTGGAGCCGGATCTCCAGGCCCTTTCAGATGCGGCACTCGCCGCGAAGACCCAGGAGTTCCGCAAGCGGCTCGCAGGCGGGGAGGACCTCGAAGCGCTGCTGCCCGAGGCCTTCGCGGTCGTGCGCGAGACCGGGCGGCGGGTGCTCGGGATGCGTCACTTCGATGTCCAGATGGTCGGCGGCATGGTCCTGCACCAGGGCAAGATCGCGGAGATGCGCACCGGCGAGGGCAAGACCCTGGTCGCCACCCTGGCCGGCTATCTCAACGGGCTGCCCGCCAAGGGTGTCCATGTGGTGACGGTCAACGACTATCTCGCCCGGCGCGACGCCTGCTGGATGGGGCGCATCTACCACGCGCTGGGTCTGTCGGTCGGGGTGATCAACTCCTCCGGCATGATGGGTCCGGACGCCGCCTCCTACCTGTTCGATCCCTCTTACGAGCCGGCGGCCGAGGGGCAGGGCTACCGCCACCTGCGCCCGGTCAGCCGCCGCGAGACCTATGCCGCGGACATCACCTACGGCACCAACAACGAGTTCGGCTTCGACTATCTGCGCGACAACATGGCCTTCGAGCCGGGGCAGCGCAGCCAGCGCCCGCCCTTCTACGCCATCGTCGACGAGGTGGACTCGATCCTGATCGACGAGGCGCGCACGCCGCTGATCATCTCCGGCCCCTCCGAGGGCGATACCGACCTGTACCGGCAGATCGACGCCATCATCCCGCGCCTCACCCGCCAGTCCCCGATGACCAACGAGGAGGGCAAGCCCGACTTCGGTCCCGGTGACTACTCGGTGGACGAGAAGTCCCGCCAGACCTTCCTGAGCGAGGAGGGCCACGAGCACGTCGAGGAGATGCTGACCGAGATGGGCCTGCTGGCGCCGGGCGAGAGCCTCTACGACGCCACCAACATCGCCCTGATGCACCACGTCTACGCGGCCCTGCGCGCCCACGCCCTGTTCCAGAAGAACGTCGAGTACATCGTGCGCGACGGCCAGATCATCATCGTGGATGAGTTCACCGGCCGCACCATGCCCGGCCGGCGCTGGTCCGAGGGGCTGCACCAGGCGGTGGAGGCCAAGGAGCGGGTGCCGATCCAGCAGGAGAACCAGACGCTCGCCTCCATCACCTTCCAGAATCTGTTCCGGCTCTACCCCAAGCTCGCGGGCATGACCGGCACGGCGGACACCGAGGCCTACGAGTTCCAGCAGATCTACGGGCTCGAGGTGGTGGTCATCCCCACCAATCAGCCGATGATCCGCAAGGACAACGGCGATCTCGTGTACCTGACCCAGGAGGAGAAATACAAGGCGGTCGTCGAAGACATCCGCGACTGTGTCACCCGCGGCCAACCGGTGCTGGTCGGCACCGCCTCCATCGAGACCTCGGAGCTGGTCTCCAAGCTCCTGATCGAGGGCCAGGTCCCCCACGAGGTGCTCAACGCCAAGCAGCACGAGCGCGAGGCCGGCATCGTCGCCCAGGCGGGCCGCCCCGGCGCCGTCACCATCGCCACCAACATGGCCGGCCGCGGCACCGACATCGTGCTCGGCGGCAACCTGGAGGCGGAACTGGAACAGGCCGGTCCGGACGCCGACGCGCAGGCCATCCGCGCCGCCTGGACGGCGCGCCACGCGGCCGTGGTCGCCGCCGGCGGGCTCCATGTGGTCGGCACCGAACGCCACGAGTCCCGGCGCATCGACAACCAGTTGCGCGGTCGCTCCGGGCGCCAGGGCGACCCGGGTTCCAGCCGCTTCTATCTGTCGCTCGAAGACAACCTGATGCGCATCTTCGCCTCCGAGCGGGTGGCCTCGATGATGCAGCGCCTCGGGATGCAGCCGGGGGAGGCGATCGAGCACCCCTGGGTCACCAAGGCGATCGAGAACGCCCAGCGCAAGGTCGAGGGGCGCAACTTCGACATCCGCAAGCAGCTCCTGGAATATGACGACGTCGCCAACGACCAGCGTAAGGTCATCTACGGCCAACGCCGGGAGCTGATGGACACGGGCGACATCTCCGATACCGTCACCGCCATGCGCGCCGACACCCTGGAGCGCGCCCTCAACGCTTGCATCCCGCCCCAGAGCCTAGAGGAGCAGTGGGACCTGCCCGGCCTGGAGACCGCGCTGACGGAGACCTTCGGCGGCGACTGGCCGGTCCGCCACTGGCTGGACGCCGACCACGACCTGCACGAGGAGACCCTGCGCCAGCGCATCGCCGACACCCTGACCGCGACCTACGCGGAGCAGGAGGCGCAGGAGGGCGCCGCGCGCCTGCGCCAGATCGAGAAGGCGGTCATGCTCCACTTCCTGGACACCCACTGGAAGGACCACCTGGCCGCCATGGACTACCTGCGCCAGGGCATCCACCTGCGCGGCTACGCCCAGAAGAACCCCAAGCAGGAGTACAAGCGCGAGGCCTTCGAGATGTTCTCGGCGATGCTCGACGACATCAAGCACGACGTCGTCGGCACCCTGTGCAAGCGCCAGGTGCAGGCCGCCGAGCGCCTGCCGGAGTTGGCCCCGCCGGCCCGGGAGTTCGAGTTCAGGCACGAGGAATTCCGGGGCTTCGGCACCGCCGAGGATGAGGGCGCCCCCGCGGACGGGGAGGCGCCCGGGGCCGAGGCCCACCAGCCCTTCGTGCGGGACGCCCGCAAGGTCGGCCGCAACGAGCCCTGCCCCTGCGGCTCCGGCAAGAAGTACAAGCAATGCCATGGCCGGGCCGCCTGAGGTTTACCCATGACCGAACAGCCCGAACTGCACTTCCTGCCGGTCGCCGGCATACGCCTGGCCGTGGGCGCGGCCGGCATCCGCTACCGCGACCGCAACGACCTGGTGCTCGTGGAACTGGCCGCGGGTACCGACTGCGCGGCCGTCTTCACCCGTAACGCCTTCTGCGCCGCCCCGGTCACCCTGGCCCGCACCCACTTGGGCGCGGGCGCCGCGCGCTGGTGGCTGATCAATGCCGGCAACGCCAACGCCGGCACCGGCGCCCGCGGCCTGCTGGACGCCGCCGCGAGCTGCCAGGCGGTCGCCGAATTGACCGGCGACCCGGCCGGGAGCGTCCTGCCCTTCTCCACCGGCGTCATCGGCGAGCACCTGCCGGTGGAGCGCATGGCCGCCGCCCTGCCCCGGCTCCTGGGCCAACTCGCCGCCACCCACTGGCCGGCGGCCGCCCGCGCCATCATGACCACGGACCGGGTGCCCAAGCTCGTCTCCCGCCAGTTCGCGTGCGACGGGCGCACCGCCACCCTCACCGGCATGGCCAAGGGCGCCGGCATGATCTGCCCCGACATGGCGACCATGCTCGGCTTCCTGGCCACCGATGCGGCCGTGGCGCCCGGTTTCCTCACCGCCTGTCTGCACGCCGCGGTGGAGCGCTCCTTCAACGCCATCACCGTGGACGGCGACACCTCCACCAACGACGCCTGTGTTCTGGCCGCTACCGGCGCCCTGGGCAACGACCCCATCGCCGCCGCCGTGAGCCCCGACTATGCCGCCTTCCAGGCCGCCCTGGACGCCGTCTGCATCGAGCTTGCCACCGCCATCGTGCGCGACGCCGAGGGCGCCACCAAGCTGGTGACGGTCCGCATCGAGGGCGCCGCGAGCCACGCCGAGGCGCGCCAGGTCGCCTACACCATCGCCCACTCCCCGCTGGTGAAGACCGCGCTCTTCGCCTCCGACCCCAACTGGGGCCGCATCCTCGCCGCCGTCGGGCGCGCCGGCATCGCGGATCTCGCCATCGCAGGGGTCCGGGTCTGGCTCGGCGAGGTGCTCATCGTCGATGGCGGCGGGCGTGCGCCCACCTATACCGAGGCCGCCGGCGCCGCCGTCATGCGCGCGCCCGAGATCCTGATCCGCGTCGCCCTGGGCCGCGGCGAGTCCGCCGCCGAGATTCTCACCTGTGACCTCTCCTACGACTATGTGCGGATCAATGCGGAGTACCGGTCTTAGGCGTGCGTGCTGACAGGGACCCCGGAAGAAAATTTGTCCGCAAATGAACGCAAATGAACGCAAATGGGAGACGGGGCGGGAGCGAGTCTCCGGCTGCGGGAATCCAAGTCGGAAAAGGCTGCGCCCAGGCCCCCCCAGCAAGTCTTTATTTGCGTTCATTTGCGTTCATTTGCGGACAATAATTCTTCACTAGGACCACGCAGTGCCGATGCCCAGGAAGCAGATCCACGTCATGGCCGGTGCCCTCCAGGACGACCAGGGCCGGGTCCTGGTTACCCGCCGCCCCGACCAGGCCCACCAGGGCGGACTCTGGGAGTTCCCGGGCGGAAAACTGGAGCCCGGCGAGACCCCCGAACAGGGTCTGGCCCGCGAACTGGATGAGGAGCTCGGCATCCGGGTCTACACCAGCCGCCCCCTGATCCGCGTCCACCACGACTACGGCGACCGGCACATCCTGCTGGATGTACATCGCATCGGCGCCCACGCCGGCGTCCCCCAAGGGCGGGAGGGGCAGCCGCTGGCCTGGCTGCACCCGGACGCCATGGACCCGACCCGGTTCCCCGCCGCCGACCGCCCCATCATCACGGCCCTGCGCCTGCCCCAACTGCTGCTCATCACCGGCCCCGACCCGCGGGACCCAGCAACGCTGCTGGCACGCCTTGAGCAGGCGATCCGCGGCGGCGTCCGGCTGGTGCAACTGCGGGCCCATGACATCGACGACGCCGCCTACCGCGACCTGGCCGCACGCGCCTATGCGCTCTGCGCCGCCAACGGCGCCCGCCTCCTGCTCAACCGCGACCCCGCGGGCATCGCCGACAGCCCCCGCCACGGACTGCACCTGAGCGCCCGGCGTCTGACCGCCCTGAGCGAGCGCCCCGGCCAACCCGGCGAACTGGTCGGCGCCTCCTGCCACGACGCCGCGGACCTCAGCCGCGCCGCCGCCCTGGGACTCGACTACGCCCTGCTCTCCCCGGTCAAGCCCACCGCCACCCACCCCGAGGCCCACCCGCTGGGCTGGTCGCGCTTCGCCGCCCTGGTAGACCCGATCCCGCTGCCGGTCTACGCCCTGGGGGGTCTCGCCCCCACCGACCTGTCCGACGCCATCCGCCACGGCGCCCAGGGGATCGCCGCCATTCGGGGGCTGTGGCCGGATTAGGAACGTTACTTGACCTGGAAGGAGCCGAATCTCAGCCGCCAGGCTCGCCCGCGGGGACCTACGCGGGGACCTAGTACCCGGTTTCAGCTTATCTTGCGTATCGACCCCAACGGGGTCGAACATACCAGCCCAGGGCAACGCGCCGCGGGTCGAAGGGAGTCAGTGCGGCCCGCCTGCCGCCTTGCGCGGCCCCCGTCCCGCCAGCGTGGCGACCCCGAGGGTGCAGGCCCTGGTGATCAGTATCCCCGGGAGCGCGATCAGCAAGACCTGTTTGACCAGGAACCAATCGACGAACGCGAGCGGCAGATAGCCGGGTAGCGAGAACCGGACCAGGACATACAGGGCGATCAAGACGATGAGCACATGGTCGAGTGCCAGCATGAGCACTAAAGGGAAGAGGCCGAAACCGGCGGTGAGCGTGACGAAGAGCCCGGTGACGCCCAGGCCCAGCCCCATGCCGGCCAGCGCAACGAGTCTGCGGCCCTGGTACCAGTGGTACCAAGGGCTCTTAAGGTTGGCAAGAAAAGAAGCAATGTATTTCAAATGCATGTAGTCGCTTGGCGGCAGACAAGACGTGTAGATCGGGTTCCAGGGACGGCCTCGGGACGCAACCATCTGCACTTGACCTCGGCCACCGCCTGCTTGCAGACCAAGGCCCGGCCCCGAGCGTCGGTTGGCCGGTACTACTCCTTCTCGAACCCCTGACTCGTGAACTTCAGCGTCCGGCAGTTCTCGGTCACCGTGCGCACCAGATGGTCCGAGGCGCCGGCCGGTATCTCGGCCTCGACCTCGATGGTCACCCGCACCCTGGTCCCGACCAGGCCGGTGAGGTGCGCGATGACCTCCTCGGCGATGCGACTCGCATCGCGGCCCACGCGGGTCGCATCGAGCACGGCCGTGCCGTGGAAGCGTTTGGACTTGGCCGCCACCGGAGGATCGACGATCGGGGGCACAACCGGCGGAATCGGTGTCTTTTCACCATCGTCATCCTCCGTCACGATCTCAGGTCCCACAACGGGCGGAGTAACCACCCGCTCGGCATCCATCTGCCGACTCGCAATGTCCGGCTTCACCACCAGCCCCGGCGCCTGGGCATCGACCAGCGTCACCAGTTGTCCGGTGCGCAAGCCCTGGTAGCGGCCCGAGGTCGCGTCGAAGGCATCGGCGAAGCCGAAGCTGTCTTGCGCCCAGGTCAGCAGGTTCAGCCCATCGCCGATCGCATGGAGCAGGACGCTCGGGTCCTTGAGGCGCGACAGGTAGAGATAGCTTGCAAAGTCCTCGACGAGTTGCCTGATCTCCACATGACCGCCGCGCCAGAGGGGAACCTTATCCATCTCGAGCCTCAGTACCGTCCCGGCCAGCCCAACCAGCAGGTTGTCAGGACGCAGCCTCTTGCTTGCGCGCACTGCCAGCGCATCGGTGGTCCTGGACAACCGCAGTGCCTCCCAGGCTATGGCCGCCTGCGGCGTCGCCTGTCCTGGTACCAGCAGCCACTGATAGGTCTCCGGCAGCCGTGCCGTCACCGTGCCATCAGCGGCGGTGCGCTGGGTCTCGGCCTGGGTGACTTGGAAGGGCGACAGGTTCAGGTCCTTCTGCTCGGTCAGGATAGACACCCACGCCAGATACTTGCGGGCGGCCTCGTCCAGGTCCTGCAAGCGGGTCTTGTCCGCTGCCAGAAAGACCAGGGTGTTGCGATAGAGGCGGGGTTTGCTGCCCTTGGTCTCCAAGATCGCTTTGGCCGCCAACTCGGCCGGGCTGCCGGCCTCCTTGCTATACGGTTGGGAGATTCCAAGTACCACCAGACGCGCATCCAGGTCGTCCGCCACGTCCGCGCCGCTCTGGGGCATGGGGTGGATGCGGGCGAAGTCACCCATGCGCTGCAGGTCCTTGCGCAGGCGCTGCTCCAACTCATGCGCCACCTTGTCCGGCTCGCGCTTCAACTGCTCGGCGCGGTCCTCGGCCAGCTTGGTGACGGTCGGCTGGGTCGAGTACCAGTAGTGCGGCCCGTCCTGATAGAGATAGGTCGCGGCAGCGGCCATGCGGCGCAGGGCATCGCCGAACACGGCCGGGGATTCGCCGGGCATAACGCAGCCGAGCTTCACCCGCCGGTCCTCGATCCCTTTGTGCGCGGCGGCCGTGGTCGGCGCCGAGCCCAGGTAGATGGCGCGCGCCACCCGCCGGCAGGCCGAGAGCTTGCCCAGATTGGGCAACTCGCTGTCGAGCTTCAGCGGCAATGAATTCGGCCCGTCCACGTCCTTCTCGATTACCGGCACCCAGTTGTCCGAGAGATAGCGCCTCAACTCCGACTGCACGCGCGGATCATCGATCGAGACATTGGCGGGCAGGATCAGCGGATTGCGGTCTCCCTTCTCCCACAGGCTATGGATCACCGCCGCCATCAGCCGCAAGACGCCCCGCGTCCGCTGGAATTTCACCAGGGTCGACCAATCCGTATAGAGCCGGTCGAAGACCTCCGGGTGGATCGGATAGGCGGCCTTGATGCGGCCCTCGTAGTCCGACTCGCGGCACTCGGGCGGAAACTCCGCTTGCTGGCTGCGATAGAACTCGGCGAAGGCCCGCGCCACCACGTCCCGGTCCTTGAACTGGGACGGATCGGACAGCGGTTGGAACAGGCGCCGCCGGACGATCTCGAAGCCCTCCTCGGCGCTGGCGGGCCGCCAGGAGGACTCCACCCGCCCCACCACATTGCGCAAGCGGTCCAGGGCCTCGCGCCCGCGGGTGCCCCCGACCTCCACATCGTCCGCGTGCGACCGGCCCGAGGTATCCGAGGCCGGCAGGCTGATGACCAGCAGACAGTTCTTGGCCAGCTTGGCCGATTCGGTCAGCACCTGGGCGAAGGTGAATTGGGTCTCGAAGCCGCCCGCCGGCAGGTCGCTCTGATCGTGGAGTTGGCGCGCGTAGGCCACCCACTCGTCGATCAGGATCAGGCAGGGACCGTAGTCGTTGAACAACTCGCGCAGCACATCGCCGGGGCTGGTGGCCCGCGCGTCGTCGGCCTGCACCCGGGCGAAGGCCGGCTTACCGCCCAGTTGCCAGGCCAGTTCACCCCAGAGGGTGCGAACCACGGTGCCGTCGGGCTTGACGCTCGGGTTGCCGGGCGAAATCTTGTTGCCGACCAGGACGACGCGGCGGGCGGTCGGGACCTCAACGGCCCCGGCGGCTGCCATCACCGCGTCGATGCCGGCCAATTCGGTCGGCGCTATGCCGCAGAACAGGTGGTAGAGCGCCAGCATCGAGTGCGTCTTGCCGCCGCCGAAGTTGGTCTGCAACTGGATCACCGGGTCACCGCCGGCCCCGCCGCCGATCCCGATTGCCGACGGCGAGAGCCGCCGCAGGGCGCCCACCAGCATACCCTTGAGGCTCTCGGTAAGGTAGGTGCGGCGGAAAAACTCGACCGGGTCGCGGTACTCGGCCGTCCCCTCGCCCAGATGGACCTGCCACAGGTCCGCGGCGAACTCGGCCTGCTGGTACCGGCCGCTGGCCACGTCCTCGTGGGGCATCACCACCTCACGCCAGGGCTTGAGGTTCCCCGTCACGCCGCTCTCGATGGCCTGGCTGACCGACTTGCGCTTCTCCCCGCGCGCCTGCTCGTCGAAGCGCAGGCGCAGCAGTTCCATCTTCATCTTGTCCACTTCGTCCGACTCGGGGGCCGAGACGGCGGACAACAGCCGTTCCACGGAGTCCAGGGCGCGGTAGGCGTCGTCGCTGGAGAAGGGCTCCTGGTGCGCCCACCGGTTGCGCACACTGAGGATCTCGTTCACCAGGCTGCGTTCGGTCTTGCCGAGGATCTGGCGGAAGACCTCACCCCATTTGCGATCCATGATCACCAGCAGGGCGGCGACATCATGGAGCGACTCCTCCTTGCCGGTACCCAGGCGGGTATCGGACAGGACCTCCTTCGTCTCGCCGGCCCACGCGTCCCCGTAATGCGCCCTCAATTCGCGTTCGACGAAGGGGCCGAGGCCGGCCTTCAGCAATTCAAGCGACTTGCCGACGCGTTCGTGGTTGGTGCTGGCCATGCTATTCTCTATGGTGTCCTTGTGAGCGCCTTCACTTGAGCCAGCAGCGCGGGAATCTCCACGGATACCGCAACCCAGAGAATATCCGCGTCGATGTCGAAGTAAGCATGCACCAGGCGGTTGCGCATGCCAATGATAGCCTTCCAGGGAATGTCGGCTGAAGCGCTTCGCGTCTCATCCGACACCTTGTTGGCCGCCTCGCCGATGATCTCGACGGCGCGCACCAGCGCAAACAGCAGCATGCGATTGGTGTCCAGATCTGAACGGGTGCGGCCTGCAACGAACCCCAGCGCGTCCTCGGCCGCCTCGATCATGTGGCCAATACGGATGCGATCCTCATCCCGCATATTGCACCTCGGCCATGTGCACAACCTTATCACGGAAGAAATGCGAGAGATCCGCCGCCGTGCGTAGATCGACCTTCCGGCCGCCAAGCACCTCCGACAGCTCGATTTCCATACCGGCAACACCGAGCAAACCGGGGATGTGCTCCGGTTCAAATTCAACCAATAGATCGACGTCGCTATCGGCCCGCGCGGTCCCCTTCAACTGCGACCCAAACAGTGACAGACGGCGGATGTGGTGCCGTTTGCAAAAATCAGCCAAAGCGTCTTCGTTCAGATTCATAGCGAAGTGCATTGCATCCCCTCCCCACGAGCGGCGCCCGCAACATGACCTGGCTCCCACACGGCAGCAGGGGAGCAAGTCTCGACGCTCCAGCGTCTCGGGGCGGGACGGGGTTTGCAACCCCGTCCCGAACCTTTAGGGTCTGGCAGCGCCCCGCGGCCGGCGCGGAACGTCGAAACCGTTCCGGACGGCGCGAATGCCCCGTCTGGCATTGACTGGTCGTCGCGGGTAAGGGCCAGCAACGCCAGCGCGTGCTCAAGCGGCCAGGTCATACGCCTGCCCTCCCTGTGCCGCACGCCAGGCCAAGGTGTTGATCACCGTCTTCTGGCGCTCGAAGGTATCCGCGCTCATCACGACCACATCGGCGGGAATCAGACGCCGACCCAGCAGGGTGGCAAGGCGCGCCATCTCCGCGAAGCGGTCGGGCACCTCCGGTTCCACCACCAGCAAGTCGAGGTCGCTGTCTGCCCGCGCATCGCCGCGCGCCTGGGAGCCAAACACAATCAGCCGGGTGCCGGCCGGCACCGCCGGCTTGAGGCAGGCCAGTGCATCATCGATCAGACTCATCATCGACCTCCGTCGTCATCAAACAGGTCGCCGGTACCCGGAGTGGTGGCGCGCGGTGACGCCTGGGCCAACCGGGTGATTTCGGGCCAGCTCTGTACCAGGCCATTGTAGGCCATGGCCTCGATCGCGCGCTTCTTGCGCTCGCACAGGGTGTAGAGGCGGTAGCACAGTTCGCGGGCAGTCTCGGCCTGGCTTCCGAGCTTGGCGACCAGGACTGCCGCGGCGCCCTCGCCTTTGGCCTCCAGCACGCGGATCAGTTGGTGGACCATCTCCCAGACGGTCAGGCGCTTGTCGGTGGTCGGGTCCCAGTCAGCGGGCAGTTCGACGGGTTTCAGCAGGCGCACCTTGCCGGCCTTGGACACCAGGATACCCGCCTCGACCAGCCCGGCCACCGCGGTGTTCTTGGACTTGGAGAGTCGCTCAGCGACGCCGTAATCACCCTCGGCAAAGCCGGTCTGCTCGAACCAGGTCAAAGCCCAACGGCTGTCGGCGTCGAAGTCGCCCTCCTGCTCGGCCAGGGCCTCGTCCAGGGTCTGATTGATCAGGGCCAGCGCGGCGCGGACCGGGAGCGGATGGCCCTCGGCGTCGAGCACTTGGGCATAGCGGGTATAGACCGCCATGCCGGGGCCGATGGCGGCTTGGGCCAAATCGACCGGGGCGATGTTGCCCTTTTGCAAATGGGCCAGTGCGGCTGGCAATTCGGCCTTGAGTGCGGCGGTGAATTCGCGGCGGGTAGCGGCGGGGGCATCGGCGAGGCGCTGGCGGCAGACTAGGACGATGCTGGAGGCCAGGGCGTTGGAGTCGATACCCCTGGTCCGAGCCTCTCGTTCCGTGCGTATCGGCCATGTGCCGCTGATGGCGAATCCAGAACTGATTACGGCGTTAAGGAAGGTCTCCCAACCGGTGCTGGCGACGCCTTCGCTCCCGTCGCTCTCTGCCTGCTTGAATGCATAGTAAATGGTGACGGGGAAGGCTGGGTGCGTCTGTTCGGCAATGCGGTGCATGGCATTCGTCATACCTTTAACAAAAAACGCCTCTGCTCCGGCTTTGTCAGCGTGACGGTAGGCAAACGCTACTAGTTCGTCGACCTTGGGCACGGTGAGTGTTGCGAATAGTTCGGGGAAGACGGGTCTGAGCGAACGGCGGAGCCAGACATAGAAGAAGTCAGACAGGTCGGCATAGGGCACGTTGTCGTAGTAGGGAGGATCTGTCGAAACTGCTTTATTCGCACTAAAGCTCTGGGTCGCTGCATCAGACTGTCCTGCCAAACCAAGCGTACCTGTGGTGACCGAGTCAAGGAAGCGCACCCCCCCTTCTAGTGAAACGATAAAATCCCCGGCGGCACGAGCCAGCGGATTGACCTCAGCATAGTCCCACACCATTGGGAGGGCCTGACGTGCAAATGTGCTCTTCGCTTGGTCTCGAGTTGGACTCCACGCCACAAGAGAAGTGTTGTAATCCGTCGCTTTGTCTACAGCCAGACTAAGATAAACCCCCACCGCATCTGCGTATGACATTGCGCCAGATCCCGCTTTCCCTAAAGAATTCCCGTCGTCGGGTAGGCCAGCTTGGATGGCGTCATGCTCCGCCTTCGCGCGTGTTTCCGTTACAAGATCTGAGAAGATTGTCATCGCTACAAGCTGACGGTCTGTGAAGAGATGTTGCCACTCCTTTATGCCATAAATGCACGGCGTGAAGGCACGTGCGTCCTCGACGAATGCGCCCTCTGGTTTCCACTCCGGCTTTGCGTGTCGCGCCGCCGCCTCGTGCTCCCGCGTTGGTGTAAGATACACCCGCCCGCGATCACCTTCAGCAACGATGGCCATCAGTCGCGCACCCATACGCCCAGCCTTGGCTTCAGATTTGATATGGTCGGCATTGATCGGCGCGCCCGACATCAGACACTGGAAATTCGCCCCCCGTGAAAGCTTGGTTCCGCTCTTAGCCGTCGCCATCCGCTTCGCTTCTGTAGGTTGGCTTTCAGGCCGACCGGTCGGCCTGAAAGCCGACCTACAATGGACTGTGAATCGGTAACTGCCATCCTCGATTACCGGTTCGACCCATACTTGCTTATCCGCCTTGGTCGAGAACAGGAAACTAGATGCAAGTGGGACATCTATGTCAGCAAAAGCGGGATTGGGGCTCTTCACAGTACGCGCCCATAACCAAGCGATGACCGTAAGCTTCTGCCCAACATATTTCTTCAGGTCCGGCCGCGGATTGCCCGGGTCATCGACCGTCTCGGCAGTGACCTCAATCTTGGGATAAAGGTGGCCACTACGCCGCTCCGCCTCATCCCGCATCCACTGTCCGTAATAGCGTACGTCCTCGGCGAGCCCCTGCGCCCCCTTCCACTCCCGCTCAAACAACTTTCCCTGTTTCGGTCCAGATTTGCCGGCCCCCGCCCCATCAGGCCGCACCGGCGCCCGCCCGGCAAATCTGGAAGGGATCTCGATCATCGCCTTGTTGATCAGCACTGCCACCGGGTTGAGGTCGGACGCATAGCTCTCCAACCCCAACCGCTGTGCCTCCAGCGGCAACGACCCACCCCCGGCAAACGGATCATGAAAGGCCGGCAACTTGTAGCGATCGAACAACTCCTTGGCCCGCGGATGGTCGGCATTCTCGGCACAGGTGTACCGCCAACTCTGCCAAATCTCGTCGCGCGCCCGCTGCAATACCGTCTCGTTGGTGGTGTTCTCCCACAACACCAGGTCCTCGATGATGCGGAACAGCCGCTGCCGCTCCTTCTCCTGCGCCTTCGCGGTCTTGAAGAGGTCCGGATGCGCCGATGGGTCATCGACCATCTGCGCGAAGATCACCGCCCGCGCCGCCGCCAGCGGCCGGCGCGCCCACCACAGGTGCAACGTCGATGGATGCCCATGGCGGATGGACTTCTCCCGCGCGCTGGCCTTGTTGATCGCCTCCAGCGGCAGGGCGACCTCGATAAGCTTTTTCTTAGGCGTCATGCTTTCCGTCGATCATCTTTGGTCATTCATAGGCGGCCATCCCGACCTTGCCGGGCAGCGAGGTCTCAATGGTTCGCAGCGCGATCTTCGGCATCCAACCGGTCGAGGATGGCCAGCGCCTGGTGCACATTGCCGGTTGCCGCCAAGGCCCGAAAGTGGTTTTCGGTGTCCCAGGCGGACAGGGCCTGGGCGCTTAGTTCCTCCACCAGCTTGTTCATGCTCAGTCCCCGGCTGCGCGCGAGTGCCTTGAGGCGTTCGGCGGTGTCGTCCGGTAAACGAATGGTCAGGGTGCTCATGGATAGTCCTCAAGGATCTCTGCCGGCGTGCACACTCGCAGATGACCGAGCTGTAATTCGCCGCCGCGCAAATCGCGTACGTTGTGGGTGACGATGGCAACGGCACCGCCGGCCAGCGCCAACTCAATCAGATGGTTGTCGGCCTCATCGGGTAAATTGGGACGCCAACCGTAGTAGACCCTGATCCATCGTCCCTGACGGGCCAAGGCCGCCAACATCTGCAGGCGCTCGTCGGGGGTCGTTGCCGTTCCCCAGACCGGTCGAGCCAGCAGATCCTGGTATTCAAACCAGAGCGCGTTACCGAACAAGGGCTGTAAGCGGCCCTCAAGCGCCCGCCGCAAGACCCGACGCGACGCACCTCCGGCAGACCGGAGTCCAGCAACAAAGACATTGGTGTCGATGACGACGGGGATCATCGTGATAGCGTATGCGCTGTCAGCGATCCGCGCAAGGGCTGGGCAGCGTGACCTGTGCCCGGCATCTTGCTCGCGTCATCGTCCGCGGAGAAATAGACGGCGTCCTCAAGCCAACCAGTGGCGTGGAGCTTTGCAAGGTCCTGCTGCGCGATGAGATCGGCCGCACCTGGAATATCCAGTATGCGAACGATTCGCCCCTCATTGCTGCCGGGCAGGCGATAGACGAGCGAGGCGTGTTCCAGGGACTTACGATCGAGCAACGCAAGCAACTCCGGGGAATGGGTGGTGGCGACCATCTGCACGGTGCCGCGCTCGGCCTGACGCTCGATCAGGCCCAGGAGCAGGTGGAGGCGCGCCGGATGGATGCCGTTATCCAACTCCTCAAAGAAATAGAAACGGGACGACTCCGGACCGAGCAGGGCGGCGATCATGGCGAGAAAGCGCAAGGTGCCGTCGGATGCGCTATACGCGGAGATGTGCCCACCGCCCTTCTCGATGAGGCTGACCAGGATGCGGCCTTGTTGATCGGCTGGAAACTCGAAGTCCGTGGCGTCCATCGGCGTCAGTTCGGCGATCCAGGAGGCCAGTGCCGCCTTTAGGTCGGGCTTGGTACAGATACTCTGCAAGACGGATGAGAGGTTCTCACCCTTGTCGCCCAGGACGGTCTGACCCGGTAGCGAAGGGCGACGCAGGGCGTCCGGGTCGAGGTCGAGAAAGCGCATGGATGACAATTCTGCAAGGGCAAGCTTGGCGTAGTTTCTTGCGTCCTTGGCCAATGTATTGTCTGCGACCTGCGGTAGGGCGGGCCTTGAGCTCAAGCAGTTGAGCTTCTTGCCATAGGGGCCGCGCTGGCTTGACCCCTTCATCAACCGTACCGGCAGGTGGTCTGCATCAGGGTCTGCGGCCGACAAAGGATCGTCGGGTGGATGCGAGTCGAAGACTGTACCGAAACGAAATGTCAGCCGCTCACGGATCACCTTAGAAGGTTTGCCATTATCTCCAACCTCAACACTAATTGAATAAGTGCCGGCCACTTCAATCGGATGCAGACTGCGTGACCAATCTACTACTTCCATGTCGGGGTCGCGAACCTTAAAGTCGACTTCCAATAAGAAAGCGGTTACCCCCGCGAAGGTCGCCTCGCGGGTCCCACCCCGAATTCCGCGCCACTGCAAGACCCCGCCCTCGCCCCATTTCTCGCCGATAATTTCTGCCAAGGAATAGCCACGCGCAACGCCGTGGAGGAAGCGAAAGGCATCGCGTACGTTGCTCTTGCCGGCCGCGTTGGTGCCGACCAACAGGGTCAGGGGTCCCAGCGCGAGGGTGGCGTCGCGGAAGTTCTTAAAGCCCTGCAGGCGCAGCGTTGTCAGCATGTCGGAATCGATCCGGTCACCGTCGAATTGGGGGCACCTCGGGGCATGGGGGAGCTCAGCCCGGCGCTTGCGCCCGCGCGAGCAGTTCGCCAAACCCGTAGTTTACGCTGGTCACGCCAAAATCCGGCTCCCGCTGGAAGGGGCGGCGCAGGTAGTGGACCCGGTGCCGGTCGTCGTCCAGGAACTCGACGATGGCGAGGATGAAGTCGTCCGGCTTGTTGAGCGTCATGGCACGGATCAGTCCCATCGGCACCACCAGCAATCCGCCCAGCACCACCGGCGGCAGGGGCGAGAGTTGAGCCTCAAGCCTCAGGTCTTCCAACCGCTTTTGCAGCCGCCCTTGCAGCAGGTCGGCCCGTTTACGCGCTTCGCCGGAGTTGAGCCGGGCGTTGGGCTTGGCGGCGGACTCTTGAAGCTTCAACTCCTCGGCGCGGTGGTCCCAGTAGGTGATCTCCTTGGTGAGGCGATCCTTGACCGCCGCCTCGGTCTTGGCGATGAGGTCGAGCTTGCCGCCCCGCACCTCGGCCAGGTGCTCCGGCACGACCTGGGCGATGGCATAGGCCTGGGCCTGGTGCTCGATGGTCGAACGCAGGGGCGGGACGCCCCTGCTCCCTTGAATCCACCGAAGCCGGGCTGTCTCCGGTCTGGGAAACCAACCGATGTCCTCGCACAGCGTCAGCAGGGTCTCCGTCTCCGCCAGCGAACCCTGAGCGATCGCCAGGAACTGCGCCTTTTCCCGCATCCCCTCCCGCGTCCATCCCTCCGCGATGTTCGCAGGCACTGAAACCGCGGCACGGGTGATCTGGGACCGCATCCTGTAGGTCTCTTTCCTCGGCAGCAGCGGGACGAGCCGATGAGGCGGTCGCGGTTGCGCACCGGGGCGGGGACATGGCTGATCTCGTAGCGGCGGGGCTCGCGCTGCTTGGCGGTGCCGCCGAGCCGCTTGAACGCCTCGTGGAAGAAGGACTCGATGTAGTGGGATTGCAGCCGTCGGGCGTCGGCGCGCTCCATTGCCTCGCGGATGCGCTGGACGCGGCGCAAGTCCATGGCATCGTGGGCGAGGACGCGCTCTTCCATGAGGCTCTGAAGGTGACCGCGGTCCAGGGTGGTGTCGAGCACCGTGGTGAGGAAGGCCTTGACCTCGGGCCGCTCGCCGTGGCGGATCGCCTCGATCAGCAGGTCGTAGTTGACCATCAGGTGGGCGCGCTGGAGGTTGATGCCCTCGCCCGCGGCGTCGGTGGCCAGCATGACCTGCACTTGCGGGTCGTGCTTGAAGGACTCCTGGACCTTGAGACGCGCCTCCCGACCGATACCGCCGTGGATGATGACGACGGCGTCGCCGCGGCCCAGAAATTTGGTGATGCGGTCTGCCAGGTAATTGAGGGTATCGCGGTGTTCGGTGAAGATGACCAGCTTCTGGTGCGGTGACGGCGTGGGCGGCGGGATCGATCCCGCTCCGTAAGGTGCCTTGGGTTCTTCGATGCGGTCGGCCAACGCGGCGGGGGTGAAGACCTCGCCAAGCAGACTCGCAAGCTCCATCCACTTGGTGTCGTTGGCGGTGCGGCGCACCGCCAGGGCCTGGGCTTCGAGCCGGCGGAGGGTGTCGATCTCGATCCGCAGTTTCGACGAGTGCGAGCCGGGGTTCGTCGTGAGCGCTTGTCCACCCTCCGGCCGGAACCATGATCAAGGCCGACTTTCACGCTAAGCCACCGGTTGGGCTAGACGTTGAAGCGGAAGTGGATGACGTCGCCGTCCTTGACCACATAGTCCTTGCCCTCGGAGCGCAGCTTGCCGGCCTCCTTGGCGCCCTGCTCGCCCTTGCAGGCAACGAAGTCGGTATAGGAGATGACCTCGGCGCGGATGAAGCCGCGCTCGAAGTCGGAGTGGATGACGCCGGCCGCCTGGGGCGCCCGCGCGCGCGCCGGGATGGTCCAGGCGCGGACCTCCTTGGGACCGGCGGTGAAGTAGGTCTCAAGCCCCAGAAGTTGGTAGCCCGCGCGCACCACCCGGTTCAGGCCCGGCTCATCCAGGCCCAGTTCGGCCAGGAACTCGCCGCGCTCGTCCTCCGCCAGTTCTACGATCTCGGCCTCGATGGCGGCACACACCGGGACCACCAGGGCGCCCTCCCCGGCCGCGTGTTCGCGCACGGCGTCGAGCAACGGGTTCGCGGTGAAGCCGTCCTCGGCGACGTTGGCGATGTACATGGCGGGCTTGTTGGTGAGCAGGAAGAGGTCACGCAGTTCGGCCCGCTCGTCATCGCTGAGTTCCAGGGTGCGCACCGGGCGCGCCTGATCGAGCTGGACCCGCACCCGCTCCAGCAGGTCGCGACGCACCGCGGCCTTCTTGTCCCCCACCTTGGCGGCCCGACCGGCGCGGTCCAGGGCCTTCTCCACCGACTCAAGGTCCGCGAGCGCCAGTTCCGTGTCGATGATCTCGATGTCGCGCAGGGGGTCGACCCGGCCCGAGACATGGATCACGTCGTCGTTCTCGAAGCAGCGCACCACGTGCGCGATGGCGTCGGTCTCGCGGATGTTGGCGAGGAACTTATTGCCCAGGCCCTCGCCCTTGGAGGCCCCGGCCACCAGTCCGGCGATGTCCACGAACTGCATGGTGGTGGGGAGTATCGCCTGGGGCTTGGCGATGGCGGCGATCACGTCGAGCCGCGGGTCGGGCAGCAGCACGACGCCGACATTGGGGTCGATGGTGCAGAAGGGGTAGTTCTCGGCCGCGATGGCGGCCTTGGTCAGGGCATTGAACAGCGTGGACTTGCCGACGTTGGGCAGGCCCACGATCCCGCATTTGAATCCCATGGTGAGGTCCCGGGGCGAAAAACCATCAATGGTACAGCAGCGGCGGGCGCTCGGGTCACTTTCGGCCAACTGCGCGCGGCAGCAAAGCACCGTGAAGCAGACCTGAGCCATGGGGCGGCAGGCAAACGCCGCCACCCTGAGTATCCTGTCAGCCGCGTCCTGGGGGCCTTGATCACAACCCCGGCGACACCGCGTAGCCGGGAGAGGTTGACAGTTCGCGCCATTGCCTCAGCTTGCTGATGCCTAGTGACGGCGCGGCGCGCCATCACCCTCGGCGGCGACCGTGGCCTCGGTGTCGCCCGCCGCCGCTGGGGTATGGGGTTCGGCACCGATGCGCCGCAGCATGGCACCGAAGTTCTGCATCGACTGCAGGTGCAGATAGATCAACTCCAACTGATCGCTCCTGACCATGGAGGCGAGGATCTGGTCGTCAAGCTCCTTGAGCTTGACGCGGTTGATCGCCATGAACCCCGTGAGGTTGCGCCGCTCGCCATCCGGCAGGGTGAAGGCGGCCTGCATCGGCTCCAAGAGCCCGAGTTCGTGCAAGTGGGCACAGAAGGTGCGGGTCCGCTGGAACTGGGCTTGATAGTCCTGCACGAAGCTCAAGACCGTCGCCAGGTACTGGGTGCGCTCGCCGGTGGCGTCGAACAGACGCTCCCCGCGACCCTCGCGGTTACAGCCGGCGAACGACTCATCGACACAGAGGGTGAGGGTCTTGCCGTCGTCGCTGCTGGCGAAGACGAAGGGGTAACGGCGCACGTAGGCGGGCAAATAGCTGCCATCCCAGGTGCCGTCGTCCTTCACGAAGAGGTTGCGGTTGGACTCTACGCCGAGCACCGCCACCGGCATCAGCCCGTCCTCGGGACCGGCAAAGACCAGGACATACTCGCTGGCCGCACGGCGGAACTCCACCGCCGTGAGCGGCACCGAGTTCACGGCACGGGCAAAGCCGAAATCGCTACCACCCTTGATGCAGAGGTCGCCGTGGCGCTGGCTGGAGACTGGCGTCGCATTGTCGTAAAAGAGGAGTTGGGTCGTCACAAGGTTCTCCGTATCGGTATCGTTTCAGGGGTTCCGCGGTCCGCGGCGTTCAAGAGGGCGCAGCGGCACAGCGCAGATCTCGTCGCCGGTGCCAACCTGACCCACCTGCCACTTGAGGAACGGGTAACCCCCCTGATAGGCGGCCAGCGCGGCGAGCTGCGTGCTCGTCCCATCGGTGCTGTAAACGATGGGACACGAACCGTCCTGTTGCTCGGTAACCGCACCCGTACCTGGAACGACGGCCAGCAGAGCTTAATGCTAGCAGCAAAGTCGCCAGCCTGCGAATGCGTCCTTCCCCACCGATGATGGCACCGCTGCCGCCGAGGATCAGGTCCGCGCCACTGCCGCCGTACAGGGCATCGTTCCCGCTGACCTCCGGGGCCAGGATTTCGACGCCTTCACGCAGGTCCCGGGGCGACCTGAGCCGGCCAGACGCGGGGGCTCGCGCCAGCCCCCGCTGCCGCCGGCCACGCGCACCATGGCGATCACGATCCACGGCCCATGGGACGGTGCCCCCACCCATGCCGCGGCTGACTCATGGCGCGGTGGCCCGGGTGCGCGCGGCGCACCCTACAAGCGCTCCGGCCGGAATGACGAGCAAGGCCACTGCGTCGTCGGGCGGACAAGCGCTAGTCGTAGGGTGGACGAACGCAGCGCAGTCCACCAAATCCCGCGCCACCGCTCACCCCACCCTGAAGACCTTCATGACCTCGTCCCCCAGATGATTGATGACCTTGACGGCGATCCGGCCGGAGGCGGGCTTGGGGAAGGGGCGCGAGGTATCGCTGTTGAGGCTGGCCCAGGCCTCCTCGTCGATCTCGGCCTTGAGCGTGGTCTTCAGCGCCTTATAGGGATCAGCGGCGCCCAGGAAATAGGCGTGGCGGACAAAGAAGCTCTCCTCGTTGTAGTCGGTGTCGATGAACCAGCAGGCGATGCCCGCGGGGCCGTCGCTGCGGACCTCGCCGGTGCTGGGGTGGAAGACGTCCACGCCGTGAATAGTGATCTGTGTCCAGTGATCAGTGGTCAGCGACAGCGGCCAATCTGCGGCGTTTAGAGCCTGGAGCGCAGCGAGCGTTTGAGTGCGCTCCGCATCCGACCAACGTCCGCCGCCTGCGCCAGCAACGGCGTTGTCTGCTCCTCGGCCAGTTCCATTGATTTCTTCCAGACTTCCAGATCCCGATAACTCTTTAACGTGCTCATAGTTCGCCACCAACCTCCCGCCGCAAGTCACTAACCACTGACCACTGGTCACTGCGATATCAGGCTCACCGAAGATCACGAACAGATTGCCCTTGCCGGTGTTCTTGAGGTCCTGCGCCATGTGCAGGTCGGCGTTCATGCGCGCCTTGAGCACCGGGATCCGGCCGAGCTTGCTGAACTCGGTCGCGTGGGCCTCGTAGTTGAAGGCACAGGCGATCAGGCAGTCGAAATCGGCGTCGCCCGCCTCGCGCGCGGCGGTCACCAGATCGGGGCGGGTGACGGTGCCGAATTCCGGGCCGATGAAAATCGCTGCGCGCTTTTCAGTGGTCAGTGGCTTGTGGTCAGTGGTCAGTGGCGGGTCTTCCTGACCACTAGCCATTGACCACTGATCACTGCTGAACCGCCCTTCGGCGCAGATCAGGTCGCCCGGCCAGGGGGTGAGGGAGGTGAAGGTGATCCGGTCCTCCTTGTGGGCCTGCTGCACGCCGGCCGCCTTCAGGTTCTCCAGGATCATCTGCGCGAAGCCCTGTTTCTCCCCGTAGCCCGCCCCCGGATCGGCGATCCGTTGTTCGTTGGGGTCGATCAGCTCGTCGTTTTCATCGACCCCCAGCACGCGGTGCGGCGACAGGCTCTCCACGGTGAAGGGGCCGGCGACGCGGACCTTCTTGTTATCCGTATAGGGCTTGTCGTAGAGATACTCGGAATCGGCCTTGGCGGCGATGGAGGCGTCGATCTCCTGTTGGCGGGCGATGCGGGCGGCCCAGTAGTCAGTGATCAGTGGTTGAGTGGTCAGTGGCCAGTCGGAGGGTGCTTCGCGTGGGACTTCCCATTCCTCAAGTGTACCCTTCCGGCCACTCGCCACTGACAACTGATCACGGATGGGCTCCAGGGTCGCCTGCCATTGTTCCCAGATGCCGTCGATCTCGGCATTGTTGGCGATCGACTTGAGCGTGATGTGCGGCACCCGCTCGTAGACGAAGCCGTGGCGGATATCGCCCCGGGTCGGCTGCGATGAGGGTGCGGTACGGCCGACCTCCGCCTCCTTGACCTGACCGTCGCGCGAATCCGCGAGCAGGTAATAGGGATAGCGCGCGCCCATGATCCGGGCGCGGGCCAGGGCCAGCGCGACGCGCGAGGTATCGATGGTGATCCAGCGGCGGCCCCATTGCTCCGCGACGTAGGCCGTGGTGCCGGAGCCGCAGGTGGGGTCGAGGACGAGGTCGCCGGGGTCGGTGGTCATTAGGAAACAACGTTGAACTGCTCTCGCTGATGTCTGGACGATGTAGGTTTTGTCCTCCGCCCGACTAGAAAACTTGACGTCGGCCCAGATATTATTGATACCTATCGCGGGGAAATCAGCGATGAAACGAACATAGCTCAAACTTGACCCCCGCGGCTCTATGCGATTCGCGCGCCCCAAGCGCGCCATGCCAATCTCGTTGGTCTTCCAGCGATTGGTAACATTAGGGAGAAATTCGCGGCCAGCAACCGTTACCGGAAACCACGAGGCTGCACCCTCCCCTTTTTCGCGACCGACACTCTGACTCGTGAGATTATCCTGTCGATAGACCCGCGCATCCTCTGGTATGGAATCGTGATGTAACTTTTCGTCCCTGGTCATCCCGCGCCGCTCCAAGCCAGGAAGTTCTATTCTCGAATATTCTGCAACCCCGGCTTGGTCTCGCGACTTTGGAACCCAAGCGTCGCGAAATTTCATTGCAACTTTGCTCTTGGCATACCAAAGAAGGTAGTCTGTCACCGGCGAAAGGTAGTCCTGAGTCTGACTACTGGTCTTCTCGATCGTGATTGTAGCCGCACAGTTATCATCACCAAAGACCTCGTCCAGTAGGGCGCGAACCCGATGCACGTTCTCGTCCCCAATCTGCACAAAGATCGACCCGGAATCCGTCAGCAAATCCCGCGCCACCGTAAGGCGATCCCGCAGATAAGTCAGATAGGAATGGATGCCCTCCCGCCAGGTATCCCGAAACGCCTTGACCTGCTCCGGCTCGCGGGTGATGTGACCGACATTGCCGTCCTTCACATCCCGGCTGGTGGTGCTCCACTGGAAGTTGCTGTTGAACTTGATGCCGTAGGGCGGGTCGAGATAGATGCACTGGACCTTCCCGCGCAACCCCTCGCGCTCGGCCAGGCTTGCCATGACCTGGAGTGAGTCGCCCAGGATCATGCGGTTGGACCAGTTCTGGTCGTGCCGGTAGAATTCGGTCTTGTCCGCGTCCTTGGGGATGCCGTTGAAGTCGGCGAAGAGGTCGAACTGGTGCCCGGCGGGCAGTGGTCCGTGGCCGGCGGATCGGTTCTGCCCACTGGCCACTGGCCACTGACCACTCGCCATCAGGTCATCGATCAGGACCTTGGGGTGGACCTTCTCCTGGATATAGAGCGGCGGGGCATGGACGACGAGGTCGCTCCAATCCTGTTCATCCTTGCCGCGCCACACCAGTTGCGGGTCCAGGTCGCGGTTGCGCCGCCCTTTCTCCGCCCCGAGTGCATCCCCGCGTTCAGCCCCGAGTTCAGCCCCGCGTTCATCAGGGCGCCCGTCGGTCCGGCCGCCCGGGCCGCGGGCATAGGTCACCGGCACCGGGTCCTGCTGGCCCTTCTGCATCACCGATTGGTATTCGGCAGTCGGGATGTTCTTGCGGGTGGCGTCGTCGTGGGTGAGGGTGGCCACGGTGATTGACGGGGTCTTTGGTTTCGCGGCCATCTTGTTACCTTACAGGAACGGATTTTCGTGCGCTATCGCTTGTCCACCCTACGGCCTCATCGCTTTGGCCGGAACCGGGCCATCGCCCGTAGGGTGCGCCGCGCGCACCTGGCAACCACCGCACTGCGCGCGCATTGCGGGTGAGCGCGGCACACCCTACGTAGTCGCTGGCCGGAACGACGTTCATGGCTGTGGGAGCAAATTGCGACGCTCCCGCATCAAATATTCACTCCGGCCGCTGGAGCGGCCAGGGCTGTATTCCCACGCGGAGCGTGGGAACAAGAAGAATCCTCTTCATCGACTAGAGGAGCAACGATGTCACCACGGATCTCCACCTTCCCGGCCAGTGATGCCGGGGGAGCGCGGCGCTTCGGTTTGGGACTGTTCGCAATTTGTGTCTCGGTGCCGCCCAGGAGTGCCAGGCGCCTGGCACTTTCCCGTGCGATCAATGCCTTCAATCCCTCTTGGAGCAGGGCCGCCCGTTGCGTCAGGCCTGTCAGCCGCTGTGCCTCGTTGAGCAGATGTTCGTCCAGGTTAACGGTAGTGCGCATGATGACCTCTATGGGGGCGACGCGGGCGCGCGGCCGGCTCGTGGGGGTGTACCGGCCGCTGGAGCGGCCGGGGCTGCATTCCCACGCGGAGCGTGGGAACGAGAAGCGCGGGAGTCGAGGTGCTCACCGTTCATTCCGATCGTCCCGGGTGAATCGTCGTCCACCGGTGTCGATCTTCCCGCTCAACGCCTCGATGGTGGCCATGGCCGCGTCGGCTTGCTGCCGGCGTTGCGCCTGGTCTGCCGGAATCGGTGCGGCAGTCTCGATCATCTTGTTGAATTCACTCTCGACCTTGGCCTTGAAGTCGGCCTCGATCTGCCAGACATCGGTGAATTCGGCGAAGGCCCAGCGGCCGTGGCCGCCCAGGTTGTTGACGCCCGGGACCCAATAGGTGTCCATGGTGGACTTCTTTTCCTTGGCGTCCTCGCCGCGGTAGCCCTTGATCTCGACGCCCAGGTGCAGCAGGTCGTCCTCACCCTGGCCGTCTTCCACCAGGCAGATGAAGTCCGGCAGGTATTTCCGCATCTCGGAGCCGTACCGATAGGGGACCTCAAGGCCCAGGTTGTGGTTCTTCACATAGGCACGCACCCGCGGGTGGTTCTCCGCCACGCGGCAGAATTCCGCCTCCCAATCGCTGTCGAGGATGACCCAATTGAGGTGGCAGCGGTCGGCTGCCGTCTCCCAGCGCTCGGTCTTGCTGGTGTTGAAGCGGACATGGGCGGTGGAACCGACCGGGTTGTAGGGGTCGAGCAGGGCGAGGATCGGGCGTTTGCCGATGAAGGCACGGGTGATGCCGGCGGTGATGCGCTCGCAGGCCATGTCTGCCAGCATCTTGTACTTGAGCTGCGCCGGGAAGGTGCCGCCCTTGCAGTCCAGATAGCCGTCGAGCCACTGCCGGGCGATACGTTTGAGTTGGCCGAACAGATTGAGCCGAGGGTCGCCGTTGGCGTCGCGCCACTTGCTGAGCACTAGGTAGGAGGTCAGCTCATAGACGATTTGGGAGGGGCGCACGTCACCGGTATGCACGAGGTTGAGGTCCACCGTCGCCCCAATGATCCCCGCGTTGCGGGTCTCCGTGGCGCCGACCAAATCGGGGGTGAGTTCGAGCACCGAATCAGCGTTGAACTCGGCGGTCAGGCGCTCCTGCGGCAGCTCGGTGCGATAACCGGCGACGCGGGGGAAGCGGATTTCGAGGGCATCGCGGTCGGGGCGCACGGCGCGGATCATGACCTCGCGCAGGAGGTCCTGATCGGTGAGGTTCTCGGCCTGCCGCGGGTCGCCCGTGCGCTCGATGATCTCGCGGCGGAAGCGCTCGATCTCATCCGCGGCCATGGCGCGGAAGTTGTCGTCCAGGGCATCCCCGGACTCCAGTTGCTCGCTGTCGATCAGCAGGGTGCGGGGCCGCGGGAGCGGGTTGCCGTGCTCATCGTCGTTGCGGAAGAGCGGCAGGCGGCCGGGCACCCGTTGGCTGGTGCCGTCCGGGTTCTTGCGGTCGAACCCAGCGATGTAGTCGTAGACCAGCTTGGACGCGGAGGTGTTGTTACAGACCACGATGAAGCAGGGCGGCGCCGCGGTCTTGGCCTCGGCCCAGAGGACGGAGGTCTTCTCGTAGTGTCCGTAGAGGGCCTCCAGCGCGGTCTGAAGCTGGGTCGGCAGGTCCAGCGGATTGAGTGACTCGGCCTTGCCGCGGCCCTTCTTGGGCATCTTGGCGCGGATGTGTTCCCACAGGTTGCGGAAGTGGTGCGCCTCGTCGTTGATGGCGAGGACCTGCTTCAGGCCCATCAGGTCGGGCAGGACGCGCTGGAGCATCTGGCCCTCGGTCTCCAGCGTGTCCAGGGCCGCGCCGCCACGGCCCTGGAGCAGCAGGCGACCACCCTTGGAGATCTCAATCCGCTCGCGCCTCCGGAAGGCGTGGTAGTTGGTGATGACGATCTTGGCGCGGCGCACCTCGTCCAGCAGGTCGCCCGGGACCAGTTCGCGGCTGGCATAGTAGCTGTCCGGGTCATTGGGCTGGAGCACGCGCAGGCGGTCCTTGATGGTGAGCCCGGGGGCGACGATGAGAAAACCGCGGGTGTACTTTTTGGACCCGGGCCGGCGCACCGCGTTGATCGTCTGCCAGGCGATCAGCATGGCCATGACGGTGGTCTTGCCGGCGCCGGTGGCGAGCTTCAACGCCAGGCGCGCAAGCCCCGGGTTGGCCTCCTGGTTGGCACGCTCCAGGTGCGTGAGGAAACGGCTGCCGGCTTTGCCGAGCTGGGGCGCGACCTCGGTCAGCCAGATGGCGGTCTCCACCGCCTCGATCTGACAGAAGAAGGGGCGCAGGCCGCTGAAGGGGTGATGGCGCCAGTGCTGGAGCAGCCGCGCCGTCTCCGGCGTGACC
>Ga0247841_10003724_pt1 | contig 27570 bp, 24 predicted proteins | sample LaCruzMarch2015__2_FD_192410 | JGI IMG/M metagenome (GOLD analysis project Ga0247841, IMG submission 192410) | Freshwater microbial communities from meromictic Lake La Cruz, Castile-La Mancha, Spain - LaCruzMarch2015_18m | ecosystem: Environmental > Aquatic > Freshwater > Lake | place: Spain... | reverse complement strand
CTTCGACGAGAAGACCGAGACTTGGTTCTTCTCCGTCGTGGACATCATTCAAGTCCTGACTCAGCAGCCGGATTATCAGACGGCCAGAAAGTATTGGAACAAGCTCAAAGAGCGGCTTCGGAAGGAAGGCAGTGAGTCGGTGACAAATTGTCACCGACTGAAATTACTCGCCGCTGATGGCAAGAGCTACCTCACCGATGTGGCCAATGCCGAGACCCTGCTGCGGCTGGTCCAGAGTGTTCCCAGCCCGAAAGCGGAACCGATCAAACTTTGGCTCGCCCGCACCGGCTACGAGCGGATGCAAGAAATGTCCGACCCGGCCCTGGCGCTCGAACGTGCCAGAGCCACTTGGCAGAAGCATGGCCGCAGCGAGAAGTGGATTCAACATCGCATGACCGGGCAGGAAACCCGCAACAAACTCACCGACTACTGGGCCGGGCACGACGTCAAGAAAGGCGAGGAATTTGCGATCCTGACAAATATCATCCATCAAGAATGGAGTGGTCTCAGCGTGAAGTCCCACAAGGAATTGAAGGGAATCAAAAACCAAAACCTCCGCGACCACATGAGCGAGGCCGAACTCATCTTTACCGCTCTCGCCGAACTTTCCACCCGCCAGATTGCCGAGACGGTAGAGGCCACCGGATTGGCCGAAAACCAGACCGCAGCGAAGACCGGCGGGAAGATTGCCAAGCGGGCGCGCCTCGAACTCGAAGCCAAAACAGGGAAACGTGTCGTCACGGGAGAAAATTATCTTCCGCCCAGTAGCGCAAAACGAATTCGAGATGTGTGAGCGTTGACATGGGCATGGGGTAATGTCCACCCAACTTCCAGCCTCCTGCGACACCATCACCATTGACGAAGAATTTCGCGCACAGCTTGGGCGGCGAACCCTGTCCCCGGACGCGGCGGCGTTGCTGCGGGGGAAACTCTACAATTCGCGAAAACTGGCCGTCCCGAATCAAACCGGAGCAAATCAATACGCCGAGGTAAAAGCTCAAAATGATCGACGACCGACGACTGCTGAAACCATCTCCTCCGAAACCGGCGTGAGCCGCGAAACAGTGAAGCGAGACGCCAAATTCGCGGAGGCCGTCGAGAAACTCGGCATCACCAAGGAGGTCATGGCCGGGACGGAAAAGCGCACCCGCAAGGAAATCATTCAGACGGCATTCCCGCCACTCTCGACACTAAAGAGGGAACGTCCGCTGGAGGACATCCTCTCGAAGCGCTGGGAGCCTTTCATCAAAGACATCCCCTTCACCAAGCACAGGGATGTCTACCAGTGGATCACCCGAACCCTCAACCAGCCCCGCTGGTGAAATCTGGCGCGGGATCGTGCGCTTCGTTCGGGTTGACGCGTCCACTTTTCGCATTCTGAGCCTCAACCACTGGCAAAACGACCGCTCAAAGTGAGCCTCAGCCGCTCTTCACGCGGGCATCACCGCAAACCCATCATTTCGGGGTCACGCGACGTAAAGTGAATGTAAAGTAAGGGGGGTTACTTTACATCGAAAAGGGGGTTTTGGAGGGCGAAAAATGTGGCGTTTTTGCTGCGTAGGATGCTCATTATCAGGCACAAGCACAATCATGAAGGTTGAGGGATGGTCCGGAAAAATAGTGTAAAGCTGAAAAAACAGGTTCTCATGGAATTAGGGGGATGGTCGCTCCACACATGGCCTAAGTCATTGATAGTAATAGATTTCCTTGCTCGACTCGCCGCGTTTTTAAAACTCGGCCACTGACGCGGACGATGCCTGAATGTTCCCTTATTTGCGACGCATGCAAGTTTCGCGGCCAGCTCCGCCCTTTTGAACGGTTTTGAGAGAAAGTCGTCCATCTCGGCAGCGAGGTATTGCTCGCGGTTGCCGGGCATCGCACTCACTGCAAACGTGATGATCGGCACGCGTGATCCGGATTCGACCTCCCGGATTATTTGTTTGGCCTCAACCCCGTTCATCCCCGGCATCACCACGTCCATGAGGATGGCGAAATATTTTCCGGGCACGAACGCACTGCCGCCTCGACCCCGTTGGCGGCGAATTCGGCGCGGTAGCCGAGGCTCTGGAGCATTTTGCCCGCGATCGTGCTGTTTTCCGGGTCGTCCTCAACGACGAGCACCATCACTTTTTGCGACACATGTTGATTCCATCCCCGACGGTCAGCAGGACAGAATCGACTCGCGGATCGCATGCGAGTTTTCTATTGAGTGCGTTTAACGCCTGTGTATCGACATCGTCCTTCCCTGGATTTACCACCTGCCCGTTGCGGAGCATATTGTCGAAAAGTATCAAGCTGTTCGGGCGCATGTGCGGCAAGAGCAGTTCGTAGTAGGCATCGTAGCGCGGTTTGTCGGCATCAATGAAAGCGAAGTCGAAGGTTTCATCCGAAGACAATTCCTCAAGCATCGCTCTTCCGTCACCCAACCGGAGCTCAATTTTTTCAGAAATACCCGCTCCCTGCCAATAACGACGAGCGATCTGGGTCCACTCTTCGCTCTGGTCCACGCAAATCAGGCGACCATGCTCAGGAAGTCCCAGTGCAATACACGTGGAGCTGTAGCCGGTGAAGGTTCCAACCTCAATTTCGGCTTCATGGGGCTCCAGCATCAGGGGTTGCAAAGAATATCACGGAACGAGCCGGTTTGAAAATCCAGAAACCATCATTCCCTCAAGATGAATTGACGCCTGAATCCCCTGCTGGCTTATGCGCTCGGTGCTGATACCGTCTCAAACATGCAAGTGACCAAAGTGAAATACGCCCTCTGGGCAGCCGACTGGCGGCGCTGTCTTCATTTTTACCGGGACCTCTTCTCCGGCGAGGTGACCATGGAGTCGGAGGTTTGGAGCGAGGTAGTGATCGCTGGAGCCACCCTCGGAATCCATGGCGGTGGACAAGGCAAGGGAACCTGGACCGGCCTGACTTTTCAAGTCGATGATCTTCGGGGCGGTATCGCCCGCCTGAAAGCCTACGGAGGGAGCCTGACACGGGAACCTGAGGATACACCGGAGGATCCGCTTCATCTGGCCATGTGCGTGGATCCAGATGGCAACGAATTCATGATGACCCAGAAGCGGTAAAAATCCTTCCCATCCTCCCCGCAATCTCCAAAAATCCACCCATATACAAATTTCCCCTCATCGCCCTGTCATTGCTCGTAGCTGCAACACTCCACGCCGCCCCACAACCCAACTCACTCAAATGCTTGCCGACCAGATTCCACAACCTTGTCGATTTCTTTGGCTGACCGATACGCATCTCTACGCCCGCAATACCTCGCCGGATGGCCGTGGCGACTGCGGCAGCGCGGAACAATTTTTCGAACAAATGGTTCGGGAAGGTTTGCGCGAAGGCGCCGATTTCGTCCTGCATACCGGCGACTTTTGCAATGGCAATATCGGTGTGGAAGGACACAGACGGTTCAAGAAGCTGATCGACAGGCTGGCTCGGGAACATGGCGTGCCGTTTCACCTCGTTCGAGGCAACCACGATGCCATAATCCCGGATGCCGAATATTTCTCGGTCTATGGGGAGGGGACCTGTCTGCATCGCCACAAAGGGTGGGCTTTCTTGTGCGTGGACCGTTATTTCCGCACCTACCAACACACCCAACACGCTTTTGCGATGTCGGCGGAAACCATCGACCACTGTCGCACACTCCTTGCCGACTTGGATCCCGCCACACCTTTGATCGTCGCTTTGCACGACGATCCGGTCGGTGTTTCCCGGTTCCATCGCGGGCTCGAATTGATGCATCTGCTGGAACGACACAATGTTCGCTCCCTGCTCTTCGGACACGTGCAGGCCAACTACACCGGGGGCTTCCGTGGCATCCCATTTTTCACCTGCGTCGGCGACGACCGGCCCCATGATTCCTCCCCGCTCACCATCGCCGTCGTGGATTGTATTGGCGGCGAGGTGCGCTGCTCTCTCCGTCCTGTAACTGTCAACGTCCCTGCCATAGAGACCGATCTGCCGGAAAGCCGTGCCACTGTCTGCATAGATGGCGATTGGGCGGATGTTCGCGGGCCTTCGCGCACCCGTGCGGCGGCAGGTGGCGTCTGCGAAACGACACGTCCGACTCTTGCGTGGAGGCAGAAAGTCGGCGGCGGTTTTGGACCTTCCGGCCTGGTGCTGGCCGGGGGGCGGCTCCTGGTGGCGGGTTTCAGCTGGGGGAATCCGGCGGATCGCATCCTTGCCGCGCTCGATCCAGTCGGCGGAGAAATTCTCTGGCAGCACAGCCTCGATGGCGATTCTTTGGGTGGACCAGTCGTTCACGGAGATACGGTCTATTGTGGAACCTCGGCGGGCAGTCTGCTTGCATGCGACGCCGAAACAGGCGCAGTCCGCTGGCGTTGGAACAACCGCGACAACATGCCAATCGGTTGCCAACCTTTGGTGGCTGATGGTTTGGTCCATTGCGCGGCGAACTGGGAGATGTATGCGGTGGATGCCGCCACGGGTGTCACCCGCTGGCGGTCGATTGCCACCAGCGACGGCTTTACCTACATGGGGCCCGGCAACGCCGCCCCGCTCGTTGTCGGCGACCGGGTTTTTCATGTCCGCCCGTTCAACGCCACCGAGCGCGGCACATCCCAAATCCAGTCGGTGCTGGCGGCCACCGGCCGAGACCTGCAATGTGTCGATCTCCATCCGCAAATGCACCCGCGCTTCCGGCACGCGACTCCGGTTTTCCATCGCGGCAAACTTTATGGTGTTGCCAACGGGCTTGTTGAAGTCGACCTGGCAGACCCGGATGGCGGCCTGCGGTTTTTCCAGCACAGCGAAGGAAGTGCCGGTCCCGCCTGCCGGGAGGATCTGGTCGTTGTGTCCTATCATGATGAAATTGTTTGCTATGAAGGCGGCGTCGGCAGCGTCCGTTGGCGGGTGCCGCAGTTGCCCGCGCGCTGGCATTTTGGGGGAGCAAGTTACAGCAAATACGGGTTCGAGTCTCCGCTCGGCGCTTTCGCAATGCCACTGATTCTGAACCGATCGGTTGTTTCGGCCGACTGCGGCGGACGCCTCCGTTGCTTTGCAATCGAGAGCGGTGCCGGGTTGTGGTCGATCACCCTGCCCGCGCCATTGCTGTGCTCGCCGATTTTCAGCGGCAATACCCTTTTCGCAGGTGACTGCGAGGGCAATGTCGCCGCATTGGTCTTTACGGAGCAATCTGGATAGGCGCAGGCATTGGGCTCCATGCTCTCACATTTTCCACCAGTTCCTGCTTGTCGTTGGCGGCCTGGCTCACCCGCTTTGTCACGATCAGGCGGCTTTGGATTTCCACTCCCGCCTGCGCGTTATACGCCTGCTCAAAATTTGTTTTTCCACCGCACGGCATGCTCCGGCTTTCCGGGTTGGTAAAATTCACCTGGTCCTGCGGCCCCGGTGTGCCCTCCGGCTCCTTGGGCTCTCTACCCCGTGGGTTTCCCCGCACAAGACCCTCGTCGCCACGCCCGGCCATTGCACAGAGCTTGTCGGCATCGAAGTTTTTCTCGGTGAACCGGCTGGCGAGCGCTTTGTATTCCTCGCGCGGAATTGCTTCACGGTTCCAGACCCACTCCCCCCGTTCGAGCAGCGAGTAAAGTCCGTAGTGGATGAAGAGACCGTAGCGGGCTTCCGGAAACCAGGAATCGTTCATAAGACGGGAGTGAGAAGCTGATGCGACTCTGCCGTCCTGAGCCAGGCATCTGTGATCAACTGAAATCCGGCATGGGTGGGGTGGATGCCGTCATAGGCCCAATAAGCGGCCGGAGCCCGCGAGAGAGCTCGATTAAAAATGCTCTGCAAAGGAATGAAGGGGGCGTCAAAATCGCGGGCGATCGCAGCGATTCCCTTCTGGATCGGCCTGAGCCAAGAGGCCATCTCCTCCGTCACCGTGCCCGCAGGCAGCAGAAACGGCTCTAGCAACAGGAACCGCCCTCTTGGATTTTGCAAAAGCATTTGATCCAGAAGGCCGCGGTAGAGTTCCAGAATCTCGGTATCCGGGATTTCAGGTTGGTTGTCTTTATGGATGATGTTGTTGACCCCGGCGAGAAGGGAGAGGAGGTCGGGCTGAACGTCCAGGGCGTCCGTCTGCCAGCGTCCCGCCAGATCTTGCACGCGGTTTCCACTTATGCCGCGGTTGATGAACTCGAACCGGCGATCCGGGTGCCTGGCTCCGATAGACGCGGCGACGAGAAACGCGTAACCGTTGCCAAGCTGGTAGGCGGGATTGATTTCCTCGGGCTTGCGGAACGCGTCGGTGATCGAGTCCCCTTGGAATAGTATTTTCATAAAGTTCTTTTGGACTCCCTCTTCAAAGCACTGCGTAGAACAAAAGCCGTGCACCATGCGTGCGAGAACCCGGCAAGGTTGCCGTGGTTGCGGTAATGCGGGCCGACGTCGTAGTTGGACCGGCGCTCGTCCTCCTCGAACAGGCGCACGGAGTTTCCGAGCGCCGACCAGTCGATGAAATAGAACTGTTCGGTGACCATGCCTTCGCAGGCGTTGAACTGACCATCCACGACGGGTGTGAGCTGCGCGGCAAATCTCCAGTGGTCGTCCGCCAACTCGCGCCAGCGCCGGTCGCCGGTGAGGGTGGCCAGTTCCAACAAGCTTTCCTCGACGTCGAGCCCGTAGAGATGGAGGTGATTATTCTTGAACGAGGCCAGGTCACCTCCCCGGCTCTTCAACTGGTAAACGCCGACAATCGTCCTCGGATCGAGTGAGTGATTGAAGGACTTGCGCCAGATGTAGAGCCACCGGGCCGATTGGATGGCCGTCTCCAAATCCTCGGGCCGCCCGGTCAGGCGATAGCCGTCGATATAGGCGTTCACGGCGATGTAGATATCCTCAGAAGTAACGCATTCGCCGACATCCTCTGGGGCGCCGAAAAGCTGCCCCGATTCGACATCGGCCCGGTAATGGTCGAGTCCCTGCGCTATGAGGGCGGTGTCGTTCCACTGCCCCATTGCAGCGAGTTCCGCCCAGACCGAGATCCAGATCATTGCGGCCGTGCCGTGCAATCCAGCCGGTTCGCCGGTGCGGGCATCCACACTGAGCGGGAGCGGCCAGCCGCGCCCGGCGAGGTCTGCCACCTGGGTGGCTTGGTCGATTACTTGATCCTGCAATGCCGTAGAAAAAGAGAGAGCCTTCCCATGCCGACGCAGAGATCGGGCAGTGCGCCAAACGGCGTCGCCGAGCGTCCGCAGGTGCAGGTGATCCGGGTTGGGCATCCAGTTGCCATCAAATCCACCGGGCGACTTCGAGTCGAAGATCCCCGGCAAGCGACCGCGAGACGGCGCGAACCGGGTCCACCAATATCCGCTGGGCGAGATCAGGCCGGAATCGGTGAGGTTTTTCCAAACCGCCTCCACCGCTTGCAGCGCCTGAGCATCATCACGCTTGACCGCATATTCGATGAGAGCCTCGAAGACGACCCACCCACTCACCCAACCGAGAGCCATCTCGTGGCGGTCGAGCGAGGCACCCATCGCCTCAGCGATCTGCTGCCCCACACGATCAAAGGCAACCGTGTAGCGAAAATAGTGTTCGCCGGGATGATAGTGCCAGTTCATCAAGGCATTCCGCGTGGCCATGGCGTAATCGGCCTCCGGCAATTCAAAGGCACGGTCCTCTTGGGCATGGTAGTTGGTCTGGAGAAAGTCGAGGATCGAGTTGCAACCGCCCTCCAGGCGCAGAGCGCGGACTGACCAGGTGATCTCACGCGCATGGTCCGAGGTCGAGGAAGCAACCACGGGCATCGTGTAATCATGGCCTGCGTTGCGATAGGGCCGCTCACTTGCTGGCAACGAAGCCAGAAGCACCGGACGGCTGTTCTCAAACTCGAATCCCACGCTTGCGCAGAGTTCCCCGACCTGCGGGCACACCTCGAGGATCCACCAGGCCGATCCATCGTGCATGGCAACGAGCGGCTGCGTCACCCGCCAGGCATGGAACTCCCAGAACGAACTTTCAAACCGGCGCGGTGCGGCCAAACCGGCTCGGAAGCGCGGATAGTATTGGCCGGTGGTGTCCTGCTGGTTATCGCCCCAGAACACGCCGGGAATGCACCAGAACGGCTTGGCGGTAACAGGAAGCGTGAGTCGGCAGGTGGCCGCGAACGAATCGCCTGCCGCAACAGACCAGGAAGCATCGCCCCAGCCTTCGGCGTCAAGTTGAACGGTGGTTGGCGTTGTGCCGCTCCAGGTGATTTGCGGGTTGTTATTCACCACTTGTTTGCTTGCCTTCGCCGTCCTCTTTCTTGCATCATAACTACTTCATCCCTCCCATTGCGTCACCAAAACTGGCTGCCGCATTTCCTACCTGGTTCGTGTATTGAAAGGAATGAGCGGGTAATTCGCGTAGCGCTTAAAGGCTTCATATTGCCGCTGGGCCTGGGCCTCGGTCATGCCGATCGACTCGGGCTGTTGGTAGGCTTTGACCATGAATCCGCCGCCATAGTTGCCCAGTTTCCAAATCTGGTGGTGCGCTTCCTCCTCGATGGCGTCCAGATTGCCGGCGGTTACCGTCTTCTGGATGTCCACGGGGTTCCAGAACGCGATGCGTCCGCCATAGTTCTCACCCAGCCAGTCGATGCCCATCAGTTCGGGCTGATCGAGCTGCAGGACATCGCATCCCGCCTCGACGAACATGTCCATGTAGCTGCGAACCTGGCCGCAGCAGTGGTGGATGAAGTGCATCCCGTGGTCGTGCAGGGCGTCAATCGTTTGCTTGTATCGTGGGAAGTAAAGGCTGCGGAAGGTTGCCGGGCTGACGAACGGATTCGCATTGGTGCCCATGTCATCCCATGTGATCACCCCATCCACTCCAGCAGCAGCATAATGACCGATCATGGCCAGGCGGATTCGCGTGATCTCATCGAGCACCACCGCCAGCTCGTCCTGGCAATCCGCGTTGTCCATGAACCAATTCTCGATGCCGCGGAGATCAATGAGTTGCAGCATGTAGGAGGGGATCGAGGCGTAAACGTATTTTCCCGCAGTATGGGCGCGGGCGACATCCTCGCTCATGCCCGCGTAGCGCCACGGGGCCGAGAGATCCGGGAACTGGTAGCTTTCGAGGAGATGCCAGCCCTCACCGAGCGGAAACCGGACAGCCTCGCCCAGTCCGGTGTTGATCGTTTGCCGGGTGTCCCCCCATTCCGTGACCCATTCCGTGACCCCGGGCTGCGGCAAATACTTGGGGTCCGTCGCATAGCCCGCAAAAGCGAAGTCCGTCTCGTCCCAAGTTTTTCCGCCCAGAGGGTCGGTAAGAAAATGAAGCCCGATGCGCGGCGGCTCTCGGAATTCGATACAGCGGGTGATGATTTCGCGGGAAGATATTCCGGAGCCTTGTGGATTTTCGGTGAGGCTGGTTTTCATCCAACGAAATGCGTGCTATTTGTATTCTTCCGCATCGCCACCGCATTCGTTGCAGATCCCGTTTGTGATACCTTTGCCGCCAAGGGATCTGCATTTTTTACACTTGATGAGCGGGAAATCATCCGTCCTGAACGGTGCCGCAGGCAGTCCCGTCTTGCTGAAAAGATTTGTCAGCGGATAGTTGGCCCACCCGTATCGGACCGCTACAGGATGCGGAACTTCGCTGGTGGATACTGTCACTCTGTCGCCCTTGACCACAGCGTCTGCGTTGTAGAACTTCCTGTCCTCTCCCGCAATGGTGAACCCTGCAACCGATTCCCCATCTGCCACCAGACCTCCTTCGGCGTTCGAAAATACGACCGTCGCCTTTCCGTCCTCAATCTTCATCTCCCTAAATTCCGGAGACTTATAGCTGACATCCTTGCCATAGACCATTCCCGACGCGGCCATTGCCAACCGGTCGCCGACCTCTTTCTTGCGGACCGGATGGACATTCTCCGGGCTGCCCAGGTCCGTCGTGACAACCATTGCCGTGTTGGGGACCGAGGCTGCCGTCAGGGCCTGAACTTCCCTCAGTTCGGCCCATGTCGTCTGCTCCTGCGGTTCGGACGCTACTTCCTTTTTGTAGAAATTAAACCCGGTCAGTTGGACGAAAAGGAACGGGAAGTCGCCTTGCTTCCAGTCGTCCCTCCAGTTTTTAATCAGCGCCGGGAATTCCTTGCGGTATCGCAGTGAATTGTCCGCGTCGGACTCACCCTGATACCAGATCACCCCGCGGACCGCATACGGCTGGAGCGGCATCAACATGCTGTCGTAATGCCACCCGTTTCTGTAGGTCCCGCCTCCGGCTACCTCTGTCCGGGTCTTGCTGTCCATCCAGAGTGCCGCATAGGATCCGCCGTAGGGTATGTTGATAAGCCCCACCGGAACATTCAGCGCCTCCCGAAGTTTTCGCCCGAAGAAATAGCCGACGCCGGAAAATTTGGCTGCGGTGGCGGGCGTGCACTCCGCCCATCGTGTCGTCATTTCTGGTATCGGGCCGATCAGGCCGGGAGGAAGCGGAAGCCTTGGAACATCGAACAGGCGCATCATGGAATCTTCCGACGAAGCAATGGCCTTCTCCGGAGTCTCGGAATCGGATACAGACACCTCCATGTTCGACTGGCCGCTACAGATCCACACTTCGCCGATCAGGATGTTCTTGATCTCCACGACATTGTCGCCCGAGATTGTCATGGTGAATGGGCCGCCGGCCTTCATGGGCTTCAGCCCGACCATCCATCTGCCCGCCTTCGCCACGGTCGAAACCTCCTGCCCATGGAACTTCACCGTGACCTTTTCCCCGTCGCTTGCAGTTCCCCATACCGGAACCGGCATCTCCCGCTGAAGCACCGCGCCATCGGAAAAAAGAGAACAAGGTTTCATATCGGCAAGGAGAGGTGTTGTTGCGGAGGCAGCCAGACAGGTTGCGAGGAGGGATAGAAAGTTTCTGTTCATTGGGCTCCGGTTGGGTTTGCGTTCGGGTTTATGGTCATTTCTTCACTGCTATGTCCATGTTTCCAGCCGTTTGATGATATCAGGCTGTATTTTTACCGGTGCCGAAACGCAGAGAAAAATCCCTTCGGGATTCACGCTTGCCATGAATTCATTCAGTTCTTCGACCTGCAAGTTGACAACCACGGATTTTTCAGCAGCCCGGATTCTTTTAATCACCGGCAACCATTGCATGATGGGATAATCATCACCAACGCCCTGCACCCATTGAATCGCTTGGATTTCCGGTCGCTCGAGAATGCTGTCGAGGTGGCGGATCATTCCTTTGCCATCAAGATGGAAGATGTTGTGCGTTGTATGCTTTACCTCCCTTATTAGAGACGGCAGGTAGAAGCTATCAAAGTCTTCCGATGAAATAAGCGACCCGAAATCACAACTCGGCACATGCATTTTACCGAATGCCGGAATACCCATCCAGTTGAACGATGGCTGGCCGTGTTCCGCAAGCACTGCATTGTAGTGATCATACAGCGGCAGAAAATTCTCCTGAGCAAGAGCAACGAGTTCATGGACTTTTTCGGGGGCATCGATCAGGTCCATACACAGCATCTGCGGGTTTCGCCAATCAGCAGCGCAATCAAGGCTCGCGTGCATATCCGTGTACCCAACCATGAATTCCCCTGGACATTTTTGAAGGGCAATGCGGGTAAGTTCCTCGATTTTTTGATAGTAAACATTGCCGGGGCTAAACTTTAGACGTGAGATGTCATCCCACGCGTGAATGCAATGTTCCACCCACGATGTATCTTCGCCGAATTCCAATTCGGCGCCGTAAAACGCCGCGTAGACATTCGGCCCTAAATTCGGGCAAAACATAGGGAACGTTTCACCGTAAAACGGGATCCCTTGGATCGACGCAAAGAATTTGTCGACTTGATATTCTGCATCGAACCAGCGTGCTTTGAGGTCAGGCCAATCACGATCAGGAACCGTGCGATCAACAGAAAAATCGGAGGTATGCCCGGAGAACCCGATGGGTGGCCTGTCGATTACCTGTCGATTAAACCACGCATGTACGCGGTTCATCGCCAGCTCAAAATCTGGTTTTGTTCGAAGTTCCATGACCTAATGTTATTTTTTCATGCCTTCACATCATACAAGACCGCCGAGCGGCCATCGAGGCGCCTGCTTCAGTTGAGGCATCGTAGCCACCAATCTCGCTGAGTCCGCCCCGGATGTCTGATGGGTTGGTGGAGCGACTGCAAGAAGTTCATCTCCCTCCACTGGAGAGCTCCGTCTGCAAAGGGCGGAGCTCAGTATCCAAGTCCGAATCGGCCTCAATCAGGGATCCCGAGACCTCCACGACGGCTCCAGGTTCTAAATTTTCGCCGTTCAGAGTTCTTCTGATTCCCTCGATGAGCGGATCGCAAAAGTCGCTCAGGTGATATTCGAGTTTTGTGACATTTGGGGGAATCTGTATGGATTCCGGCGAATTGCTCTGGCTCAGCACGAGGAGATCTTCCGGGATGCGGATCCGCAACTCGCGAGCGGCCTGAAGAACTCCCGGCAGGAGTCCGCTGTCGGAGACAAAAATCGCATCGGGCCTTAGGGACGATGCGCTCCAGATTTCTCGCAAGGCACTCCATCCCGCGCCCTTGTTTTTTGGATGAAGATCGGAGCAAATCCAGCAGTTTTTGGATGCCAAACCCCTCTCTTGGGCGCATTGCTTGAAAGTGTCTACGCGGGGAAATTCATTGTTCGACCCCACGTTGAGAGTTTGTATCTCATTGGGAGCCCACGCGATCATCCCCACCCGTTGGCGTCCCTTCGTTTGGAAATAATCCAGCGCGGTCGCAGTCATTGTTCTGTAGTTGAGTCCTATGGAGACAATAAGATTTTCCGCAGTTCCAAATATTCCAAAACAAGGCACATTTTTTGATTTGGCGGTGTCGAGGAAGCTCTGCGGCAAATGATTGGAGAGAAGCAGTGCTGCAGCTTCAGGACTTTGGATAAATTGCGAAAATTCCGCAGAATGCATCTCTTCCGGCGGTCTGACCGGAAGCATCCGAAAAGCAATTCCATGCTCTTCCATACTGCTGAATAGAAAGTGATAGAACCGGAGCCAGTAGTCGGTTGCGCATGGTTCAGCAAAGTGATCGAGGAAAATCGGCACCCCGACAACCCTGCGATTTGAGGAAACAACCGGCTCGTTTTGAATCTTCTTGGGGGCAATATACGAGCCGCTGCCGTGCTTCCTGATCACTATACCTTCATGAACCAGAATGGTCATGGCAATCCGGAGGGTCGGCACACTCACGCCGTATCGTTCGGCTAATTCCGGTTCTGTGGAGATTTTCACCCCCTCATCAAGTGCCTGTAATTCATTGCGTAGATCGTCTGCAATCCGCTCGTGCAACGGCATCCTCACAAGGTTTCGCTTTTTCATTTTCATCGTAGTGACCATGGAATGCACGGTTGTCGGCAAAAAGTCAATATGTGAATATATTATTTCCCAACGATCTGGCGCGCAGAGGAGCCGGAGCCATCCGGTATTGCCTTGGGCTACAGCCATCCCCACGGCGAAAAACGCGGTTAAAGTGAGTAAGGCTATTGAATCCGCACTCAAAACAGATCTCTGTGATGGTTTGGTCGGTTTCCGCAAGCAGACGTTTTGCCTCCTCGATGCGCCGGGACTGGACGTAAGAGCTGAAAGGCACTCCCGTTTCCTTGTGAAACACATGGGAGAAATGGGCGACGGAAATTCCGGCGGCGGCCGCCGCATCGCTGAGCCGCAAATCGGATTCGCGGAACCGCTCCTCGACGACGGCCCTGGCCTTCCGGATTTGCGGCCGCTCCAAGCAGGCTTCCAGCTCCCGGATTCGCCAGGCGTTGCCGCACAATTGCCGGGAGAAAATTTCCAGGAGGTGCATGACCGAGGTGAGGCGATTTCGCGGCATCCAGGGAGCCTGAGCATAGGCTATGCGCAGGTGCCGCTCGGGAATACCCAGCCAGGTGAGCCGGCGAGACAACCGGTGAAAAGCCGCATCCGAAGGTTGTTCGGACAGCACCTGCCCGCTCGAAATGGTTGCGACGTGTTTGCCCTGGACCATGATCGGGATCGCCATGTCGAGAAAGCCCGCGTGGCAGGTATAAAGCTTGGATTTTCCATCGGCGCCAGCTTGGGCTTGGTGCCTGCGGTCGCAGCCTTCGCAGCGCCGCGCCCCCTCCGGCGTGTCGCGGATCATCTTGCAGAGAGGGTTTCCCATGTCCCCGGAAAGTCCAAGACCAGTGGTGCCGACATCCGGCGTATTCAATGCCATCGACAGGCCGGTGAGGCGCTTGAGGATGAGCGCGAACTGGGCAAACTCCGGCGACCCCAAAAGCTGCCGGAAGAACATCCCGGCGGCCTTCCCTGAATATCTGACAGTCTGGGAAAGCGCGGACCCGCTGTCAGTTTTAACCATGCATATCGTTTAGCAATTATCGAAAAAAATGTAAAATGATTCCAATAGGATGTGGAGCGTTCCGATGGGGAATGCGGATAGGATTTGCTCATGTCCGATCTATCAGCCGACTTAAAAAACGCCGGGGTTCCCCTCGGGGGAGTCCGGTTGTATTGGCTGGGGCAGGCGGGATTTATTTTCAAAACCCCGGCAGGCAAGCGGATATTCCTTGATCCGTATCTCTCGGATGCCTGCGAGCGGCTCCATGGCTTCAAGCGTCTCTCGCTTCCTGCGATGGCTGCGCCTGATGTCGAGGCGGACTGGGTGATCCTGACCCACGAGCATACCGACCATCTCGATCCCGATTCCATTCCGGAGATTGCGCGGCGCAATCCGGCCTGCCGGTTTGCGGGGCCGTCCGGTTGTGTGGAGGGACTGGAGCAGGCGGGCGTTCCAGGAGACCGGCGGCTCGTGCTTGAACCCAACCAACGTCACGATCTGGGGGATCTTGTCGTTCATACGGTGCCTGCGGACCACGGCGATTTGTCACCGACCGCCCTGTCCTTCGTTCTGGATTTTGGAGGAGTTCGGGTGATGGTTTCGGGCGACTCGTCGTGGCGGCCAAAGTTGTTCAAGCCGCTTTACGACCTGAATCCCGATATGGTGCTGACGGTGATCAACGGGGTATTTGGAAACATGAACCACATCGACGCGGCCATGATGGTCGCCGAGGCCAAGCCACGATGGGCGATTCCGTGTCATTTTTGGACCCTTGCCGAACAGGGAGCGGGCGATCCGGCCGGCTTTCTCCACGCCTGCGCGCGACTCTGTCCGCATGTTGAAGCAAAGCTCCTCAGACCCGGCGAGGGTCTGACGATCGAAGCGAGTTCAAGGGAGGATCAACCATGAGCCATGCGGGCATGATGGGAAAGCGGGTCCTGGTTACGGGAGCGGGCACCGGCATCGGCCGGGGGATCGCGCTGGCCTTTGCCCGCGAGGGCGCGGCGGTCGCCGTGCATTATTCGAGCAGCCCTGCGGGTGCCGGGGCGGTGGTCCAAGAAATCTTGGAGGGCGGAGGAAAGGCGGCGGCATTCCAAGCTGACTTTGGCCGGACGGAGCCCCTGCAAAGCTTGGCCGGCGCGGCGGTGGCGTTCCTTGGCGGGCTGGACGTTGTGGTGAACAACGCCGGGATCACCATGAACCGGCCGTTCGCACAGACCACAGTCGAGCAGTTCGACCTTCTCTACGCTGTGAACGTTCGTGCGCCCTACTTCCTCACGCAGGCCCTGCTGCCCGAGTTGGAGAAGAGCGGCGGCGTGGTTATCAACATTTCTTCGATTCATGCCTACGAGGGCTATACCGAGCACTCGGTTTATGCCGGCACACGCGGTGCCATTGTGTCCTTCACCCGGCAGTTGGCGATCGAACTCGGACCCCGTGGCATCCGGGTGGCGGGAATCGCGCCGGGAGCCGTGCCGGTCGAAAACCATTACAAATCCACGCCGGAAGTGGATCTGGAGCAGGCGATCCGGGACGTGGGAAACACGATTCCCTGCGGTTTTGCAGGCACCCCTGCGGACATTGCTGGTGTCGTATTGTTCCTTGCTTCGGATGCCGGCCGTTACATCGTTGGCCAAACGTTGATTGTGGATGGTGGCACCACCTCGTGGATGCCGTTCGGCGAGCAGTTCAAGCAACCAATGACCGCCCAGTTCGGCAAGGGTTACGTGCCGGGATTATGATGCAAGCGCTTTGCCAAACATTAGTGCAAACATGTCAGCCTGCGGTGGACTTGGCCTTTGGCGATGGCACCCGTTTACTCGTGCGACCCGCAAGCGGGCGCGTGCTCGGTCTCTATCCGCCCGGTTCGGAGGATAACTTCTATTGGATCAATCCCGCCCTGGTTTCGGAGGCGATGACTCAAGATCTTTTTGATCCGCTTGGTTACATGGAAGAATGGATGCCTCCACTATCACCGGATTTACCAGGTGCCGATTTTTTCAACCAATCCGGCTGGATAAACCCTGGAGGCGACCGCACTTGGCTGGCGCCAGAGATCGACCTTTTCATCGAGGATCTCGACCGCCCATGGGAAACCTATGCCGTCCAGCGCGCGCTTGATCCCGGATACTGGAAACTGGCATCGGCCTCCCGATCGGAATTGACCCTGACCAACGACACGCGGGTGCGGCTGCATCGCTCGGGGCTGGAAGTCGGAGCGCGTGTGAGCAAAAATTACAGCCCTGCCGAGAATCCCTTGCAAGGCACATCGATGGCAAACGCCGGACTGGAATTTGCCGGCTACACGCAAATCACAACCTTGGAGCAGGAATCTGTTCCGGGCTGCGCGATTCGCCTGGGCATTTGGAATCTCCTGCAACTGCCGTCGCCAGGCCTGATGCTGGTCCCAACCTGCTCCGCAGTCCAGCCCCGCCTCGTTTTCGGAACACTGTCAAACGGCGAATGCCAGACGGAACCGCGCATGGTTCGCTGGGAAATGGAAACCCACGGCACGAACACCAAGATCGCGCTCAAACCGCAGTCGCTGACGGGCCGGGCCGGATATTTTCGCGAACATGCGTCCGACGGCACGGCCGATCTGGTTGTGCGGGAGTTCGACGTGGATCCTGATGGAGACTACGTGGATGGACTTTGGGCGCCTCCGCATGAAACCGGCTGGGCGTTTCAGGCCTGTTGCGTTCGGGAAGGCGGCGAACAATTCAACGAACTCGAATATCACACTGCCGCCCCGGCTAGTGAGGCCAGTCCGCACTGCGACGAATCCAGGGTCTGGGCATTCCGTGGCCCGGCAAACGCGATCGAGGAAGCCTCAGCCATTCTGCTCGGAACAACCATCCTCCCGCTGATCCCAAAGGCAAACCAATGAAGGTCAATCTTGACAACCAAGTGGCGCTGGTGACAGGGGCCGCGCGAGGCATTGGCCGGGCCATCGCGAACGCCCTCGCTGCCAACGGAGCGCGCGTGGTGTTTACGGACATTGCCGGTCCTGAGCTGGATGAGGCGGCTGCCGTCTGCCCCGGCGGCAACGCGAAAGCTGCCGCCATGAATGTCACTGACCCCGGAGAGGTGGAAGCGGTTGTCTCGGGAGTCGTGCGGGAATTCGGCCGCCTCGACATCCTCGTGAACAACGCCGGGATCAACACCTCCGCCCACCGCGTCAATATCGATGAGTTTCCGCTGGCGGAATGGGAGAAAATCCTCGCGGTGGATTTGACCGGTGTATTCAACGTCACCCGCGCGGGCGCAGCCCCGATGATCCGACAGAACGCGGGGAGGATCATCAACATCGCATCCGTGATGGGATTGGTGGGTGCGCGCTTGCAGTGCGCCTTTACGGTGGCCAAAGCCGGAGTGATCAACATGACCCGTTCGACGGCGCTCGAACTCGCTCCACACGGGATTCTGGTCAACTGCGTGGCTCCCGGATCGACTCTGACCGATGCGACAAAAGGCCTTTTCTACAGCGAGGATGCGCTCATGAAAGAGCGTGCCGAGCGAATGTTGTCCCACATCCCCTTGGGCCGGCCCGGCACGCCGGAGGAGATCGCCCACGCCGTCCTGTTTCTTGCCGCACCCGAGAGCAGCTACATCACCGGCCAGATTCTCAGCGTGGATGGAGGGTGGACGGCCGGCGGATTTTTCCGGGATTTTTAAGAAACACACCCGGAATGAAAAAGACGTCAAAAAATACCGAAGCAATCAAACTGCCAGCCCGGGCTGTCTCCCTGGCGCTTTACGAAAGCATGGCCAAAATCCGCCGCACCGAGGAGCAGCTCGTGCAAGCCCACCAGCGCGGGCTGGTGCCGGGAGCCTGCCACACCTACATTGGCGAGGAGGCGGTGGCGGTTGGTGTCTGCTCGAACTTGAAACCGGACGACGTCGTTTTCAGCACGCATCGCGGGCATGGGCACGCGCTGGCCAAAGGGCTCGAACCGCAGAGCCTGATGGCTGAATTGCTGGGACGCGGGACAGGGTGTTCCTCCGGACGCGGCGGGAGCATGCACATCTTCGCCCCGGAAATCGGGATGATGGGGACCAGCGGCATCGTGGGACCCTGCATCCTGCAGGCGGCGGGGGCAGCCTACGCCTTCAAATTATTCCAAAACAACCGGGTTGCCGTCGCTTTCTTTGGTGACGGTGCCTCGAATAACGGCGCTTTCCACGAAGGCCTCAACATGGCTGGCATCTGGAAATTGCCGGTGCTCTTTGTCTGCGAAAACAACCGATATGCCACGGAGGTTTCGATCGAATACTCGGCGGCCAATCCCGATGTCGCAGCCCGCGCCGCAGCCTACAACCTGCCCGGCGTGGCCGTTGACGGCAACGATGTGCTGGCCGTGCGCACTGCGGCCCTGCATGCCGTCGAGCGTGCCCGCCGGGGCGATGGCCCGACGCTCATAGAGTGCCTCACCTACCGGACCCGCCCGCACAGCGAGGGGATGGGAGATTTCACCTACCGGACCCGGGAAGAAGTTGAATCCTGGAAGAGCCGGTGCCCGATCCTCGGTTTCCGCCAACGACTGATCGAGGCAGGAGTCGCCACAGAAGAAGAACTCGCAGCTTTGGACCAGCAACGGCAAAACATGGTGGCCGAGGCATTCCGCCTGGCATCGGCGGACCCGCTGCCATCGGCGGCGACCGCGACGACGCATACATACGACGAAAACCCGCCAGCGATTTTGGATCCGGCTCCGGCGCGCGATGCGGCAGGACGGCAGATCACATTCACTCGTGCCACGCTCGAGGCACTGGCTGGAGAGATGGATCGCAACCCCGCGATCTACGTGATGGGTGAGGGCATCGGCGTGCGTGGCGGCAACTTTGCCACAACAGCCGGGCTCTTTGAAAAGTACGGACCGGTCCGCCTCTGTGACACGCCGATTTGCGAGCGAGGATTTACCGGTCTCGCCACCGGGGCCGCCATGGCGGGGGCCCGGCCTGTGATCGATTTCATGTTCGCCGACTTTGAACTGGATGCCGCCGGAGAGATCATCAACCAGATCGCAAAGGCCCACTACATGAGCGATGGCCGTCTGAAAATGCCCGTGCTGCTGCGCGGGTGCATCGGCATCGGGCACTCTGCAGCAACTCATCATTCGGGCAGCTATTACGCGACCTTCGGTCATTTTCCCGGTCTGCGGGTGGTGGTTCCTTCAACTCCCTACGACGCCAAGGGACTCTTCCTGCGCGCCTTGCGGTGCCAGGATCCGGTTTTGTTCCTGGAACATCGCGAGCTGATGGGGCTCAAAGGACCGGTGCCGGAAAGGGATTACGAAATTGAGTTCGGCCAGGCATCTGTCGTTCGCGAAGGCCGCCATGTCACAATTGTGGCCCTCGCCTTGATGGTCCACCATGCCGCGAAGGCCTGCGATGTGCTGGCCAAGGAAGGCATCGAGGTCGAGTTGATCGATCCGCGCACGATTTCCCCGCTCGACCTGCCGACCATGGAAGCCTCGGTGCGCAAGACGGGACGGCTGCTGGTCGTCGATGAAGATTTTGCGCCGTTCAGTTTCGGCAGCGAGGTCGCGGCCCGTGTGTCCGAGCAATGTTTCGACCATCTCGATGCGCCGGTGCGGCGCCTGCACGGGGCATTTGCGCCCACCCCATACAGCCAGCCATTGGAAGAGCAGGTGGTGCCGGGGCCGGATGACATCGTCCAGGCGGTTCGCGAGCTTCTTTCCGAATAACATTATGCCTTCCACCATCATACTTCCCAAACAAGGCTGGTCCATGGAGGAGGCGGCGTTCGTCGCGTGGCTCCAAAAAGAAGGCCAGCCCGTCAATGCCGGCGATCTTCTTTTTTCCATTGAGACAGACAAGGCGGTTCAGGAAATTGAAGCGCTGGATTCGGGCATCCTCCACCTTATTTCAAACGGCCCCCATCCAGGTAGCATCATCAAAGTGGGTGATGTGATCGGCTATTTGCTGGAGCCAGGGGAGTCTGCGCCGGCGGACATCACCGGTCCTGTGGCCCCAGTTGCCAAGCCGGAGGTGAAGCCGAATACGGAGGAGGAGGTTCCCGTCGAAGCCGTCACCGCAAATCCGGTTCCACCACCTCACAAGATTGAAGGGCCGCCTGTGACGCCAAGGGCCGCTCAACGCGCCATGGCTGCAGGCCTCGATCTGCGGACGATAAAAGGCAGTGGCCGGGGCGGACGCATCCGGGAATCCGATGTGATCGAGGCCGCCGAACGTGCACCATCAGGGCCGATTGCGCAGACATTCATCGCGGTGCCAGCCGTTTCAGGGCCATCAGGAACCGAGATTCCCATCACCAGCCTGCGCCGGACGATTGCCGACCGGATGCATCGAAGCAAGAGCGTGACCGCCCCAGTGACCCTGACGGCGCGTGTGGATGCCACGGTTATGGCCAAGCTCCGCGCCGATTGGAAGGCAGCGGCGCACCAAGCGATACTGCCCAGCTATTCGGACATGATCATGAAGCTGGTGTCCGGGGTGTTTTTGAAACATCCGGCACTGAACGCGCGATGGGAAGAAACCCGCATCGTGCAGCCGGATTCGGTGAACATCGGCTTGGCCGTGGATACCCCCGAGGGCTTGTTGGTGCCGGTGGTGCGCGATGTGCAGGCCCTGACACTGGGCCACTTGGCCAAGATAACTGCCGACTTGGTGTCGCGGGCACGTCAGCGGCAGCTGTCTGCAGAAGAATTGCGCGGGGGCACGTTCACGATATCAAGTCTCGGAGGCATGGGCGTGGACCTGTTCACTCCGATCATCAACCACCCCGAGTGCGCCGTGCTTGGGATCGGCCGCATCGTCCGCGAACCGGTCGCCGTAAACGAAGCGGTCGTCCTTAGAGACCGCATGTGGCTCAGCCTGACATTCGACCACCGCGTGGTGGATGGAGCGCCCGCAGCCCGTTTCCTCGAAACACTTGGTCGGGCGGTGGAAGATCCGCTCGCGTGGTTGGTCGCATAGAAATTCTGGAAGAAGAAACAACAACTAAACCAACATATGAAAATTGTAAGATTCAGATACCAAACAGGCGCTGTGAGCTACGGCACAATCGAAGGCGACCGGATCACCCCGGCAGAGGGAGATCCACTACAGGGGCTCAAGCCGGGACGAACCAGCTTGGCCCTCGACGAGGTGCGGTTGCTGGCACCGATCGAGCCGCCCAACGTGCTGTGCATCGGACAAAACTACAAGGCCCACGTCGAGGAGGGCGGCGACAAACTGCCTAAGGCACCGATCCTCTTCATGAAATCCACCACGACCGTGATCGGACCGGATGAGCCAATTATTCTTCCCAAGGTCGCCCCGGGCAATGTGGATTTCGAGGCCGAGCTTGCGCTGGTGATCGGCAAGGCGGCACGCCATGTGCCCGAAAGCCATGCGCTCGAATACGTGCTCGGCTATACATGCGCCCATGACGTGAGCGCACGGGACTGCCAGTTCAGCGACGGCCAGTGGGTCCGCGGAAAATCCTTCGAGACCTTCTGCCCGCTCGGCCCGTGGATCGAGACCGACTTGGATCCCTCCAATCTGCGCGTCCAAGGCCGCCTGAATGGACAAACGATGCAGGATGCCACAACCGATCTGCTGATTTTTAACATTCCCTTTCTGATCAGCTATCTTTCTCAAGGCATGACACTGTTGCCGGGAACCGTGCTGCTGACCGGCACACCGGCGGGAGTCGGTTTTGCCAGGAAGCCACCGGTTTGGCTGAAGCCCGGTGATGTATTCGAGGTCGAGGTGGAGGGCATTGGCTCGCTCAGCAACCCAATCACAGAGGAGGAATAATTTATGTCACACAGCGCAAACCAACCACAGAAAGTTGTCATTACCGATTATGGCTTCGAGAACACGGATCTCGAACGCCATATTCTCGAACCACTCGGCTACAGTTTAACAACACTCAAGGCCGGCAAGGATCGGGCGCTCATCGATTTGGTGCGGGATGCCGATGCAGTGATCACGCAATTCGCGCCAGTGAATGCGGAGGTGATCGAAGCCATGGAAAAATGCCGGGGAATCGTCCGCTATGGTATTGGCGTGGACAATGTCGATATCGCGGCAGCGGCGGCGAAGGGCATTCCGGTGTGTAATGTGCCGGATTATTGCATCGACGAAGTCGCCGACCACACACTGGCGTTGCTCTTGGCGCTGACTCGCCGGGTCGTGCCAATCCACAAGTTGGTGAGCGGAGGAGGATGGGGATTGGCCGGCGCGGTTGATTCGCTGAAGTCGCTCAAGTATCTCACCGTAGGCTTGGTTGCATTTGGCCGGATCGGGCGCGAAGTGGCTGCTCGACTGGCCCCCTTCAAGTGCCGGATTCTGGTGTTCGATCCCGCGATGAGCCCGGAAGCGCTTCGGCAGGCCGGTGTGGAGCCGACCGGATTTGATGATCTGCTGGCCGCCAGCGACGTGATTACCCTGCACTGCCCGACCACCCCCAAAACCCGGGGCATGATCAACGCCGCGGTTTTCGAGAAAATGAAGCAAGGCACATTGCTGGTCAACGCTTCACGGGGGGAACTCGTGGTGACCGACGACTTGCTGGCGGCGTTGCACAGCGGACGCATTGCCGGGGCGGCGCTCGATGTCACCAGCCCCGAGCCATTACCGCCAGATCACCCGTTGCGGACGGCGGAGAATGTGGTGATTTCACCGCACGTTGCCGCATACAGCCTCAAAGCCATTCATAACCTGCGCTCGACGGCAGCCGGGATTGCCGCATCCGTCTTGCGCGGTGAAATCCCGCCAAACATTGTCAACGGAGTCGTCCTGTAAAGAGCCCTCTCATCCCGGAGTGTTACGGCCTCGTTTTACTGTCAGAAAACAAGCGTAAGGACAACGGCCGGCTTGGAGAAAGTCACCGCTATCGCCGCGACTTCACAGTTCCCGGAAAGCACTGGCGACGCCGGGGCGTTATCTATGTGCGCCGATATGCACTTCCGTCCGTCCGATGTATGGATCCAATAGGTTTCCGTGCTGCCCGTGACACCTTCCACATTCAATGTCAGGGTATTGCCGCACCAATGTTGGCTTTGAATCCCAACGGCTCCCATGCTGACATGACGGGAGCACGCGAGAAACTGTGGGTGATCGAGCTTTTCCCGAAAGGCGATCACCTGGCAATGTCCGACTGCAAGTGAATGTGCCTTCATGGTCTCCCGGACTTCTCCCAGGAACTTTTGCGCCCAAAAATCAAACGCCAGATAGGTTTTTGCGGGATCGAGGCCGAGGTGGCGCACTGACAGCGTGGATTGCCGCAATGGCAATGTCCCGATGCGCATGGCGACGCACCATTGTCCGACAGAGGTTGAAAGATGGAACGCCCAGAGAGAGCCGAGCGGATGGTCGGCGTCCATGGTCTCGTGATATCCCGCGATGATCCGGGCCTCGTCGTCGCTTACCTCGCACCACGTTTTTTCCAGTCGCCCTTGGAATTGCGCACCATGCTGTTTCAACCAGGTGAACGCCGGGTAATGCATGTCCACGGGCCCGGTCTCGGCGGGTGAAGTGGTAAGCGGAGGAAGGCATTTTTGAACGAGCCTGACCCGCTGAGCGTCATAATCGTCGATCTGGTCGCTGAGCATGAACAACTGGCCGCTGAGCGACACCAGAGACAACAGCGACGCTGCCCACTCGGCCTTGGTCCGCACGCAAACGTGGTCCGGATCGTTCAGAAACAAGATCCGGTGCGAATGGAACCAGCGGGCGGATTCGATGATCTGCATCCGGATGGCCGACCACTGCGGGTTCGCATCTTGGGATATCCGGCATGCGTCGGCGCAGCCGATCGTCTCGGTCAGGACGCCCCAGCTTGCGAGGTAATAAATGTCGGCTCCCAATCCCTCGCGGGATGCTTTCATGTATTCCCGGAAGCGCTCCACTGCTTCCTCTTCCGCCAGCAATCCGCGGCGGACAGCCTCCTGCAAAGCGTCGGCGAGCAGGTGGCGGATCTGGTCGCACTTGACATAGGTAAATCCGAGCTTCCGGATTCCCTCGTAAAGGGGCTTGATCTGCCGTGCAATGGTCTGCGGCTTGCAATCGAGCACGGCGCGCATCCAGAACGCCTTGAGCGGCGAACCGTCGTTGTCCATGAACTGGCACGTCGAGCCGTTGCTCGACGGCTGGATGGTTTCGATGTCCGCGCTCATCCATATGCCAGGCTGCATGCCGAGCTTTTTGATGGTGTCGGCAAGGTGCTTCAAACCCGACGGGAACTCTTTGTTGGGGACCAGCCATGCGTCGGCCAAGGTACGCTTGGGCCCGATCGTTAGGGGTAGCTGTTGAAAGCCATCATCCAACTGGACGTATTCGAGACCGTAGTCGCGAAAGTGTTTGCCGAGAAAGCCGGCAGTTTTCAGGATGCGTTCCTCCGACACGTCGCGCCGATAGGCCTCCCAGGAGCACCAGCCGGCCACGGCCTTCTGGTTGGGCATCCTGATCCAGGGACGGTGATGCCGATAACCGAGGTGCTGCTGATAATATCGCGGCCTCAGATTGAGGATCCATGGGATTTCGCTGAGCTCAACCTCCAGCATGGCCGAGAACAGCCCATTGCCCAAAGCCTTCAATCTGCCGTCGAGCCAATGCCAAGGCCGTCCATGCCAATCAAGAAGCAGGTCGAGTTGCTTATCATACAGTCCATTGACGCCATACACGAGAGAACTGCCGACTGAACCCACGATTGCCTCCTCGCGACCGGCGCGGCGCGGGCGCATCACGACGGATTGTTCATTCAGGAAAAACGTTGCCGTCGCGGAGGCAACTGGGTCGGTTTCCAAGGACAAAAACGTTTGTTGCACAAGCGGCGCACTTTGAATGAGCCCATCGGACCCTGCGCGAAAATTGAATTTTTTGCCCTCGGGTATTCGGATAGTCACGATGGTCCGCCCGTGATATTCGTATCGGAGAAGATGGGACCCCTCATCCCACTTAACATGGGCATAAATCGCGGGTGGGGGAAGGAGGGCGTTTGTTTCCGTTTTACTCTGAGTGCTCACTGTTCGGGAATTCGTATGGACGTCGGAACGTTCATTTCACGGGTTCTGGCGCTATTCCTGTCTCGCAGGCTGTTTTGGCCGGTAATGCGACACCTCTCTGCATTGCGCGGCGGTAGACGAAAAACATCAACAGCCCGATCGAGCTCATCACGATGCCAAGCACAAAAGTCACCCGATAATTTTGTCCGGTGAAGTAGATGACCCATCCGGAAATGAAGACAAGCGTGGCATTATACCCGTTTCGAATGCACGCACTGGTTGAGGTGATCGAGCCCACATCCTTCGGATCGGCTGTCTTATAGACCATGATGTCCGCGGCACCGAAGAGCGGGGCGACGATGGTCGTTGCCAGCGAGAGGACGATGAGCCCCATCTTGTCGTGCACATTCATCGCCCAGGCAAAACAGGCCACCTGCCCGACCCAGTAAACCAGCACCACGCGGAGACCGCCCCATCGGTCAATGAGCCAACCAACCGGATACGCCAGAACAATATTCACGAGGCTGGCCCACGAGAGCGCGCTGAAAATATCCCCTCTTTCGAGTTGCAAAGTCTCTTTGGACCAAAACCAGAGCCACTGGGTTTGCATGGTCATAAATCCGCTGACCATGGCCACGCCGATGATCAGCAGGAAAATGCGTTTGTCGGCGCGCGCTGCCACCTGGAAAGTGGACCATGGCTTAAAGCTCTCGGTCGCCGGGTGGACGATGTCTGGTTCTTTGATGAGGAACGCCACCAGCGTTGTTGCCGTCATCACCCCTGCGCCAACAAGATAGGGCAGATACTCCGAGACTTTGATCATGTCGCCAACATATCGCATCGAGAGAAAGCCCATGACCCCGCCGGCAATGGTCAGAACCGAATTCGCGCGGGCCAGCATGTCCCGCGACACGCAGTCAATGTTCAACAACGGGAATGTGCTGGCCTTCATGTCCATGGCAATCATGGAGATCACTTGCAGGACGATCAGGAACCACACCCAGCCGGGTTCGGCGAAGAATGGGAAAATGACCATCGGAATGATGATAAAAGGAGCGGCCGCAAACAGGTAGGGCTTGCGACGTCCGATCCGGGTGTGCGTGTGGTCGCTCATCCAGCTGAACCACATCACCAGAAAGCTGAGTGCCCATCCGTTGATCGAGCTGATGGTGCCCTGGATATTCGCCCCGATTCCCAGGTCCAGCAGTTTCAGGACGATCAGTGGACCCGTAATTGTGAACGCGAAACCCCATCCAAGATTGCAGATGCCAATGAAAGTCACGTTCCGCCACATCAGTCTGCGATCGGCGTAGTAGGCGGCCAGCTCTGGACTGGCACGATAGTTCTCGTTGACGATGTCCGTGTTTTTCATGCGGTTGGACGAATCACGGCATTATTTTGCGGATGTCATTTGTCTGCGGGCAATCCGGCGGTGATTAACTCGCTGAAGAAGCTGTCGAACATGTAAGGTTCCGGCGCACCGTCTTTCTCGCTCCCATGGCCAAGCGCGAGGATGTCGGGTGCGCCTTCGAAGCCCGTCCGCGGTTGCGAATGAATCAACGTCCAGCTCTGGCCGTCGGTGCTCGCGAAGAATTCGATCGTGTCCGGCTGCAGGGCAATCTTGACCCAGGTGATGCGCTCCATCTTCGGACCAGGTACCTGAAACACCGTTGCGCCATTGGCTTCGCCAGAGCACACCAGATTGTCAAGCTGGTTCATGACGTTCCATCCGGTGATTGAGATGCTGCGGCCATCATTCCAGTCCAGATGAAGGCCGGGGGAGAACCCCCCCTGGTAGTGTCCGACGGGCTCGCGCAGTTTCACCTGCACGGACACGTTGTCCTGGCCGAACGGACGCTGCAGCCGCGCGACGAGGCCCGAACTGGTTCGCACCCGCAGGACTCCGGCTTCACTGACAAACGGGACGGCCGGCACACCATGACTGTCCCCCGACCTGATAGTGACTTTATCGAAGTCCGGAGACGTCTTCTTCTCCCAATCCGCCCGCAGGGTCGTGAAGTCATCGCTCAGATCCTTGATGCGCTTGTCGGCAGCGGGCAGCAAGGCCTGGCCGAGGCCGGACGCCAGCGGCGTGTGCAGTCCCGGCTTGGCCACGATGAGGGTGGTGTAGTTGTGGCGGGGGATCTTCAGATTGCTGATCCGGCCATTCTTGGAGGGCAACTGGCTGCCCTCGCGCTCGTCGAGCACCACGGCGTCAGCAGGCAGGCCCAGGGCGGCCAGATCCACATCCACGGCAATCGTGCGTTCATCGGGGCTCAGGTTGCTGATGAGCAG
>Ga0247841_10003722_pt1 | contig 27572 bp, 23 predicted proteins | sample LaCruzMarch2015__2_FD_192410 | JGI IMG/M metagenome (GOLD analysis project Ga0247841, IMG submission 192410) | Freshwater microbial communities from meromictic Lake La Cruz, Castile-La Mancha, Spain - LaCruzMarch2015_18m | ecosystem: Environmental > Aquatic > Freshwater > Lake | place: Spain... | reverse complement strand
TGAAAGAAATCCGGTCAAAAAAGCGTCTACATGCACTATTTTGCTAAAACCAATCAAATACGGATCAAGCGCTAAAACCAAACCTGCCGCAATCGCGATATATCTTGGAAGTAATTTTCGCAAAACCAAAAATATTACCACTACCAACAACGTGTTTATTATTGCCATTGGAACCTGCGCAAAAACGGCAAATCTCAAAAGTTCGCTCGTGACACTAGAATCAAAAACCATATGGTAAAACAACTGACCTGCGTATATCGCCAGGCCGGCCACAAACATCACTGTTATGCCCGGATGCGTGGTTTGCAATGTATCGTTTATTTGCAGGTGTCGCCACGCCTTTATATATTCAGCCGATCTGCCAAGCCAATTTTTTTCATCCGCGGTCATAAAAAGACCGATTCCATTAAGGCGTGGCAAAAGTGCCACAAATAAAATAATCAGCGCCTCAATTACGAGCCCCTTATTTCTTATAAACCACGCGCGTATTTTCATGCGATATAATCCATATCGTACTCGCTTTTGGCCTACTTGACAAGAAGCACTTTTAATCGTGCAATTGTGTGTTTTCTTCTATTCTTATTACCACTGATCGTAATTTATTCCCCATTGTCGAAAAACCCGCTTTTCCAAAACGCGAAATATCCATAATTCCACGGCTACGCCCACGAAGCCAATTAAAATAATCCCCGCCAAGACATAATCAAAATTGAAAAATCCTTGCGCCTGCCATATGAATTTCCCTAAACCACCCAATGTTACAACCAACATTTCAGCTCCGATCAAAGCCCGCCAGGCCGTACCAAATCCTGACCGAGCAGTAGCCAATAGATATGGGAAGGTTCCAGGAATGACAATCCGAAAAATAATAGCAAAACGTGAAAGATTGTAATTACGTGCCACCATTAACCAAGATTTTCGGACTCCTTGAACACTACTAACCACACCATAGATCATACGCAAAAAGCTGGAAAGAAAAATCATAATCCAGATAGACCATCTGCTAAATCCGAAAAATAATATTATTAATGGAAGCCAAGCAATCGAAGGAATAGGATAAAAAGCGGCTAAAAACGGTGTCATTAAGCGGGCAAAGAAAGATGACTGAGCGATAACAATTCCAACAGCAAGCGCCATAAAAAGAGCAATAAAAAATGGTGGTAAAACATTTAGGGCACTAATGCCAAGGAGTTTTGGAAACACACCATTTGTACAGAGTTTCCAAAACGCGTACCCCACACTCATAGGAGACGGCAATAGCCAGTCAGGCACTAGTCGCGCCTGACTGGCTATCCACCAAACAGTAAGGACTACTGCAAACGGCAGCAGTCCTAATCCTAGATTATTAAGAGTTTTGCGAACTGTAGATTGCATCTTGTGATGATTTAAGTATGTCCGTAAAACGCTGATCCCAAAATTCAGATAAAGCCAACGAACGTTTGGCTATACCTACTTCAAAAGCCAAAGATGCCATGTCGTTCCACATATTATCTGGATTCCACAACGAATAACTAACCTGTTTCCAAGATTCAACAACACTTTCCGCAGTTAATTTCGCCGCACCGGACGACTTATTATTAACATGATTTGCCACAACCACCGCACTCTCTTGTTGATTATCATGCATAAATTTTTCTGCATCAATAACCGCTTGAATAAACTCCTTCATTTCTTTCGGTCTAGCATTTAGTGCGGCAACATTCGCGGCAATTACTGTACGAGGAAATGCTTTTGTTTTGTATCCTTTTATTTCCCAATCGGGAAACAATATCGCTCCAGCCGTACGATATGCAGCATCTTCGTATTCTCCACCAACCGCAGCATCAATGGCCTTACTTGTCATTAATGCTTGTGGTCTGAGTGCATTTGCAATATCCAACAATTCTACGGAGGATCTGTCGATATTTTCTGCACGCAATGCGTATTGAATAGCAAATGCGTCACCACTCCCAGGTTTCGCCCCAATATTAACCCCTTTTAAATCAGCAAAAGTTTTTAAACTACTTCCGGGTCGTACATAAACCTGTGAAGGTGATGCCGCCATTGGAGCAATTATCCTAATTGGCACATCCTGCGCGATAGCCGTCAAATAATTGGTAATCCCGCCGGCACCCACTTCAATTTGACCTGACGCCAAAGCTTGAGCTACTTCTTTACCGGAAGTAAAACTCTGCAATTCTACTTTTATATTTCTGCCTTCAAAAAATTTTTTATCTTGCGCAACCATTATTGGCGCATGATTAACACTATCTGGAACATAACCGACACGCACCACAGACAGTTCTTTTGGTGCGGTATTTTGCCTCTTTATGCTCCAAACGACCATTCCTCCTACAACTAAAATGAGCGCTCCCACCAGAAGCACCCGGTCACCGGACTTTATCATATTCTTTATTGTTAAGAGTCTTAATTATAATATCTTGATTAGTTTTTTCCACTAGTGTCTCAAGCCGCTGTGCCTGCGATACAAATGGCTCCCCGTATCTATAACGTGGATAAGCAAGATCAATGGAAATTATTTCTTTAATTGTGGTTGGCAATCGGCTCAAAACAACAACTCTGTTCCCCAAACATACCGCCTCCGTGATGCTATGTGTAACAAAAACTATTGTTGTTCTTGTTTTTTGCCACAAATCGACCAGAGACTGGCGCAAAAAATCCCGATACTGAGTATCAACAGATGAAAACGGCTCATCCATAAGCAACACACGTGGTTTACTAATAAGCGCTCGTGCCAAAGCTACCCGCTGCTGCATCCCACCTGACAACCGATACGGCTGCCAATCAGCAAAATCACTCAAGCCCACAAGCGCCAAATACTCATCAACTTGTTTATTTTTCTCTTCATTGGGTTTAGTAGAGGCAGAAAGGCCGAACAAAACATTATTCCGCACACTCAACCAAGGGAAAAGAGCATAGTCTTGAAACATTAAAACTATTTCCGAACTTGGTTTTTTTACCAGCTGATCATCCACAGTAATCTGTCCAGATGTTGGTTCAATAAACCCTGCCATCAGTTGTAGCAAGGTTGACTTTCCACAACCGCTTGGCCCAATGACACATAACAACTCGCCTTCTTTTACATCAAGCGTTATATCCGAAATAACGTTAAAATCGTTGTGAGATTGATCCTGGAATGATTTAGCCAAACCTTCAACCTTCAACATAACTATTTATAAAACAATAAACCGATCCTCCCAGTTGAGCTATCTATTGAATAACTATTATTCATATTTAAACGATAATGTATTCCACATATATATTTAAAGCAATAGCTCCCACCTTCGCTTCCGATCAGCTGACGGAGCTACAACGGGCAGACCCTTCTCTTATTTCCCCAGCGCAGCCAAATAGGCCTCTGGTGGGATATCAACATTCCCCAGTCGAGCCATTTTTTTCTTGCCTTTTCTTTGTTTTTCCAATAATTTCTTTTTTCGAGTCACGTCACCGCCGTATAAATATCCGGTCACGTCTTTGCGCATCGCTGAAATAGTTTCACGCGCGATAACTTTCCCGCCAATAGCGGCTTGAATAGGCACGGCAAACAAATGTCTGGGAATTGCTGTTTTTAATTTTGCCACAACACGCCTTCCTTCACGTAACGCTTGTTCGCGAGGAACAATTATCGACAATGGCTCCACAACTTCTTCGGCAACTAAAATAGACAACTTAACTAAATCTGTTGCACGCCAATTTAACAAATCATAAGAAAGAGAAGCATAACCAGCAGAAGCACTCTTTAAAGCATCGTGCATATCCACCACCACTTCGCGTAACGGCATCTCAGCGGTAATCAGCACACGATCAGCAGACATGTATTCTGTGTTGCGATGGATTCCGGCATGCGCGGAAATAAGTGTGAGAATCGCACCAATGTCTACAGATCTTGAAACAATTTCCACCAAAACCCACTGTTCCTCCGTTGATTCAATAGCCGAAGGATCAGGAAATTCCGTAGGAGTACGAATGACAACTGCTTCTCCCGTTCGTAACTTCACTCGATAGGCGACACTGGGAACAGTAACTGTTACTTCAATCTTGTATTCCCTTTTTAATCTTTCTTGCACGATACTCAAATGCAGAAGCCCCAAAAAACCGCAACGAAAACCTTGCCCCAAGGCAGTGGAAGATTCTTGCTCATACTGCAAAGAAGAATCATTCAAACGATATTTAGACAATGCCTCTTTCAGAAAACGGAAATCTTCACCGGAGTGCGGATAAATGCCGGCAAATACTCTTGGTTGAGGAACCGTATAACCAGGCAAAACAAGATCATCTTTTTTGTCACGATCTTTAAAATTAATAATTGTGTCACCGACTCTGGCCTCCGCCACTTCTCGCAATCCCGTCGCCACGTAACCAATCTCACCGGCCGTTAATTCATTTTTAGACAATTCTTTCGGATGCAAAACTCCGATGTCCAAAGATTCCCCGCGCACATTTTCTCCGGCAAATAATAATTCTTCATTCTTTTTCAACACTCCATCAACAACACGAATATAAGTTACCACTCCCTTGTATGCGTCAAAAAAAGAATCAAAGACAAGCGCACGAAAAGGACTGTTTACTTTTCCAGAAGGAGACGGAACACGTTTAACAATCGCTTCTAAAAGTTCAGAAACACCTGCTCCTGTTTTTGCAGAAACCAACAACACTTCGCTTTCCGAAATACCAGTTAATTTAGCAATATCGCGTTTAGTTCCCTCAACATCAGCCGCCGGAAGATCGATTTTATTTACCACGGGAATAATTACAAGTCCGGCCTCCAACGCAAAAGTTAAGTTGGCCATGGTTTGCGCCTGTATTCCCTGCGTCGCGTCTACTAAAAGAACTGCCCCTTCCACGGCAGCCAGACTGCGGGAAACCTCGTACGAAAAATCTACGTGACCAGGCGTATCAATAAGATTAAGCACATAGGGCTCTTTTTGCCCGCTCTCTTTGTATTCCATCCTGACTGGTGTGAGTTTTATCGTAATCCCCCGCTCACGCTCTAAATCCATTCCATCCAACATTTGATCTTGCATATCCCTTTTCTCTACCGCCCCTGTTTTTTCAATCAGACGATCGGCCAAGGTGGATTTGCCGTGGTCGATATGAGCGATGATGCAAAAGTTGCGAATTTGATCAGTTGTCATGTCTCTTATACTTTTAGGTCAAAGCGAACTATTCGTCTATGGCTGTTCTTCTACCAGCGCTTCCCGTTTTTTCCAGAAGGACATCTTTTCAACAATACCGCCAAAAAGAGCATCAAACTCTTCCAACTTAAGAAAACGCGCAGCCACAATAAATACTATTGCGCCACCGGCAGTCGAGCCGGCGAGTTTGATAAAAACTCCGAGGAATGTTTGCATATCAACTATATTGCCGAGAGGCCATTTTAAGGCCTGGATACACACGCCCGCTAAAACTGTAGCTAAGCTGATACGCAAGAGACCGGATAAAAATTCTTTGTCATGTAACCCTCCCAACCGTGAGTGAAGAGCTGTAATCAAAATGAGAAAATTAACCACGGAAGCTGCCGAAAAAGCCCACGCCAGTCCCATCGCTCCAAATTGTTTACCCAGAAAAAAGGCGCCTATGATGTTTACAATTATAGTAACAATACTGGCCACCATAGGGGTTTTTGTATCATGCATAGCAAAAAAAGCACGAGCTAAAAGCGGAACTAAACTTTGAGCAAATACGGATAAAACTAAAACACTCAAGATGCTAAAAGTTAGTTTTGTGTCACTCCAATCGAATCTTCCGGTTCCCAACACTACACGAACAATTTCCGCGCGTAAAAGTAGCATAGCTACAGACAACGGCATTGCTAAAAATAAAACTAAACGAATCGTCCGCACCAAAGTCATCGAAAAAACTTCAGACGCGTTTTCCGAGGCTGCCCGGGACAATTGTGGAAATGCTGCGACGGCAAAAGATATCCCCACCAGACCAATCGGCACGTTTTGCAGATTATCCGCAAAAGCGTACGCCGCGATACTGCCGACAATCAATGTGGAACCAATAACGTTAACCACTAAATCATTCACTTGTCCCGCCACAAGACCAATCAGGCGAGGCACCATTAAGCGTCCGATATGTTTCAACCCTTCATTTTGAAAACGCAAGGAAGGCAAAAAATGGAAACCTATTTTAATAGCACTGGGAAGCTGGACCAAAAGATGCATTACCGCGCCCAAGACAACGCCCCAGGCCACTCCGCGAATTCCCATTGTCGGAACAAAAAATATTACACCTAAAATTATTCCCAAATTGTAAAGCACTGGCGCCACTGCGTAGGCAAAAAAACGATTGAAGCTGATTAATATTGTTCCCAAGATACTGCTAGCGCCAAGCAGAATGGGTTGCAAAAGCATAATCCTGCTCAGATCTATCATTAAGCTTCCTCTTTGTGCATCAAAACCCGGTACAATCAACGGAACTATTTTCGGAGTGAAAATATATAAAATCACAGCGCACAAGGTCAACAAAATTACTGTGATAAAAAACAAACTCTCCGCAACGGCAAACGCCTGCTTTTTTCCTTCATCTCCCTTGGAAAGATACGAAGAAAATACCGGAAGAAAAGCAGCTGTTAAAGTTCCCAAAACCAATAAGTTGAAAATCAAATCAGGAATACGATAGGCGGCGAAATACGCGTCTAATTCCGGACCGGCGCCAAAGTGAGAGGCAAAAAGACGATCGCGAAAAAGACCAAGTAGGCGGCTCAACAACGAAGATACCGCAACCAAAGCCGCGGCGGAAACAATTGTACTGTTCCGTTTTTTCTCAATTGAAACCATAACTATTCTTTATCAATAACAACGCCCCATACCATATCGCTCTTAAGTATCCCTGTAAAGGTTACCTTGCGCACACCATCAAAAGTCACCCCATCCTCAGGTCCACCCCAAGTTATTTTGAAACCAGAAGGTACTCGCACAGTTGCTTCCATTTTTATCGGCTGGTGTCCCGGCTGTTTCTGGATTAATTGACTATAACTGTAGGGAGTCTTTAAATCTTTCGCTGTTTCCAAAGGTAAACGATAACGATAAATAGTTACAGTCGTTTCCCCTGGAGGAGTAACAATCCAATTGCCAAAGGATGTCTTATTGCTTTCTTGCGAAACAATTGTTCCGCTTGAGTGAGCGATAGAATTTTTTTCCAACTCCACGACATCTTGGTCTTGCGTGTAAGTTTGATAGTCAGCCGTATTTTTAAACGGAGAAGGAACGTCCGAATTTTTTGTAAACCCGCTGGCTTCCAAAAGAGTGCTGCCTTTTGGTACCAACGTTCGTTCAAAGATTACATTCGGCTTGGAATACCAATCTTCATCAGGACTCCATCCCTTCCGCCCTTCTTTTGATCCGGTATGATGGCGCGTCGTGATTAAGGTGACCAAAGCTTGGCCACTGTTGTCATAAGAAACGTCATATTTTACGGATTGTTCAATCAGTTCATCTGTTTTATGGCCACCAATATTTGCTTCAACACGCATTAAATAATCGCCATCCGTATCTTCCACAGCGCCTCCCCAATTCAATCCTTCCACCTTTTTCTGCGCGTCTTCATCTCTAAGCCAAACCAACATCTGTTTTTGTTTCAAACTGTCGCTAAAAGCGCCAAGCAATTCGCCCCAACGATCGTTGGGAAGTTTATTGATACGATTTAAAACTTCCGGCATCAAATCTCCCAAAAATTCTTTGGGTTTATTTTCTTCTTTATCATAATCAAAAGTCACCAACCGCTGAGTCTCATCAATAACGTTATCGACATTGACCGTCACATCGTAAGCGGGCATGGCGATTGGTCCGGTAACTCTTAGAAGCTGTTCCAAAACAGTGGGTGTAATAGCAATTACGCCGTCGACTGTCGATCCGCCACTACGTTCAAAAAACACAGCCACCTTTTTAGCATTCGAACGAAAATCTGCAAACCAATTCGCATCGCGCGTATACCAACGATCGGTAATTTTTTGCAGGGGAGCCGGAGGAATAATAAAATCGCGCAGTTGTCCATCTGGATTATAAATTGTGTCCACATGTATTTTTTTAACCACGCCTTTTGTAACATCAGCTAGCGCAAAACTGCCAATAAATCCACCGCCGGGTCTCAATTCACGATTGTTTTCAAAAACAAACAAAAATTGGCGATCTTGTCTGGCACCAAAAAGCTCAAGCAACACTTCATGAGAATCCAAATAACCGGAAACAAGCTCGTTTAAGGCACGAACTCCGGTTTGTAATTGTCCAACATCATCTCGAAGATTACTAGGTAAAGAATCTACGGAAATATCTTTTATTTCTCCATTGATATCATTAAGTTCGCCTGACAACTTTTTTACAAGCGGAAGACTATCCGTTAAAACACCTGTCAAATCTGTTGTTGATTCCTTTGCGTGAAACATCGACACCAACTGAGCGGCATCATTACCAAGAGCGGAAAGTTTTTGTCCTGCCGATAATAATTTTTCTCCTGAGTTTAATCTTTCTTTAGGATCAAGTTTTGCCAAAATTCTAAACGAGGCAGAAGTAGACGTATCTAATTGATTTTGCGCATCGGCAAAAAGTACAGCCGCTTCATTAAGCTGTTTCTTCCCCGCCTCAACATCCGATCCGGCGATAGATTTTAATCCAGCCGCAAGCTGAGTTGCTCCGGCACCGGCCGACTTTTCTATCACTTTTGTCAAACGGGGCACCGCGCTAACCGAGGCAATTAAACCAACTACCATCCCCGCTAACATTACCGCAAAACCCACTTTCCCCGCTTCCATAAAACTACGCCTACTTACAACGTCTTCTTTTTCTTCAGGTTTCTTTTTTGCAGTTTTTTTTTGCGATTTTGCTTTAGTCTTAGTGCGAAAAGAACTCCACGCCACTGGAGGAGCCACAAAAGGCACGTAACCTTCTGCCACATCTCTTTGCATCATTGTTCGCAAAAGATCTTCACTCTTATCACCAGAATTTTTGTTTTTCTGCCAATCAGTTTTTCGTCGCGTCGTAGAATGTTGTCTTTGCGAGCCATTAACCGTGTCATTCCTGCCAGAAGCAGGAATCCGTTCCGTAGTCAGTCTTTGCGAACCTGCAGATGCGAGTGAAGCAATCTCCATAGTAGCCGTCTTCCTCTCCACATTCCTCCCCGCCATCTTGACCCGACGACTATAGACACCGGAGGATGACCGCAAAGAATTATTTTTTTGCTCAGTCACACTGGTCCTTTTTTCTTTTTTATAAGCCACTGCCCGATCTGATAATTCCTTTTCCCTTTTTTCCTCGTCTCCCAACAATTGATCGAGTTCTGATTGGAGTGTTTCTGAATCTACTGCCTCCGGAATATCTGCCACTTTCGGCAAATGAAAAACAAGTCCGCCTTCTTCTAAGGATTCAAGAACAATAGAATTAACGGGTTTTATCTCTTCTGCAATTTTTTCCGGACTCTCTTGAGAAATTTCTAAAATACCAACTTTCTTGGCACTCCTAGCAACACTCAAATGAGTTATTTTTGGTAAACGAATAATCGCAGGTGCCTCACCAATAACATCGCCAAGAAATATATCCGTTACCTTAGGTCCGCGAGTAACTTTTGGCTTTACTGGTGTATTTTTTGTTTTTTTATTCTTCCGCACCATTTGAGTCATTGTATCACAAAGCGAGCGTAGAGAGCGTTCCCTCCCTGATAAGGGAGGGTGTGGGTGGGTTCGTCATTCCTGCCGGAAGCAGGAATCCGTAGTCATCACTCAGTAGTCGCGTCTTTGCGAGGCGCCTCCGCCGGTTGGCGGAACGGCGCCGAAGCAATCTCCAACACCACATTATCCTGTTTTATTTGGCCGTCTCTATAATGTTTTTGTAATAACTCTTTTCACTAATCAAAATTTCCGAGGTATATCTCATCGGATCGTTAGCAAAAGACGCTCCGGTAAAAAATATTTTTTCAGCGCCATTTTGCAAAGCATTGGCAATACTATTTTTAAGTCTTTCTACATTCTCTTCAACGTTATTACCCTGAACATTTTCTGCCTCAGTTATCCAAATTGGTTTGTTTATATTATATTTTGATAGAAGATTTTTATAGAACGCAACATTAAGATCACCAGCACTAATAGACGTAGGGTCATTCTTGTCTTGATTGGGAGCGGACAAACAATGAACATTAGCTATATCAAAATAGTCGGCAATTTTTGGTGTAGCAAAAACTCTTTCCCAATATTTTGTAGAATCCGACTGAACACCGCCAGGCGCGGCAATAAGTACTTGAACACTACTATTAGCCGCTTTGATGGTTGTATACGATTTTTGCAAAAGTTCAGCATAATTTTCAGGTGTGCCAAGATAAAAAACCATTCCTTCATCGCTTTCACCTTTGGTCAAATCCGGTTCATTGCCAATTTCATAATAACGAATTGGGTTTTCTAAATCAGGCATATCTTCCTTGCCGTCACCATCATATCTTGCAACAACGGCCGTCAACCATTTTTCGTAGGCCACCCAATTGTTTGGATTACAACGATAGTAGGGCAACCCCGGTGTTTCAAAATCCCCTTTCTTTTGCGGAAGCATCCAATCTTTAGCCGAAACTTTGCATTTTTCCCCACTCGTCTTTTGATCCCAATCAGCAAAAGGAAAAAGAGTAATGGAAAGATTTAGGCCGTGTTTTTGCGCACTGCGTACTACTTCGTCGGTTCCTGAAAAATCAATTGAAGAATTTTCGTCTTTTTGCATAACCCCCCAAACAAAATAGCCAAAATTTGGCCGGAGCCACGTAGCACCCGTATCTTTAATATTTTCCTGATCCACATCAAAAGCATTTCTCAAAAAACCAAACTTGCCATCAACAGGAATATTTTTAGGTTTTTGGAAAGGAAAAATAAAATATAGTAGCAAGGCGATAACCGCTACTGAAATAATTATTATTATAATTTTTTTCATACTTACATGATATAACTAAAGTATTAAAATTTAAACAACGACCCCGCGACTTCACCTGGGGTTATCGTCTACAGCCAACCGTCCCATTCCCGCCCTTCGACTTCGCTCAGGGTAAACATAGGCGGGAATCTTAGTCGTAGGGACGCGTCTTTGCGAGCGAAGCGAAGCAATCTCCGTCGTCGTCGCGTCTTTGCGAGGCTGCCAGAGCATGCCGAAGCAATCTCCAACCATAGACGCATATGAAATATTTCATGAATTACGTTCTATTTATTCTCGCATAGAGATTGCCACGCCTCGCTTGATAGCGATGGCTCGCAAAGACGGATTTTACTTCATCCCCGCTTTTTCCAACCTTTGTTTCAGCGCCACCAACACATCAGTCGTCTGTTTATTCAACTTTCCCGTTGCAATTAATGTATCAACTTTGTTAGCAAAATCGCGATAGTCTCCTTTTATTTTTATCATCAAACTTTCCGCCAACTTTGTTTTCTTCTCCGCCACCGCCGTTTCGTACATCCTCGCCCGCGCCAACATGTCATTCAATGGCCCCATCAAGGTTTGATAAACAGTTTTCGTTATCTTTGGCTCATTCGCTTTTTTATTATTTAAAAGCACTGTTAATTTGTTTTGCACAGAAATTATCGTGTCGCTTAATTTTGTTCGTACTGTCGCCGCGCCCAGCACACTTCCGACTTTTTTGTTCTTTTTGTCTAACGCGGTATTCGGACCAGACGTTATCTCTTTTTTGTTTTCCGATGTCGGAGGGTTGTCAGTGGTCTCATCGTCACCGGATGGCAGTGCAACTCCATCCGTTTCCGACACAGTTGCCTCAAGCGTTTTTGTGCCTCCTTGTTCAATTGTTCCATCATTACTGTCTTCAAAATTTCCATCACTATTTACATACGTGGAATCAATATAATAATCGCCCGCCGAATTACCATTTAAATTCAAAGTGTATTTCCCCGCTTTTGGATTTCTAATCACTACCAAAGTAATATCGGTGTCGTCATCCGGATCGTCATCAAAATACGCGTCATCGCCAATCTCGTTTTTAGTACGCGACAATATTTTCCCATCCGGATCAACCACTTCAAAAGCAACATTCGGCGAGACTGTAAACGACAACATAGCATCCGGTTCAACGTATTCATCCGGATTCACATCATCCGCTTGGACAGACGAAGCAAAAAAACGATTAAAGAAATTGGCTAACAAAAAATTTGTAGAGCGTTGTACTTGAACCGGCGGATTCAAAAACCACGAAATCTTATTTCGTGCGTCATCGGGAATTTTGGTGTGCGACGTTCCGTCAAGTGTTTCATTAAAAATTTCAGGAATTGACGCACTTGATACTAAAACAGTTTCGTCGCCATTATCAGAATCAGCTGTTGGCACCTCCGGATTGGGATGTCCATCGCGCCAACGCATACTACTTTCATCATCCGGAGATTTATTTCCCAAAATTATTTGATCCATTGTTTTACCGGTATGACCGGAATATGTTCGAACTTCTCGCACCCTATCTTCTAATAGATCCACGTTGTCGTTCAAGCTAATTAGAAAATCGTTTTCATCCGCCATTCCGGAAAGATCGAGCAGTTCTCCGTCCTTTTTCGCAAATGGCGTTGTTGGTAACAAATCTTTGATTGATGGAAAGAATTCGCGAAAAGAAAGAGGTTGTTTCAAATCTTTTTTATTTCTGGTTTTTCTTAATGAATTTTGAATACCATTTGCAAACCACTTTGTACCAACACTCCAATTCTGCGGGTATAAACCGCCTTCCCAAACAACATACGATTCAGCTGCGCCATAATTAGGCGTACCCATCATTACAAACTTATTCACATCGTTTCCGTAATTGTCGCTTTGAATATACGCACGAGAAAGTAACCCACCCATACTATGCGCCACCAGATCGACATGATCTCTTCCACTTTTTTGCTTTGCCTCTTCAATTTTGGGCTTCAGATATTTTTCCCAGTTTTCTGAAACCGGCTTACGCCAATCATAATATGCAATAAAAAGAGTTTTTCCTTCCTCGTAACCGCTTTTCTCCAATTTCTTAATTAGCGCCTTATATACATTTCCAAATGGCACGAAACTCCACTTATTATCCTCTTTGTCCTGATACATGAGTTTTTTATCAAAAGAAGCTAGCATACCTGGGACGATTACCACAGGATATCCATCAAATTCAGCACGAACAACAAACGCTGGAGTTAGAAGAACAAATAACGATAAGACTATTCCAAAATATTTCTTATACCTGACCACCATAAAAACTTTGTACAGCAAAGCCCATCAACATGCTCTTTATGAGTTCAGGAATAAAAATTCCCAGCGCGAACAACACAATACACAACACAGTAAATATAATAATATTTTTCTTCGTTTTTCTGTGTTTATTAGATTTTCTAAAAAACCAATAAATAGGAAATATTGATAATATGATCGGCAGGCTATAAGTTAATAGATTTAAGCCGTATTCCAATAATATTGCCTGCTTATCAGTAATACTTGGAAACTCCGCCGGATTCTCCCCCAACAACTTCAACAAAAAATCTAACATATTATTATTTTATCACTCTAAAATAATAATACAAAACTATTTTTTTATTTTATCTAAGCTCGTTCGTATTTCAATAAGCAAAGGATCTTCCGGCCACATGGTTGAAAGCGCTTCAATAATATTATCGTAGTGCTCAATAAGTTTTTCTTTTGGCGCATTAAATCTCGTCCACACTTCTTCACCACATTCTTCAAGATCCGCGATAAGATCATCCATATTGTGAAGAGTATCAGCGGATTTTAAAAGCAATGCATCATTCGGCATTTTATATATATGCGCGAGGGCTTCTTTTTTTCTTTCTTCCCATGAAAGTTTTTTATCTTTCTCGGTCACATGATCAACAAGCACCGCGACTGTTTCGCCAAATTTTTGTTTAATATCATCTATCGAAATTTTTCCGTCACTATCTTCTACAGTATCGTGTAAAATACCGGCGATAATAATATCTTCGCTTGCGTTAATTTGCGACAAAATAAGAGCAACACCAAGAGGGTGGGTAATATACGGAATATTGGGTTTTCCTTTTCGTGTTTGCCCAGCATGGGCTTTGGTTGCAAAGCGAACCGCTTCTTGAATGTGAGTATATGGCATTTTATTTTCCTTTTTCCACCTTATTTACTGCTTCTCGATAGTTGCAATAATCACACTCATTATTCGATTCCGGCATTTCTCCCTCAAGACATTTTTTAATTTCCAAAAGTTTTCCCTCAATCCACGAATCGTCACCCGTATACGGCAGTAAATCAATATCAAACTCCAACTTTCCGTCAAATGCTTCTCTGTCTGTCTTTCCATTGCAATATACAAAATATCCAGTGTTTGAGACTTTCAAACCATTTCTGCGCAACAGCCACTGGTATATTTCCATTTGTCTTTTGTATCCATTCTGCCACTCGGCATCAAGTGTTACTTTAGAAGTTTTGCTTGTGGATTTGTAGTCTACAACAATAATCTCGCCGTTTTTATTTTGCCACAAATCGTCCACGGCTCCCGTAACAATAAAATTTGTTGGCTCATGTAAATATTGCACTCCCTTAAAATTTTCTCGCCATTCGTTTATCATCTCGTGAGCAAACGGCACAGCATCAAGTCCGTACGCCTTCATAAGCGGGTGCGCTTTTTGTTTCGCTCTGTGCAAATCAAATTCCTTTTTGAGTAGGGTATCTACAGCTGTATTCAAATTAAACGGATATCCGGGCGGCTCTCCAATTCCAAGACGACGATCCAAATAAAAACACTTTGGACAATCCATAAAATTTTCAATCTTCGAGCGAGAAAGTTTAAACGGCTCCACTCTTTGTGGATCATAAATATTTTTTGTTCTGTTTGGTTTGTAGTATTCGGACATGGATATGTTTTATTTGTATAGCTGTTCTTTTGCCGCTTTTGCATACAAATTCCTCTGAAACGAAAAGAATATTGAACGAATTCTGTTTACATCGCCGAGTGATTGTTCCGCATTGGCAATAGCGTGATATTTCAAATTTAACAGAACTGGTAATTTTTCTTCATCCAATTCTTCAACACCTTTTTCTTCGTATTTCGATAAAACAAAGATCAAAAATTCCTTTTGCTTTTCGTCTAAACCTTCAAAAATCTTACTCTTCGCCTGTTTAACTCTTTGTACTCTAGAAATTGGCTGTGTTAGAAAGGAAATATATGTGAGAACATCAAATAAATCACTTTGTTCAGCATCAATCATTTTTTGTAATGCTTCCAGTTCGTCTTTGCCATAACCAACCTCAGCAATTTTTTCCAGAAATGCCTTACGCGTTGTTGGATTCGACCAAATTTTCCTCAGCTCTTCCTCGCTTTTGAAAAATTCAGGCATAGCACCAAACATATTGTCCATAAATTCTTGGACCGAAACTGGTTTTCCGCCAGCACTCCAAAAAGAGGTGGAAATCATGTGTTTTATCTCGCGCTCTTTGCCGTCACGCAGTTTTATCTTCAACTTCTGTTTAGGTTCGTTTTCTTCATCCCTAATAGTTCCTTCTCCAGTATCTTTTGGTAACTCGTCGTATTTTCTTTCTTTCTTGTCACTTTCCTTAATTTCCTCTACCGGCTCACCATCCCACGCAGGATCAGCAAAGTGATGATACGCATCCACAAAATCATAAATTGTGAAATATTCCTTCCCTTCAAAAAGCCGCGTACCTCGTCCAATAATCTGCTTAAACTCAATCATCGAATTTACAGGACGCATTAAAACAATATTGCGAATATTTCGTGCGTCTACGCCCGTAGAAAGTTTTTGTGATGTTGTTAGAATTGTCGGAATAGTTTTCTCATTATCTTGAAACTCACGTAAAAATTGATCGCCCCGAGCACCATCGTTTGCCGTTACACGCACACAGTAATTAGGATCTTTGCTTTCTTTCATCTGGTTTACTAAATCACGAACAGCAAGAGCGTGATCTTGTGTTGCACAAAATATAATTGTCTTTTCATTTTGATTTATTTCATCCAACACTACGCGAACTCTCTTTGCTTCACGCTCTTTAATTACAATGATTCGATTAAAATCCGGCTCTTCATAAATTTTTCCTTCTTCTACTTCTCCTTCGATTATTTGATCGTCAGAAGTATAGATGTAATCATCAAGAGTTGTTTTGATTCGTTTAACTTTGAAAGGTGTTAAAAAGCCGTCGTTTACACCTTCTTTAAGTGAATAAACATATACCGGTTCGCCGAAATATTTATATGTATCCACGTTATCTTTTCGTTTTGGCGTAGCAGTAAGACCCAGCTGAACCGCGGGAGAAAAATATTCCAAAATTCCACGCCAATTACTTTCATCGTTCGCGCCACCCCGATGACACTCATCAATAACAATAAAATCAAAAAAGTCTTTTGGATACTCGCCAAAATACGGACTGCCATTGGGCCCACTCATAAAAGTTTGGAAAATCGTAAAATAAACACTACCACTCATTGGCACTTCGCCCTTTTTACGAATATCCATCGGATTAATGCGCACTAATGCGTCTTTGTTAAAAGCGGAAAAGGCGTTAAACGCCTGATCGGCCAAAATATTTCTATCAGCCAAAAATAAAATTCTTGGTCGACGCGCGCCGTCACGTTTCAAATTCCAGCGAGTTTGAAAAAGTTTCCAGATAATTTGAAAAGCAACTGCTGTTTTCCCTGTTCCGGTGGCCATTGTCAAAAGTATTCTATTCTTCTCTTCAGCCACGGCATTTAGAACATTATTAATCGCATTTTCCTGATAATAGCGCTTGCCGTATTCACCTTCACTGGGAACACTGGCAAATTTTTCTTTCCATTCGTTTTGATCGGAATATGTCTTATTCCACAATTCATCAGGTGAGGGAAAACGCGAAACATCTCCTTCGTGCCCTGTCTTCATGGATATTTCGTAGACATTTTTGCCGTTCGTAGCATAGGTGTAGTCAATCTGCATTTTTTGAGCATACGCTTTGGCTTGCGCCACCCCTTCGGTAGCCGACAAGTTTTCGGCCTTGGCCTCAATCACCCCAATTTTACGATTTTTGTAAACCAAAATATAATCGGCGATTTCAGGTTTTCCTCGCATCCCGCCGGTTTGAATTTTGCCATCGGTAATCCTAAATTCTCGTAAAACTTTAGACTCGGGAATTTCACCCCAACCGCTCGCTTTAAGTTTTGGGTCGATATAATCAGCCCGTGTTTCCGATTCGTTCATATTATATATCCAGGATATAGGTACTTAAAAAAGTTTCAATAGCGTCCACAGTTTCTTTCTTCAATTTTGGATTACTTTCGGCTACCCACTTAGCAAAATTATATAATTCTTGATTATCCACTCTAATCCATTTCTTATTTTTAATTAAAAAATAAAACAGGGTTACCATTGCGATTCTCTTGTTTCCATTTTGAAATGGATGATTTTTAATCATCAAATAAAAAAGTATTGCGGATTTTTTTAAGATCCCAGGATATAGCTGTTTTCTTGCAAAAGTGGAAAATGGCTGATCAATACACCCTTCCAATGCGTTAGTATAACGAGTGCTAAAATCAGGAATTGGCTCAGACCAACTCATCGTTTCTTGCGCTAAGCTATATGCGACATATTCAACATCCGAAACAGAAATTCTTTCAATGCGCATATTATTCCTTACCTAATAATCGCAATGTCTCTCCGTATTCCTTCACAGTTTTCGCTACTGCTTTTCTAATTATCTCTTTTTGATCTTCTGTAAGTTCTTTAATATCAATTTCTTGTGTAATTCCATCCACATAATCCATAGAAATAATATAAGCACGACCAATTTTTTCGGCGGGAATTTGTCCTTTTTTTATACGTTTAAAAACAGCAACTCTGCTTATACTAAGTATTTTAGCTAATTCAGCTACGGAAATATTTAACTTTCTTCCCTTGTTTTCCATATAATCCTTGTTAACTTAATAACATAATAAGGTTAACATATGTTAACCTATCCGTCAAGAGCAGTTAACAAGGGCTATATTGTGTTCCTGTGAAATCAATCAGACATTCGCGTCTTGCGAGCCATCGCTTTCAAGCGAGGCGCAGCAATCTCAGCCGCCGTTCCGTTTCTGTAAAGTCGCTTTCTCTCCCTGAAAAGGGGGAGATTAAGAGGGGTTCTACAATTCCCCATTAAACGCCTTCTTTAGCACTGACTTTTTCAGCTCTTCCAAATCCGCTAATTTTTGTTTATAAATCGCTTCCAGTTTTTTGGTTTCAGCAGAAAGCGCATCAAGTTTTTTGACGATGGATTTTTGCGCGGCGAGCGATGGAATAAAAAATTCTAGGTTTTCAATATTATTTTTATTAATAGATGCAAATACAGCTCCAGTATTTCCTACTATTTCTTTTTCTTTTGAAAGAATGCCATAAAACATAAAATTTTTGTCAATATCTTTTTCTGATCTTATCGCAGCAAGACCCCGGCCAATACAAATTTTTTGTGTAGCAAAATTTATTGGACCAACTGGTGCTCGAACTGACATCAAAATATCATTTTCTATCGCCTCTTTTGTGATATTTGTTGTCCATGTCGTTGGTTTCCCTATATATTTTTCTCCAAATTCTTTTTTGCCCTGATAAAATGGCAAGCCCTTACCTAATTTGTTATAAAATTTTCCTTCGGGTGATTGTCCAGCTATTACCTTACAAACATCTCCTAATCTTTTTTCTTCCCAATCCTTCCCCGGGTTCGCAAAAATACTCCGCAAATACGATTCAAAAAGCTCTTTTGAATTTTGCAGATTTTTTTCAGTATTCTCTTTTACATTTGCGACATTTTCAAAAACCCCATCCAAAATTTTTACTATACGTTGTTGTTCGGAAAAAGGCGGAAGGGGAATTTCTATATTTGCGATTTGCTTGGATGCAATATGTTTTACGGTAATATAGGCAGTAACGTCCTCAATTTCTTTAAGATGTTTATTAATTGCATAAAAAAGGAATCTTGGGTAAAGCAAATTGCTAAAATTCTGCAGTCTACATACTCGCTGATTTAATAGAGCTCCAGAAACCTTCCACTGATAACAAATAAATTCACCATCCATTCCAATCAAAAAATCACCATTATGTACAACGTATTTTTCATCATAATCTCCAACATATCTTGTCTCTGTGCTTATTCCATTCTTCAAATCACGAATTCTAATAAGCGGGATACCTTCATCATTAGAAAATTTTTTTGAATCAAAGGCATACCCATTCTGAATATTTAAAACCTCACCAAGTTTTTTTATTTGCCAGTTAGTTGCCATAATCATTCCATTATTTGAGAAATTTTCCAATCAGTAAAATCATTATTTATTTCAACCTTGAACGTTATAGATTTATCGCCATGAGACTCCACAAATTCCGTTACGGCATACGTATAACCATTTTTATCAGATGTTAACAATCCTATACAATAAACAGCTTCAAAATTATGTCTACCCCTAATATTTTCTCTGATTTTATTGCGATAAAATTTGCCTGCCCCATCAAAAAACACAACCAGCCATTTACCTTTCGCATATTTACTACCTCTATCAATCTTTAAATTAATGGCACCAATAACACGGTCATCACCTTTGGGTAAATTATTGAAGGGGTTTTCCAAAGCAGAAACATGCTCAGTGGGAATCACTTTCCCCATATTTTTATCCACAATAAAACCATCGCCACTGGGGTCTTCCGCAAAAGTTATATGCTCGCCATGTAATTTTTGTAACACGGAGCAAAGCAACCAATTCGCCCAAGCTTCTCTTGGTCTCAAAGAAAAATTAGTAAATTCTCTACCCGTTAAGAGGAAATCTGGATTTTTTACATAATGCTCCATATCCTTAAGAGCCAATCTCAAATCTTTAATTTGTTTTATTTCTATTATTTTTTTTGTTTGCCAAGCCATAGTTAAAGGTTCTCTTTTAGATTACTTATTGTTGTTTCTAGCTTTTGTATAAGATCTGTGTAAGTCAAAATCTCAATGGTACTACTTAGATTTCTCCTCAAATTTAAGAAATGTCTTAACCACACAGGATCTTCCTTTTTTGTACCTATAATAATTAAACTTTTTGAGATTTTACCCTTTTTTAGACCCAGATTCTGCCACTCAACATCAGTCGCATCTTCTAACAAATTTCTATATTCAGATATCTGAGGAATGGCCCTTGAGGTGTCGTCTGAAAGACTATATTCTACTGACTTTCCTTCGTTTGCATTCTCTTTAGTAATTGTCTCAAAGATATCACTATAAGGAGACTTTAGTTCAATCAGAACATAGTCATTTTTGCCCTGAGAAATTTTTGTTAAAATGTCAAATCTTTTTGAGCTAACTAATCCTTCTCTTTTATGAGAAATAAACTCTAAACCAAAGATTAAACATCTTGATTTTTTTATTTTCTTCCTTTTTTCTTCTGTCAGTTCATTTTGATTTCCATCATTATCTATTTTTCCATCAATCCAATTTTGGATAAAAGTTTCTCCTTTATCCAAATTATTTTCTAAAAATCTTTTATACTCTTCTAGAATACCAATTTGAATTTGCGAGTAATTGCTAGTTATTAACTTTTGCTTCAAAGGATCGTCTAAGAAAGAAGAAAACGCTCTCATAAAGTCTTCATTTGAGACGTTCTCAAAATTATCTTGGAACAATTCGATACCCTCAATCTCTTTTAATTTTCCAATAAAAACACTTCTTTGTTCCTTCGTAAAATTCTTGATTCTCCCAATTATTTCTTCTTCAGTTGAATTGGCAATAATTTCCTTCTTTTCATTTTCTGAATAACGTTTTATTTTTTGGGCAAGAAAAGCCTGGGTTCTATTTTTCCCATTTTGTCCGATCTTTTTACAAAATTCTTGATACAATCTGAGATTTATTACTAACTTATTATTTTCCTCACAAAAATCAGGGGTTTGAGTTAGAGTCAAAAAGATTTGTTTCCCTAAATTATTTTGTAAAAAATAAAGAAGACTTTGACAGTCATCAAACGTTTTCCTGTTATGGCCAGTTATATCTCGCAGTTCAAAATCAAAATACAATAAAAACTGATTATTATTTCTCAAATAATTTTTCGATAATGTAAATTTCTCAAATTCCATAATTGACTATAAAATTCCGTTTTCAATATTCTCCAACATTTCGTCACTTTTAACATCAAGCTTTTTCATTTCCTCCAAAATTTCTTTAGGCTCACGTAGAGTTACTTCTCCACCCTTGTTTTGATTCTTCACCGACAGATCAAAGGTTTTTTGATCGATATCTTTTAAATCCACACTCCATGAATTTTCACTATTCGCTTTTGTTTTTTGCAACTCAACGAATTCCGCCAAATCGGATTCATTTAGTGGATTACCCTTACCAAGATTGCGACTGAGATTCAATTGGTAAAACCAAACCTTTTTTGTTGACGCGCCTTTTTCAAAAAACAAAACAACTGTTTTCACACCCGCGCCTTGAAAAGCACCACCCGGCAAATCCAATACTGTATGTAAGTTACAATTTTCCAAAAGCAACTTACGCAAACTAACTGAGGCATTATCAGTATTAGAAAGAAAAGTATTTTTGATAATTATTCCAGCCCTTCCTCCGGCTTTCAGAATCTTAATGAAATGCTGAAGGAAAAGAAAAGCCGTCTCTCCTGTTTTAATTGGAAAGTTTTGCTGAATTTCTCGACCGATACCCGCGCCAAAAGGCGGATTTGCCAAAATAATATCATAGCGATCTTTTTCCTGAATATCATTAATATTCTGAGAAAGTGTGTCCATGTGCTTGATATTTGGCGCCTCAATGCCATGCAAGATCATATTCATAATACCAATAATATAGGCGAGGGATTTTATTTCCTTGCCGAAGAAAGTTTTGTTTTGCAGTGTTGCCATTTGGCTTGAAGAAAGTTTAACTTGGCTTTCCGTAAGATAGTTATATGCTTCCACCAAAAATCCCGCGCTTCCGCAAGCGCCATCATAAATTGTTTCGCCAATTTTCGGCGCAACCACTTTTACAATCGTTCTAATAAGCGGGCGAGGTGTGTAGTATTCGCCGCCATTCCTTCCCGCATTACCCATGTTTTTAATTTTCGCTTCGTACAAATGCGAAAGTTCGTGTTTTTCCTCGTACAGTCGGAAATGCATACCATCTACAATGTTTAAAATTTCCCGCAGTTTGTATCCACTGGAAATTTTGTTTTTCAGTTCGTAGAAAATTTCACCAATTTTGTATTCAATAGTGTTTCTGTCATCATCCTTATCGGCTTTAAATTTTTTTAGATACGGAAATAGTTTGTTGTTTACAAAGTCTTTCAGATCATCGCCATCTAGTGCTTTATTATGATCTAATTTTCCTTCATTATTTTTTGGACATGCCCAAGTATTCCAACGATATTCCGAGGACAAAATATATGTGTATTTCTTTCCAGACAAAACAGCCGCTTTCTTTTTATCCTCTTCTAAATCATCAAGGTATTTCAAAAATAAAATCCATGATGTTTGCTCAACATAATCAAGCTCAGTTGCGCAGCCAGAATCAGTTCGAAGACTATTATCGATATTTTTAAATGATTGCTCGAACATGGTTTGTCTTATATTAAATCATCAATATTACTCGTATACCGCCTCAATATACGCTCAAATTAGCCATATAAGCAAAAATGTGGCGCTACCCCCAAATAGCCATTTTTATTATTAGAGATTGCCGCGCCTCGCCCATTAGAAATAGGTGATGGCCTGCAGAGACGACGATTATAGACTGACCACAGAGACCAGCCACCCCTTCGCACGACGACAAACCCCTCTTCTTCTCCCCTTGTCAAGGGAGAATCGCTACCCAATGACCTGTTTATCCTTGAAGCTGAATGAATTTGAATTGGAAATGACTATATGATCCAATATTTCGATTCCAAGTAACCTTCCGGCTTCCGTCATTCTTTTGGTTAAATCCACGTCGGCTTGCGATGGCTGGGAGTCGCCGGAGGGATGATTGTGCGCCACGATGACGCTTGTCGCCAGGCATTCGATGGCGGGTTTAAAAACTTCGCGGGGATGCACCAGGTTGGCGTTTAGGGTTCCAATCGAGATCGTTTCTTTTTTAATTAACTGATTACGAGCGTTGAGATACAAAACCACAAAATGTTCTTTCTTAGCTGTTCGTAGTTCTTGGAGTTGCGCCACGGCGTCTTTGGCGGAACTGATCGTAGGCAAACTATTATTTTCCACCTCCAAGGCTCGTTTGGTTAACTCAAAAGCCGAGAGCAATAAACATGCTTTACCGGGACCGATACCTTTGATTTTAGATAATGTTTCAAAATCGAGTGATAACAATTTTTTCTTCGGAAATTTGGTGAGTATCTCACTGGAAACTTTCATCACGTCTTTGCCTTCGACGCCCGTACGCAAAAGGATTGCCATTAACTCATCGTCGCGAAGACTGTCCACGCCTTTTTCAATCAGTTTTTCGCGTGGCATTTCGTGACGTGGAAGATCTTTAATTTTTGGCATAGGATTATTTTAATATATATCGACCAAGCAAGCAAAAGATAACAAGATTCCCGCCTTCCCGCCTGCAACGCTTTGCGTAGCAATGCGGGCATAGCGCGGGAATGGGAGAATTTTTGTAGCTCGTTCGTTATTGGAGATTGCTTCAGCGCCGATGTGGCGCTTCGCAAAGACGGCGACTAATAAAAATGAGCCCGGCGAATGCTGGGCTCGGATAGCTTACGGCGGGCGCTAAAGGGCAATCTTCACTTTTCGCCCTTCAACGAAAGACCATAGTGCTTGAGCAACTGTCGAAGGTACTTGATTTTCTTGGGGCCGAAAGCTATTTCCGGCGTCTGGTGCGCCAAGATTTCCTCCAGAGTCCGTTCGCAGACGCGACCCAGAGTAAGAGGATGATCGAAACGAAAGGCATACCTAAGAGACGTGATCAGAATCAGCGGCACACCCGTAAAAAAGTTGTCCAGCTCCAACTTTTTAGCTTCCTCTTGCGACGCCACAACAGGAAGCTCCTTCGGATCAACACGATTCGGTGGCGATGGTCGCCTATTGACCTTGCCGGCCACGTAGTTGCGAGTCCACTCGTGCGAGATGTCCCATCTCACCTTCCCAACTCCCAACTTGCGACGATTGGCCAACACCAAGAAACCAATGGCCGCTTCTTTCGTTTTGCCTAGCTTAGCAAATGTTTTGCCACCGAAAGAAGCACGAAACCCGCCGCGTACCTGACGCAAAATAATGTCCATTTTGCTTCCTCTTTCACAGGATTGTTATTGTACATGTTGAAAAAACCAACTGAGCACTATAACTTATTATAGGAAAGTTGTAAAGAAACTAGATGGTTCTCCTTTTAGTCTCCTGTTTAAAACCTCAAATATTTCTCCCAATACCCATACAACTCTCTTGTGGCTCGCAGGTCACCAATGTTGTACTTGGCGATTTCTAGAAATTTTTTTTCTTTGAAGAGACGAGCGACATCGTCTCCTGTTACTCCGTCTTCTTTGGGGCTTTTGATACCAAATGCTCGGCAATATAGGTGCAGACTGCCTTTGCGTTGAGTGGAACCGTAAAACGAAAGCTGATCAAATAAATCAACGTGTTTGGCGTCGTATTTTTGGCTGTTCAAATATCTGTTGGACATCAAATCTTTGCTCGGACGAATTCCGTGAATAGCAGAGCGGATCATCAGAAACGGCACATCAAAACCACGACCATTGAAGCTCACAAACTCTGTGTATTTTCCTACCACGTTCCAAAAATTTTCCAACATTTCCTTTTCCGGCATGGCTTTTAGTTTTACGCCCGCTTCCTCGCTTTCCACAATTTCTTTTTCCGGCGCTTGAAAATAAACGGCTCCCTTATCTTTTTCCGCATCTAAAACGCCGATGGCGACAATTTCGCCTGTAAGCGGAGAGAAGCCCATGCCGTCTTTTAAATTTTCTAGGGCGGATTGGTAGTCTTTGTCGTTTTTCGATTCCTTCTTAATCCAGCGCGTGAGGATTTCTTGCGTACCTTCGTCGATTACATCAAAATCTTCTCCTATTGTTTCTATATCAAATATGAGTTTGGACATATGTTATTGATAACAGAAAACGAGAGAAGATTAAACCCTAACAAAATTAGTTGTTGGAGATTGCTTCGCTACGCTCGCAAAGACGAACCACGCTAAGATCCCCGCCTTCGCGGGAATGGGACGGATGGCTTTGGAGATTGCTTCGGCACGCCTCGGGCGGCCTCGCAAAGACGCTACTACGACGACGGATTCCTGCTTGCGGCAGGAATGACACGACTACCTAGCTGGAATGCTAATCGGAACTTTTTCAGACACAGTGTTGTATACTCCCAAAGTTTCGCGGGCGCATTTTTTCCAATTGAAATTTTTTGCTTGCAAAAGTCCTAGATCAACCATTTTTTCTTTCAAACCTTCTTCTAATAATATTTTATTAATTGATTCCGCGATGTCTTCGACACTGTATGGATCAAAATAAACAGCTGCCTCGCCCAAAATTTCCGGGATACTGGATGTTCGCGACGCGGCCACTGGCGTACCGCAAGCCATTGCCTCTAACGGAGGCAATCCAAAGCCCTCATACAAACTAGGAAACACCAACATCTGCGCCTGGCGATAAAGTATTGGCAACATCTCGTCACTCACTCTGCCTGGCAAAACAACATCATTTTCTAAACCTAATTCTTTTGCCAACTGTCCAACGTTTACGTGATGCTCTAAACCCTCGCCCGTGATTACTAGTTTTCCCGCATATCCTTCGGCTTTCACTTTTCTAAAAGCGAGAAGCAAGCGTGGCAGATTTTTGTGCGTCATCCAAACTCCAACAAATAAAAGATATGGAGTTGTGATTCCAATTTTTGCCAGATTTTCTTTTTCCACTAATTCGTTTCCTTCTTGCTTAAAAACTTCGCCGTCCACGCCTTCATAAGCGACAGATGTTTTCCCCGTGACCTGCGGAAAATAACGAACCAGATCGCTACGTGTGTGTTCGGAGACTGCGATTATTTTTGTAGAGTGCAATACAGCCGAACGAAAAACTTCTTCGTATGCCCATTGGTGAAATTGCCCGTTGTTTTTTTGCGCGGGAAAGAAGAAACGAGTTAAATCATGGATTGTTACAACAAAAGGCCGGCGATAGAAGATTGGCGCGTTGAAATGCAAAAAGTGCATTAAATCGATTTTTTCTTGCAAAATAGCCGCCAAAAAGACTGTTTGTTCACGCAAAGAGTAGTACGAGGAGGTGACAGGCACGAAACGCGTACGCGGAAGATTATTTAACTCGTCCGCGAATGATTTTGGCGCAAAAACAACGTAGTCGTTTTCATTGTCGTTCTCTGTGATATTTTTGAGCAGATTACGAGAATACCTGCCAAGTCCAGCCCAGCCCAAAGCCCTCGCGTCAATTCCTATCCTCATTCGTTAATTGTAGCACTTGATCTAAGCGCTCCCAATGTTTCGGCTCCCGCTCTTGCCCAATTGTATTTATCACGAATCTCGTTGATTGATGTTTCAGAAACCGGCATTGGATTGCGTATTTTTTGCACAATCGTCCAACCTAGTTCATCTGGATCATACGGATTTATCAGTGTTGCCCACCGCCCCACTATTTCGGGAATCGCGGAGTTGAATGAAGTAATAACAGGAGTGCCGCACAAAATGGCTTCCAACGGAGGAAACCCAAAGCCCTCATAGAAGCTTGGATAAACAAACAAATCAGCCATGCTGTACAAAGCGGATTTGTCTTCATCGGTCACATAACCCGTGAAAATAATATCTTTTGCAAATGGGTGGCGACTGGCGCGTTCATAAAAATCTTTGCTAACCCATCCGCGTACACCGGCAATCACTAATTTTTGCGTTATGCCTGCACGACGCGCAACTGTGTACGAAGACAAAAGTCCATCCAAATTTTTTCTCGGCTCAATAGTGCCCAAAAATAAAATATAACTTTCGGGCAGGTTGTATCTTTCTTTTGCCCGTTTTACCTCTTCGCTGTCCGCTTCCACACGCTTGATGTTATCGCTTATACCGGAGTGAATTACTTGAATCTTATTTTCATCAATATTGTATAGTTCTTTGAGATCATCTGCGGTTGTACCGGATACGGCGATTATTTTTGTTGCTCTTTGCGCTATTTTTTTTGGCTCCATCACTCTATGCCATAAACGCCTTTTGGCAGAAAAATAATTGGCGTGACGCACAAAAGATAAGTCGTGAAAAGTTACAACAAGCGGAGTTTTTGAAGTACATGGCGCTAATCGCACGCTTGGTACAAAAAGAACATCAACACCACCCAACATGTCGTCCAGTTTTGGCCAACGAAAAAGTTTTAGCGATGTGTTAAATATTTTGTTGGGATACGCGAATGTTTTTAGTTCAACATTTGGCGCGGAAAATTGCGGTAACGCCATTGGCTTACGCGAATTGGCAAACAAAACAAATGTGTCTTCGTTGCCTTGTTTGAGCATCGCGTGTAAAACATTTGTTGTATATTCTTCCACGCCGGTACGCCCGCCATCCATCAAACACCTGATATCAACACCTATTCTCATTGGTTAATAATACAACAATACTGGACTGAGTATTTGAGGATACGTCTGTAGTTGGAGATTGCTTCACCCACTTCTGCGGGTTCGCAAAGAC
>Ga0247841_10003720_pt1 | contig 27574 bp, 28 predicted proteins | sample LaCruzMarch2015__2_FD_192410 | JGI IMG/M metagenome (GOLD analysis project Ga0247841, IMG submission 192410) | Freshwater microbial communities from meromictic Lake La Cruz, Castile-La Mancha, Spain - LaCruzMarch2015_18m | ecosystem: Environmental > Aquatic > Freshwater > Lake | place: Spain... | reverse complement strand
CCCTCCTCAGCCTTGCCTCCTGCAGCAGCATTGCGGAAAATTCGCTCTTTACGCTCAAGTCCATGTAGTCCATTGCCTTTGAGAAATTGAACTCCAGCTCGTTTGCCTTTTGCACAATGCCTTCGCTTCCCGCATAGCATGCCTGCTGCAGCTCTTTCATGCTTTTTCCGGCCTTGTTGTAGTAAAGCCAGCTCAGCGAGACATTGTCTGCCCATCTTTCAATCTCCCAGTCAAGGAACGCTTCCCCGAATCCGTAGTTTGCGTCAAGGCTTTCCGCAAGCTTTTTCTCGCACTCTTTGGCGCTTGCGCATTCAGGAACGCTTGACTGCTGCACTGTGGAAAGGCTCTGGCAGTGCATTCTCAATTCTGTCGAGCAGCCGCTCAAAAGCAGCACTGCAACAAGGCCTGCGAAAATTGCGATTTTTGCGCTCATTTTTTGAAAATCGCTTGCCAGTGGTTAAAAATCTTTTTTTGTTTTCGTCCTTTGCCGATTCCCGGAGCAATGTTTTTTAAGCAGCTTTTCCTTTTCTTTGGCATGGATTCTGGCTTTTCTGAAGTGAAGGAAAGGCTGCGTTATTTTTACGCAAGCGTTTCCCCAAAGACCTGGCTTTTTGCCGCTTTGGGAATCGTGTGCTTTTTCCTGATAGTCCTTTTCGGGGCAGTTGGGCTTCTTGCAGGCATAATAATCATCCTGGCATTTGTCGGATTGCTTGTCTTGAAAAAAAGCGTCTCCAGCCTTGAGGAAAAGAGGCAGTTCCTTCTTTCTGCAAACAAGGAGGCCGAAAAGCGCTTTTTGAAGCACTTGCTTGATGAGGAGACTTACAGGAAAATTCTCAGTGCAAACGAGAGACGGCTCATTGAGATTGACGCAGAGCTCAAGGCCCGTGATTCTTTTCCAAAGCTTTCGGAGAAGGAGACAAAGGGCCTTGACTCGCATTCAAGGCACAGGCTGAAGGCGCTTTTGGATGAAAAGAGGAAAGCTGTTTCAGAGTTTGAGCTTGCGAAAACAAAGTTTTACAAGCACAGGATTGACGAGAAGACATTCCAGGAAATTGCGTCTGAAAAGCAGTCAAAGATTGTTGAAGTGGACACTCTGATTGCTGACTTGTACAGGCTTGAGGCAAAGGCAATAATGCAGGCTGCTGAGAAAAAGCTCAAGACTTTTGACTTCCTTGATTCTTCAGCCAAGCAGCCCTCTTCTTCAGCCCCTGCTGATTCTTCAGTTTCGCGCCGAAAGCGCTATTCCAGGAAGTGATTTTTCTGCTTTCCTTGAAGCAAGGCTCGCTTTTGGTTTCTCTTGCGCGCTCTTCAATCTCTTCCTCGTTTCAGAATTCTTCCGCAAAGATTCCGCCAGAAAAGTTCCTTTCAGAAAAGCTCGGCGTCTTTGTCACTTTGCACTCTTTCCCTTCCCTTGAGCTCAGGGGCTGCATTGGATTTCCTCTCCCGTCATTTGCTTTAGGAATTGCGGTTTCCAAGGCCGCGCTTTCCGCGGCCTTTGAAGACCCGCGCTTTCCTCCTCTTGAAGAAAGCGAGCTTTCTTCCATATCATTTGAGGTCTCTGTGCTTTCAGTGCCTGCAAAGTTTGCCTGCCCTAGCTCTGAGCTTCCTTCAAAAATAATTGTCGGAAAGCATGGCTTGATAGTTTCCAAAGGATTCAATTCAGGGCTTCTATTGCCCCAAGTGGCTCCAGAATGGAACTGGAATTCCCTGCAGTTTCTCGAGCAGTGCTGCCTCAAGGCCGGCCTGCCAAAATCGGCGTGGAAAGACTCTGCCTGCACTGTGCAGCATTTTGAGGCCCAAGTCTTCAGGGAAGAGAAGCCTGAAGGAAAGGTTGTGGAGGAAAAACTAGCTTAAACTTGTTTTTTGTCAGTGTCCCACAGCATGTTTTTTCCTTGCATTTGCCTGATTCCCATTCTAGCCACAAATAAGGCTATTAAGTAAAATATTATAAAAAACGCCCAATGAATATTTGTTGCTTTTTCTATTGAGACTGACGCACCTCCCGAGTTTGACGTCAGCCCGCCGCCAATAGGGGGCATTTCCAGCGTTTGTAAAAAAACCAGATTATAGGAAAGGTGGAAAATAACTAAAATTGCAACTATCAAAAGAAGAATTCCTGAAGCAATATTGTTTATCCTTTTGGCTCTTTCACTAATCATAAAATCATTAAGCTAGTTTTACTTGCATTGCGTGTAATAGTCCACGTCATTGTCCTGCAGGCACTGGATTATTGAGTCTGCCTCTTTTTCGAGCATCTTGTTCTTTTCAACCAAGTCCTGGTTTTGCTTGACTATTTCCTTGTTCATTTCCGGAAACACTGCGTAAACTGCAATCATTGCGCCCAGTATCAGTCCGAGCACCAGCACGAAAACAACTATCATTTTTTCGCTCTTGTGGCCTTTTCCAGAATGCCTGCTTAATCCTTCTCCTTCATCATCCCTGCTCATTTTTTCACCTTTCCAATTCCAGTAAGCGCGTATTGCCTTTTTTCCCTGTCCCATTCTATTTTTTTTGTCTTTCCGGCCAAGAATTTTCTTATTGCATTCCCGTATCTGGCATCCTTTGCCTTGTCTTCCCGTGCGTAAATTTCGGCCTCTATTCTTTCAGGGCTTATTGACCCTGATTTCCTGATTGCTTTTTTCAGCCTGTTTTTCCACAGTTTTGCATTGATAATTGCTCGCCTAATTGCTGTTCCTGCAGGCATTTTTTCCACACATCACTTTTTCAGGCTGATTTTCAATGCGGTCTTCCCATTCCACAATAAAACAACGCGGGAGTGCCTGTCCTCGCCCGCTATTTGATAATGCTTCAGGTTCTTTAAAACCTTTTTGGCAAACTTTCTCACTTCTGCAACTGAAGGCATGTTTTCCTTCTCCAGCCTTTGCTGCGAGTATCCCACATGCATGTATGCCTTCACTTCAACAAAGCTTGGCATTGCCTTTTCAATCAGCTCTGCAAGCTCTTTCTCGTGATTGTCATTCCATCCTTTCACCAGAGTTACTCTGATGCAGGTCCTTGGGAACTTGCGCAAGAGCGCGAGGCTTTTGTTGATTCTTTTCCAGCTGTCCTTCAAAACAGGCCTGTTCAATGCCTTGTGCACTTCTTCGACTCCTGAGTCAATGCTCAGGTAAAGCTGTGTCGGCTTTGCCTTTTTCTTAATCAATTTCTCGAGCATTTCAGGATGCAGTGCATTGCTCACTAAGAAAGTGGTCATTTTTCTCTTTTGGAATTCTTTGATGAGCTCCGGCAGCTTTTTGTAGAGTGTGGGCTCTCCGCTCAGCGAAATTGCTGCCTGCGTCGGCTGCAATGCCTCTTCAAGCTTTTTCCTGCTTACAATGCCTTGCTTTACAAGGCTTCCGAAGCCTGAAAGCAAAATCCTCTGCTCTTCAAGCGCTCTTTCAACAATGTCTTCCGGCTTGTCTTCCTTACTTAATTTTGGCTCTTGGGAAGTGATTGGCCTCCAGCAGTAAATGCATTTTTGGTCGCAGAATGCCGAAGTCGGGGTCATTTGAAGGCAACGGTGGCTTTGGATTCCGTAAAACTTTTGCTTATAGCACACTTCCTTCTCCTTAAGGCTTGTTTTCAAGTAGTGGCACAGTTTTGCTGCAGAGTGCCCAAACAGCGCGTAATGCTGCTTTCTGAGCATTTCCTCTATCTCTGGAGGAAGGCATTTGCGGCAATCACTCATCTAAACATAACCTCTTTTTCTTTCCAAACTTTTCTTGCTCGAAACTTCTTTAAAAAACTCTCTTTTACATAACTTTCCTTGTGTTTCTTCGCGTTGGGCTAAAGTTTATAAACTTGTTCGGCATAATTATAGTGAAATTTTTTTGTTTTTGGGGTGAATGAAAAATGTACAAATACACTATTGCTCGACAGCTTGCAACAAAGCGCGTCATCACTAACAGGGGTGACGAGGTTGGAAGGCTAACTGACCTTTTGGTCAACGAAAACACTGGAGAGCTTGAGACATTGCTTGTCGAAGTCGACAGGGAAAGCAAGGTCATCAAGAAAATCAACGCAAAGGACAAGGTATTGCATGTTCCTTTCTCTGCAGTGACTGCTGTTTCCGACGTTTTCATTGTTGATGAGCGCGAGCTTCAAAGCATGGAAGGCGAGTGACAAAGCGCTCTCACTTTTTTCCTATTTCTTGGGATTTTCAAGGCTCAGCCTGAAGGCTGGCTTTTTCACTTTTCTTTTTTCGGTTTTTAAACTTCATTCAAGCTTTAGCTTGAGCCTTTTTTCCTTTAGCCTTATGTCTTCGATAAGCCTTGCGCCGTAATTGCCCTGCTTTTTTGCCTCAAGAATCCTTTCCTCTATTTCCTTTTCTGAAAACCCTTTCTCCTTTCCATTTCTCAGCGCGTCCAAGAGCTCTTGGATTTCCTGCGAGTTCTTGTAAATCAATTCTGCCTTTTTCTGGTTTTCCAAAATGTCTTTTTCAAACTTTTCAACTGCCTTTTCCTGCTCTTTTATGCTGGCAAGCATTTTTGCCTTTTTTGTCTCCTGCCTTGTTTTCTTCTTTTCCTCTTCCTTGCTTTTTCCCGCGCCTTTTGAAAGCTGTTCATCAATGCTTTCCAGGAATCCTTCGGGCTTTTTCTCTTCCAAGAGCCTTTTTTCCAGTTCCCTCATTTTTTGCTCCGGAATGTTTTGCGGAAACTTGTAGGTTTCTCCTTTTGCAAGCTTCCTGTCCTTCCATTCTCCTCTGTGGAATGGCTGGAGTATTTTCCATTCCTTGTCGCATAGCACAATGTTTCCATCATCAAAGAACTCGCACGCAAGGTAAAAATCCTCGAACTCCAAGACAACAACCCTGTCCATTCCCTTCTGCCATAATTTGTGCAATAGCCTGTTGTCCAAGTGCTTTTTCAGGAATCCTGCAAATCCTTTTGGGTTTTGCAGCGGGCCTTGCCTGTAATTTGTCAGGTAAATTGCCTTTGGGCTTATTATCAATTCCAGTCCGCCGGATTTTGAATGCAGCTTGAATTTTATGCAATTGCCTTCAAGCTCTTGTATCTTGTTGACAAACGCGCCTTCAACCAATGGCTTCATTTCCTGCACAAGCCATGCAATCTGCACGCTGTCAATCTCTTGCTCTTTCTTTTGCATGATTAAAATAGGTTAGTTAATCCTTTTAAAGTTTGGAAGGTTATTTCTTGCATGGGTGCAATTAAAGGCAGGATGAAAATAGGCCAGAGGCACAAAGTGTTGCGGGCCTACGCCAAAAGAGAGTCAAAAAGGGACAAGCAAAATTACGGCTTCACTGTCTTTGACCCTTCGGAAAGAAACCCTCGCGCCAGCTTGCGGATTGTAAAAAAAAGATATGCCTTGATTGCCGCTGAGGCCTTGCGGAGGTGCGGCATTGCCGATGCTGAAAAAAAGGCAAAAATTTATGGCGTTCTGACAGAAGGACCTGGAAGCAATGCTGCAGAGTATTTTGCAAAGAATGTTGCGGGTGGCGGGCCTTTCTCAATTCCCATTGCCTCACGTTTGGATCGCATTCTTGGAAGAAGAGGCGCGCAAAAATTCGAGTTTGAGTTCATGAAATCTTGGAGAAATTTTGTCGAGCAGGACTTGTTCGTTGATCTTTGGAAGGATACTAATGACAAGCGAGTTGCCAAGGGCGTGGCTGATGTGCACAAAGCGCTTTTTCGCGATGAAACTCTCTTTGAGGATTTGCAAAGAATGCGTTTGGAAGGCTTTCGCAGAAAGCAAGGCAAGCCAGAGCACAATTAGTTTCAGCTGTCCATGTATTTCTTGAGTATTAGCGCGAGCTTTGGCCTTGTGAGGAGCTTTTTTCCCAAAAGCATGAATTTTGACTTTTTGTCAAACTCTCCGCCGGCAACTTTCAGGCATTCTTCCACTGTAAGGCTGCCTGCAATGTAGTTGAAGTCGTCGTCAGTCAGCTTTTCCAAAAAATGCCTTGCCTTTAATCTCGTCTTGAGCTGGTTTCCTCTGCGCGAATACCATTCGCCATTGTACTGCTGCAAAAATTCGTGAGAGTAATTCTCTGCCTTGTGCGCCTTGATTGCAGTCTCTGCAGCTATCATTCCGCCTTCCATTGCGATTCCGATTCCTCCTCCGTGGATTGGGTCTGTCATGTGCGCCGCGTCTCCTGTTACAAGCAAATTGTCAGCTGTCATGTCTTCCAAGAATCCGCCGACTGGAATTGCGCCTGAATTGACTTCTATGGTGCTTGCCTCGCCGAAAATTTCTGGCTTGCTTTCAATGAAATTGTCCAAATAGTATTTTGCGCTCTTCTCTTCTGTTGCTGCAATCCCAATTCCGACATTTGCTGTTCCCTTCCTTTTTGGGAATATCCAAATGTATCCGCGCGGCGATATTTTTGTCCCGAAAAACATTGTCAGCACTTTGTCGTCGTAATTCTTCAGGTTTGTCATTTCATACTGGAATCCGGAGTCCATATCGTAAGGCTTGTTTGCAGTGTTTTTTCCCATCAGCCTTGCCACTCTGCTGTCAACCCCGTCTGCCGCCATTATGAGCGGTGCAGTGTATTTGACTGTCTCTGAGTATTCGTTGGCAAAGACTTCGACTGTCCCGTTCTTTCTCTCTATCTTTTCGACATTTGACTTTACATGAATTCTCGCGCCTGCCTTTGCCGCGTTTATTGCGAGGATTTTTTCAAACACTTTCCTTTCAAGAATGTATCCTGCGATTTTTTTTGCCTTCATTGTTATGGTGTTGTTGTCCGGCGCTATCAATGCTGCTCCGTACATTGGCTGCACTGCCCATTCCTTGCTTGGCTTCAAATTGAGCCTTTTGAACCATCCCAATCCCAGTCCTTCAGCGCATCTTTTCGGCGGCCCTATTTCCTGCTTCCTGTCAAGCACGAGGACTTTCATTTTTGCCTTTGCTGCCTTTTCTGCTGCAAAAAGCCCAGCAGGCCCTGCGCCAACTATTATCAGGTCGTAATTGTGTTCCATTCTCTTCCCTTCTTTCACTCTTCAGTCTGCTTCCATTCCTTGCTGTTTTCAATTGCCCTTACAGGGCACATTTTCACGCATGAGAGGCAGTTTATGCAGACTGCATTGTTTGCCCTTACTCTCGTCTCCCTTAATTCAAGGCAGTTCACTGGGCAGACTGACACGCATGCCCCGCAGTAGCAGCACTTGTTCCTGTCGATTTTTACGCCCATTTTGATTTCACTTTAGTATTTGATTTTGGTAAGCTATAAAAAGCGAATCCTTCGGCATGTTTCAGATGAACTGCTCGTAGCCTTCGGAGTTGAACTTGTACAGGAAGCGCTTTATTCTTGCGTTCTTGAAATCGAATGCCTTGAGCGCCTCTTCCTTTTTTCCCGAGAATTTCCCAAAAAAGTGCTTTTGGCTCGGGTCGAGAATGTAGAATTTTTCCGCAATCTCCGTGGTCACTATCGCGTGCGTTGAGAGATTGTCAAGCTCGACTATGACAACCTGCGCCTTTTCGTCCCCTAATGCGTAGAGCGTGCTGCACAGCATGACTGCAAGGTCTTCGTCATCGCTCGCGCCGGCCTCCATTATTTCCTTCGGCTCAAGCCAGAAGTTTATTCCAAAGTCTGCCTTTGCGTACTCTATTTCCTCTGTCAAATAGTCCAGCGCCTTTCCGGCAATGTGCAGGTAGTCTTTCTCGAACATGTATCCTTGCGGCTTTATTTCCTGCACTATTGCCTGTATTGTCAAATCTGCCTTGTTCACGAGCTTTTTTATCTCGCCCACTGTCTTTGACTCTTTCTCGTTGATGAGCGCGGAGTATTTTTTGAGCAATAGCCTTGCAAGCTTTCCTTCCTTGTCTTCCTGCCTTTGCGCTGTTTCTGTCTCCAGGCTTCCAAAGATCTTTCGCATTTCAGAGCATTTTTTCCTTGATTCGTTGAGCTCTTTTTCGAGCATTATTGTCTTTTTCCTGAGCACTATGTTTTCAGTCTCTATTGCGTTGATGTCCTTTCCCTGCACTGCCGAAAGCTCGCATTCGAGCCTTTCCATTTTTTCCCCGTTCTCCTCGCTTTTTTCAAGGCCTTTGAGCTCTTGTATTTTTCTGAGGATTTTCTGCTCTTTCCCAGTTTTTGTCTCTTGCATTTTAAAAAACCGCTTTAATACATAATCTGCGTTTTTTTCTTTAAAACCCGCTGTCGTTTTCGCGGAATATTGCCTGTTTTGCGTGCTTTTTTTAATGCGAACAGCCTTTTTCTATAATGCATTCAGGCTCTCCAATGCTTTCGCTTTCCTTCTTCGGCGCGGCCTCTGAAGTTGGCAGAAGCAGCATTCTTGCGGAATTTTCCGGCAAGTCAGTGATGCTTGACGCCGGCATAAAAGTCGGGAGGGAAAATAACGAGTTTCCTGAAATTCCCCTCGAGCTTCCTTCCAAGCTTTCTGCAATAATACTCTCTCATGCGCACTTGGACCACATTGGCTTTGTTCCGGCGCTTGTGAAGCACGGCTTCAAGGGAAAGATTTACTGCACAAAGCCCACGCGCGACTTGATGCAGGTCTTGCTTGCCGACGCATTTGCAATCTCGAAAGAGCGCGGCCAGGAGCTTTACTCAATTCATGACGTTGAAAAGACAATGGATCTCGTTCATGTTGTAGAGTACGGCAAGCAGCACTTGATTGGAAAGAATTTTTCCTTCAAGCTTTTGCCTGCGGGCCACATTATAGGCTCTGCAATGATATTGCTCAAGTTTGGCCAGAGGCATTTGCTTTACACTGGCGACTTCAACAGCCGCGAAACAAATTTGCTCAGCGCCTGCAAGGCCCCGCGCGAAAAGATAGATGTCCTCATTACTGAAAGTACTTACGGCTCGAAGAAGGACTTGCTTCCCGCATTAAAGGCAGTGAGCAGGGATTTTGCAGACGCGGTCAATGGGACTTTCATTCTCGGCGGAAAAGTCCTGGTGCCGATATTTGCAGTCGGAAGGGGCCAGGAGCTCATGCTTGTCCTTGAGAATTACATCCGCTCGGGCTATCTGCCTTCTGACACCATAGTCTTCCTTGACGGAATGGTGAATTCTGTGAACAAGATTTGCCGCAACAATGTTGTATTTTTGCGGCCTGAAATTCCTGCGCGCATCCTCAACTCTGATGACGATCCTTTCAAGAGCCATTTTTTCAGGATTCCAAAATCAAGGACAAAGTCTGATGTGTTCAAGGAGGAGAATTCTGTCATTCTCTCGACTTCAGGAATGCTCACTGGCGGGCCTTCTGTCTCTTACTTCAAGAGGCTTGCGAAGGAAGAGCGCAACTTGATTGCGCTTGTCGGCTTCCAAAGCTCTGGAAGCCTTGGGCGCGAGCTTTTGGAGGGTGCAAGAGAGGTTGAAATAAAGGGAAAAAAGTTCGCAGTGAATGCTGCAGTGAAAAAGTTCGGCTTTTCAGGCCATTCTGACTTTCTCGGGCTTTTTGAATTCTGCAGGAAAGTCAATGCGCCAAAAGTCTTCATTGTGCACGGCGAGCCTTCAAAGCAGCTTGAGTTTGCGAATTCAATAAGGAACAGGCTGAAAAAGGAGGCAATTGTTCCATTGCAGGGGGAGGCTTTCAAGGTATGAAAAGCAAGGGCCAGGTTGGCACTGAATATTTGATAATCAGCGGCTTTTTGCTTTTTGCTGCGCTGATTTTTTTTGCATATTCAATCACGAGCTACAATGACCTTGCCTCGCAAAGCAAGGCGAGGAATGTTGTTGACTCCTTGGCAAACACTGCCTCGCAGCTTTCGGGCATGGGCAACAACAGTTCTTTGGCAGTCAATTTGGACTTTCCTGAAGGCATTTCCAGCTTTCAGGTTTCCGGAAGGACTGTGAGGCTTTTCCTCAACAATGGCAATGGCTTGCTTGAGTATTATGCTGACGCCAGCATTGACTTGAATTCAATAGCTCTTGACAAGAATTCAGGCCCTCACATTGTCAAGGCCGGCGTTAAAGACAATAAAGTGAATTTTACGGATGCTTGACATGAATGCCCAGGTTTCAATCGAGGCCGCATTTGCAGTTGCAGTGGTGCTTTTCATTGCAGTAGTTGTGCTTTTTTTCACAAGCACGCAGAATTCCCAGACTGAAGAGTTCTTCCGCGGGCTTTCGGAACAGTCAGAATGCCAGAAGCTTGCAGGAATAATATCTCCTGTCTCAAGCGCTTCTGCAAGCTCTGCAGTAACTTTCACTCTTGACAACAATGCCTCGATTTCGGGAAAGACAATCACAGTTGGCGCGCGCTATTGCGGCTTTTCAGGCTCTGCGCTTCCATTCTCTTTTGTCTCTCCTGGAACTTTCAGGGCTTCAAGGAATTCACAAGGAGTTGTTGGATTTGCAAAAATCGCCTGAATTCCAAAAAAATGCGCGAAGGGCGCAGAGTGGCCAGGCTGTGCTGACAGACCTTGTATTTTCAGCATTTGTCTTCGTTCTCCTTTTCGCGTTCATTTACTCGGGCATTCAGTCAAATATTTCAAAGGCGTCTTCAGAGCAGGATTTTGAGGAATTGAGCGGCCTTGCTTCAGAGTCCTTGGACATGCTTGTTTCCTCTAAGGGAATTCCCGGTAATTGGTTTTTGCTCGCTGATTCAGACATCAATTCAATAGGGCTTGCAAAAAAGCCCTTGGTGATTGATGACAGGAAGCTTTCGCGCTTTCTTTCAATGGATTATGAGAGCGCAAGGCAGAAGTTCAATCTTTCATACAATGACTTTTATTTCAGGATCAGCAATTCTTCAGGATTTGACCGCAATTTTGGGATTTTGCCCACGGACTCCAACAACAATGTTGTCTCACTAAGCCGCGTTGTTGACTACAAGGGGGTGGAAAGCATTGTCGAGTTCACTGCATTCTCCCAAAGCTAGGCGCGCCGGCTTCGTGTTCAGCATTGACGCTGCATTTGCAGTCATCATTGTCACTTCTGCAATTCTTGCAACGCAGTCAGGCGCCTTCTCGTACAGCAAGCTCACCTTGAACAACCTGAAGGACTCTGCCGAGGGCTCTTTTGCAGTCATGCAGGAGACTGGATTTCTTTTTTCAGAGACTGACAACAACTCGCTTCCCAATGCAGCGCATTCATTCTATGCTCATGCCAAGGCATTGCTTCCTTCAGGTTCTGGCCTGACAGTCACTGTCTCGCAGTACAATCTCAACAAGGAAGCCTGCAGGAATTTCAAGGACTTTGAGCACTGCTTTTCGCTTGCTGGCTCTGGTTCTTTTGGGGATTTGCAGCCTTCAAATGACATTGCCTTCGGCAAGTACTTGGTGGTGAAAAGGCAGTCTCCAGGCGACTGCAATGTGAGCGCGCAGTTTTCCCCGCCTCCATTGCAGTTGAAAAGCCCTTTCGGCGCATTGTTTGCTGACCTGAACTCTTCAGACAGCAATCTTTCAGTCGGAGTCTCTGTCTCGCGTTTGGGCATTCCGTTGGGAAATAACGGCTCGATTTCCTGCGATGAAAACCTTACTGTCGACCTTAATGCTGTAGTAAAATCTTTTGGCAGGTCTGCCGCTGACACAATGCTTGTCATGGACCGCTCTGGCTCAATGAGCTGGACTGGCGATGCAGAGTTTGGCGCGACAAACAATGCGGTCTGGGTTGACAGGAACTACGCTTTCCTGCCTGACTCTTCAGGCTTTGACGACTATAATGTCGCAAACCCTAACTTGCCGTTGCTTGTCGGCAATTCTGATTCAGGAAACTTTTCAGACATTGCTGTTTTAGGCAATTATGCATTCTTCACCGACACCTCGAATGACAGGCTCAGGATTTATTCTGTCTCTTCTCCGCAAAGCCCTTCTCTTTCAGGGACTGCATCAGGCTTCACAAATCCCCAAGAGCTTGCTGTCAAGGGGAATTATGCCTTTGTCGCTGACGGCTCTTCCGGACTGCGCGTTGTCAATGTAGCCAACAAGGCTTCGCCTTCAATTTCCCGCACTTTCCCCATAGGAACTGCTACAAATGTTTTCGCTCTTTCTGACAAGAACTTGCTTTTTGCTGTTACGACCTCTTCAGGAAGCTACATTGACTTTGACACTTCAGCGGGCTCTGCGCAGGACTCTTTCCTCAAGGCAGGCGGCTACACTGTCGACACTTCTGAAGGAACCGCGCGGGACACTTTTGAGACAATTGGCAGGAATGCCTCGAATTCTTGGGCTGGCCAGTCTTTCATTCCTTACACTTCAAGCGTCAAGGACTTGAATCTTTATTTGATGAAGACGGGCTCTCCTTCAGGCGACTTGACTGTCTCACTGCGCTCTTCAATTTCCGGCGCAAACCTGGTTTCCGCAACTATTCCAAGGGCTTCAATAACCACTTCATACAAATGGCACAAGGTTTCTTTCGCCAGCGCTTATTCTGTCGTGCCTTCAAGCACTTATTACATTGTCCTGACAACTACTGGCACTTCCAACAGCAACTATTTCCGTTTTGGCGCAAATGACTCAGAGCCTTATGCTGACGGAACTGCCTACCAGCAGTCAACTGCCCAAAGCACTGACGCTTTCCTGCAAATAATTGACTCTTCTTCAACTGCCGGCCAGTCTTTTGTGCCCAATGCTTCAAGCGTCAAGGACTTTGATCTTTATCTTTCGCGCACTTCAACATCTCCATCCAGTGCATTGACTGTCTCATTGCGCTCTTCAATCTCTGGCGCTGACTTGGCTTCAACAACAATTCCCGCAAGCTCTGTCGGAACTTCTTACGTTTGGGTTTCAGGCTCTTTTGCCTCTTCAGTCTCAGTCATTCCTTCCTCCACTTATTATTTCGTGCTTTCTTCAGGCGCTATGCCTTCCTCAAACTATTACTTGTGGGGCTCTTCTTCCTCAAACCCTTACTCTTCAGGCACTGCCTACAGGCAGGAGGCTTCATTTCCTTCAACTGACGCCTTTGTCCGTTCCCAAAAATCCCTTTTTGCGGGGCTGCACGCCTTTGACATTTCAAGCCCGCTTTCATTGAACTACTATTCTTCCTATTCCACTTCAGGGGTTACTGGCATTTCCGCAAATGACTCCAACATTGTTTTCCTGTCCCGCGGAAACAATGGATTGCAGATTGTGAGCTTTGCCAGCGTATTTTCGCCTTCGCTTTCCTCAAATATTTCATTGAACGGGACTTCAAACAATCTTTCATTGTCAGGAAGCTTTGCCTATGTCGCAAATGACTCGAACCTTTATGAAGTGAATGTTTCAAGCATTTCCTCGCCATTTGTCTCGCGCAATTTTTACACGCCTTACGGCTACAATGACGTTTTCATTGACAGGGATTTTGCGTTCCTTGCAACGCAGGGCGGCGGAATGCTGACAATAGACCTTTTGAACGGCGAGAAAATGGCTGTTGCAAAGGCTGCGGGCGGCGGCTTTGTTGACTTCAATGACTGGAAGCCTGAAGACCAGATTGGAATTGTCAGCTTTGGAAACTCTGCAACAACAAACAGGACTTTGCTCAGGCTCACTGACCTGAACAAGACCACGCTGAAGCGCGACCTGAACGCATTGCTCGCAAATGGCGCCACTGCAATGGGCGATGCAATGCACAATGCCCGCCTTGAGCTCAATTCTGCAAGGCACAATGCTTCTGCCTTGAAGTTCATGGTTTTGATGACTGACGGCCAGAGCAATGCCGGCTTTTACGACCCGATTCAGGAGGCGCATAGCGCAAGCTCGGCTGGAATCCGCGTTTTCACAGTGGGCTTTGGGCCTGATGTTGACGAGGCAGTTTTGCAGCAGATTGCGGACATCACTGACGCGAACTATTATTATGCGGGCGACGCAAATTCGCTTTACTCGTTTTTCCAGCTCATTGCGCAGGACATCGGAATAATTTCTGAGCAGTACTCAAACTTTAACGCGGCTGCATTCAGCCTTAATCTTGCAGTGAATCCAGGCACTTCAATAGTTCCCTCAAGCATCAATGTTTCAAGGGGCTCTTACTCGCTTTCTTCGGGCCTCTTGTCTTTCAGCGTTCCGGACATCAACCGCTTCAATCCGTGGTTTGCGTCCTACAATCTTTCATTCCCCTGCAATTCAGACTACGCGTGTGATTATTCAAAGAAGCGCTTTCCTGAAGGCTCTTCCTTCTTTGAGTATTCTGTCGGCGGCTCTCCTTTCACTGTGTTCTTTGACTCCAACTCCTATTTTGACGTCAATTTCCTTTACCGCAATCTTGAGCTTTCATTCTCGAACGCTGAGCTTTATGACATCAACCACCTCTTTGTGGAGGCAAAGCTTTCAAACACCGGCGACTTGAATTCTTACGGCTATCCTTCAGGCCTGACTGACGCCAATGTTTACGCAAACGGAATTTTGCAGGGCCCGCTTTCCTTCAACTCATTGTGCAGCCAGAAAAATCCTTCCTGCTCTTTTTGGAATGACCTTAATTCAATTGAGCTTTTCAGGGAAGGCGAAATCAATGTTTCAATAGACGCCAACAAAACCCGCGACTGCCCGCGCGGAAACTCTGTGACAATAACCTGCACTTCAGACCTTGTCACGCAATTCTATGTGATAGAGTACGGAGTGTGGAATTCTTGAACTCCAATGGAGTGCTTTACTCTTTCATGGCATTGCTGCTTGCAGTCTCGCTTTTTGCAATAGTGGATTCCCTCAATGAACAGCGCTCGATGCTCCGTTCCAACAACGCATTCACTTATTCCTTCAATTCCGCAGACTCGAAATTCGCAAATGTCTACTCCGGCTTCGCAATCCTTGACAAGGAGCCTGCCGCGCGCCTCATAGAGCAGCGCAATCTTCCATTCGCCTATTATCTTGACTATAATTCGCTCACGATAACCCAGCAGCTTCCGCTGAAGCAAAGCGTATGGAACAATTACTTCGACCTCTTGAACGCCTATTCCATTTTCCTGCGCGACGGCAACTATTCTGTCTTTCACGAAGGCTTTGACTTCAATGTCTCTGTTCCGAAGAATTCAATATGGGGCGGCAGCGCCTCTGACATGAACTTTGCGCTCTCTCCCCAATGCCTGCGCTATTCTTTAAGCTCTTCGCTTGATAGGGCCGGCTTTGTGCCTTCAAGCGCGTGCGCTTTTGACTCTTCCAAAATCTCAAAATACTCCGCAAGCGTTTTTCCCGCAAAGCCTTCGCTAGAGGACTACAATTCAATAACATACAATATTTCCGGCCTTGCAAATCCCGCAAACCCTGCGTTCGAGTTCCATTTTTCAGACATCAACTGCCCAAAATGCGCCATCTCCTCCAATAAGGACATTGTCGGCTTCTTCGACCCTTCAGCGAGCAACTGGATTTCAGTCAGCTGCATTGGGGCCTCCTGCGCTTCAAAGGACATCAACATTTATTTTGGAAATGCGCTTTATGCAGTCCATTCAGGCAATCGCGTTGACATTAATTTCGGCGCGAGCTTCAGCAATTTTGCTGACGCATTCTATTTTGAGGACTTGAACATTGTCATGCAGGCTTCTGACTTCAATATTTTAATGTCAAACAATTAGCTTATCGGGTGAATTGGCGCAAGCAATAAAAAGCCGGAGTTTTTCATTTAAATGGGGTTATTGGAAATGGAAGGATTTTTTGACAGGCTTTTGGAGTTCTTTGGCATTTCAAAGCCTTCAAGGCCTGCGCCTGCAAAAAAGCAGCCAAAGCAGGCTGTAGAGCAGCCAAAAGCCTTGCCTGCAAAGAAGCCTTTCGGCTCTGCGTCAATTCCCCTCGCTTCAGTCCCTTCATCCTCTTCATTTCGCCCCAAGGCACTGTTGGTGAAAAGGCAGGCTTCTGCCCAGCGCTCGCGAAGGCCTTTGAGAAGGCAGGCTGTTTTGCGCAGGCATTCGAAAAAAAAGGGCCTGCAGTTTGAGATTGAGGAAATACTCAATGAAGCGAGGCTTTTGAAGAAAAGGCTTGACGCAAGGTCTGGAAAAAAATCCAAAAAGCGCGGCAAGGCAAAAGATTCAAAGCAGAGGCAGGAGCCAAAGGAAAAGCTAAAGCCCTTGACAGGCTCTGAAATACAAAATTTCAGGGAAAGGCTCCAGAGGGAGAAAATGCTTTCGGACTTTGATATCCAAAGGCTCAAGGCGCATCTTTCGCAAACTCAAGAGCAGGCGCCTTTTGCGCATGCTGAAAAGCCAAGCGCTTCAGGAAAGGAGCTCCGCAATGAAGAGCTCAGCCAAGTCAGGAAAAGCCTTTTTAATGGCGGGGGAAAGTTTGCATTCCAGCCCCAGCCTTCAGGCGCTGCCCTTAATGTTCCGCAAGGCGCAAGCATAATCATCGGCTCTCAGGGAGTTTATCCTCAACTGACTCCTGCAGCCCAGGTTTCAGAGGATTCGATTGACGACCAGATAAGGACGACTGAATCATTGATGAAGGCTCTCGAGCAGGATTATTTGAAGCGCAGGATTTCTGAAGACGACTTCAAGCAGCGCATTTCAGAGCTTTCAAACAATCTGCGCGCCCTCAAGCTCAGGAAAAAGAACATTGAAATAAGGCAGGCGCAGAGCAATGTCAAGGAAGTTTCACTCAACGGCCCTGAAAAGCCTGCAGAGCTGCCAAAGATTTCAGTAATTTCCCCAAAGCCGGTTCCAGAATCGCAAAATGCTCACGGAGCTTCCCTTAGCCCCCAAATGCAGCGCTTTCTTGAAGACCGCTTTGGAAACAGCGACGAGAAAAGGCTGCTTGGATTGGAAAAGGATGTGGGAAAGCTGATGCAAAAGTTCAATCTCTCGGAGTCTGAAGTGGAGAAGCGGCTTTTGGACATTGACGCCTCCAAGGCAATTGAAAGCTTTGACAAGCTAGTCAGCCTCATAGAGCTTGAGCAGAAAACCCAAAGGCTGATTCAGGAGCAGCTTGAAATAGAGCGCGAAAAAAAGCCAAGGCTTGATGAAAAGGCGGATTTTGGAAGGGATTTCGGCTCTGGCATTCCTGAAAGGAAAAAGCTTGAAGTTAAGGCTGTTGTTGAAGAGCTTGTAAAGCACCGCATTGTGACAGACTTTGACAAGCTTTTGGAGCTAGTGCAGTCAAAGGGAAAAATAGGCTACAATCAGGCATTGAAGGAGCTGAAAATTCCAGAGGCAAAGCTTCACGAATGCCTTGCAGTCCTTGAGGAGAATTCTCTCGTGCGCGTGGACTATCCTCCAATAGGCCCCGCAGTCATTTTTGACATAAATTATTCGGCGCCGGCAAAGAAAATTCCGGAGAAGAAGTGATAGCGCATGGTTTCAAAAATACTTGAAGTCTACAATGTCGAGGCAGACAATGTAAGGATTGAAGTCCAGATTGCCGAGAAGGAAAGCGAGTTTGTGCGCTGCTATTTCCTCAATCTTCCGGAGTACGGCGCCGGAACAAAGGCATTGCTCGAAAACCTCAAGGCCTCGATAATAACAGACTCGGGCATAAAGGCCGAGAGAATGCTTGACTCCAAGTTCTTGAAGGAGCTTAAGGAAAAGTTTTCTGAAAAGGCGACAAGGCTTTTGCAGAAAGAGCTTCCTGACTCAACTCCAGAGCTCCGCGCAACACTGATTGGGCAGCTTTTGCATGAAATGCTCGGGCTTGGAAAAATAGAGTTCTTGCTTTCTGACGGAAACCTGGAAGAGATTGTTATAAACTCCGCGCTCGAGCCAATCTGGGTCTATCACAAGAAGTTCGGCTGGCTCAAGACAAACATCATGGTCTCTCCGGAGTCTGAAATACAGAATTTCGCGAACATCATTGCAAGAAGGGTCGGAAAGCAGATAACCACTTTGGACCCTTTGCTTGACGCGCACTTGGTCACCGGAGACCGTGCGAACGCCACTCTCTTTCCAGTCTCCACGCGCGGAAACACCATTACAATAAGGCGCTTCAGGCGCGATCCTTGGACAGTCACTGACTTCATTGAAAACAAGACTGCCTCTGCAGAGCTGATGGCGCTTGTCTGGCTTGCAATACAGTATGAAATGAACATGGTGATTTCCGGCGGAACTGGCTCTGGAAAGACTTCAATGCTCAATGTCTGCATGCCTTTCATCCAGGCAAACAACAGGATTCTTTCAATTGAGGACACCCGCGAGCTTTCTCTTCCAGACTTCCTCCACTGGGTTCCTTTGACGACAAGGGAGGCAAATCCTGAAGGAAAGGGCGAGATTTCAATGCTTGACCTTTTGGTGAATTCCTTGAGGATGAGGCCTGACAGGATAATTGTCGGAGAGGTAAGGAGGCAGAGGGAGGCGGAAGTGATGTTTGAGGCAATGCACACTGGCCATTCTGTCTACACAACAATCCACGCCAACACTTCTGACGAGACAATCAGGAGGCTGGTAAGCCCTCCAATAAGCATTCCTGTCGCAATGCTTGACACAGTCCACTTGAATCTTGTGATGTTCAGGAACAGGCGCGTTGGCGCAAGGAGAGTGCTGCAGCTTTCAGAATTCATCAGCGAAAAGCGCTCTGAAAGCGAAGAGCGCGTCCGCGCAAATGTCCTTTACAGGTGGAAGCCCGCGACTGACGAGATTTCCAAGCATTCTGAAAGCATCCGCTTCTATGATGAGCTTGCAATGCACACTGGATTCACTCCTGACGAGATGCAAAAGGACCTTGCGGACAAGAAAAGCATTCTCGAATGGCTTGTGAAGAACAGGATAAGGGACATAGCAAGCGTTGGAAGAGTCATTGCGGAATATTACCTCGACTCTTCCCAAATAATGTCGCTTGTTGAAAAGAACAGGATGCCTGCATGGTTTGAAAGGAAGGTTTTCAAGGAATGAGCGCCCCAAAGCAGAGAATAATGATTCCATTCTGCCCTTTTCCCTTTGCTTTCATGAAGGCATTGGCCCAGAATTTTCTCGGAGTTGGCGAAATGCTTTCGCACGCCTTTCCCTATCTTGACTTGCACCTAAAGCAGGCCGAAATGAGCGTGAAGAAGGAAGAGTACGGCGCAATAATGTTCCTGATGGTCGTGTTTTATTTTGTGCTCATCAGCGTTCTTTTCTACGCCATTGCAATGCGCTTTGTGAAAGAGCAGGCCTTGATAATGGCACTGACTGTCGGCGGGATTGCTGCATTCCTCATCCTCGTCCAGCTCAGCGCCTATCCTTCAATACTGGTGAAGAAGAAAGTCCGCGAAATTGAAAAAAACCTTGTCTTTGCATTGCGCACAATGCTGATTGAGATAAAGTCCGGAATTTCATTGTTTGACGCCTTGACTGTCGTGGCGCAGGGAAGCTATGGCGCCTTGAGCATTGAATTCAAGCAGGCAATAGAGGAGATTGAGACAGGCACTCCTGAAGAGGAGGCATTGCAGAGGCTTGCAACCCAGAATCCCTCGCTTTTTTTCAGGAAGGCAATCTGGCAGCTTGTGAATGGAATGAAGGCAGGCGCCGATGTGACAGTCCTCATGCAGGAGCTTGTGAACACTGTGGGAAAGGAGCAGAAGATTGAGATAAACCGCTATGGCGGCTCGCTCAGGCTTCTATCGCTCGTTTACATGATGATGGGCGTGATAGTTCCTGCAATGGGAATCACTCTTCTCATAGTGCTCTCGTCATTCCCGCAGATTAAGATTGTTCCAGAAATGTTCTGGGCGCTTTTGGGCTTTGTGGTGATAATGCAGTTCATGTATCTCGGCATAATGAAAAGCAAGAGGCCTAACATCATTGGGTGAATGAAATGTACAATAAAATCTCGCTGTTCATTCCGAAAAGCTTCAGGCTTGCCTTTGCCAAAGAGCTTGACTATTTGGGAATGAGCGTTGATGCCGGAAAGTTCGTGGGCTTTGTGTTCTCTTTCGGGCTTTTCCTCAGCATTGGGATTGCATTGAACCTTTATTTCTTCTTTGAAATCCCGTTCGCTTTTTCCTTCATCGGGTTTTTCCTGCTTTTTGTCGGCGGAATTTACGCATGGCTGAACATCACTGCTGAAAGCAAGGGAAAGTTTGTCGAGAAAATACTTCCGGATGTTTTGCAGCTCATTGCAAGCAATGTGCGCTCAGGCCTCACGACTGAAAGGGCGCTTTTGGTTTCCGCAAGGCCTGAATTCGGCCCTTTGGAGTTCGAGCTGAAGAAGGCATCAAAGAAAATCCTTACTGGAACTCCGGTGCAGGACGCGCTTTCAGCGATTGCAAAAAGCATCAAGTCAAAAAACCTTGAAAAGACTGTCTGGCTCATAAACAAGGGAATATCTTCAGGAGGCCAGGTTTCTGATGTTCTCTCGCAGCTTTCTGACGACTTGCGCGAGCAGAACTCCCTGCAGGACGAAATCAGCGCCAACATCAGCGTTTATGTGATGCTGATTTTCTTTTCAGCCGCAATCGGCGCGCCAATAATGCTTGGAATTTCTTCATTTATAGTGCAGATTCTTGACAAGCAGACTTCTGGCCTGCAAGTTGACACTTCAAACATACAGGGTCCCAGGACGCCTTTTTCGGGAATTCCGCAAGCCCGCATTTCCCCTGACTTTGTGGTATTGTTTGCAGGAGTCTCGCTTCTTGTCACTGTCGTATTTGCAGCCCTCACCATGGGCATTATCAACACTGGCTCTGAAAAGAACGGCATGAAGTATCTTCCAGTCCTTCTCATTGTCGCCTTCGGGCTTTTCTTTGCAATCCGAATAATGCTTGCAACAATGTTCAAGCAGCTCCTGTAGTTTTGCCCTTTTCCGCATGAAGCCTTCCGGCTCGCTCTTTTAAAAAAAAGAAAAAGGAGGAACTGGATGCTGATTAAACAGTTCCTGCAGTGCAAGTTATGTTTGTCGGGTGTGTCAGTCCGTTTGTCACATAGCTGACGTCAATTACATATGACTGCCCGGCTGTTATAGTTCCGGTGTATGTGAAAGTTCCGTCTCCGCCGCGTGAAAGCGTTGTTGGATTGCTTCCTTCAGTCAAGCTCGGCGTAGTGTTGGTGTCTACTCCAGTCATTGCCGCGCCAGAGTTGTTCTGGAGCTTCAACTGTATTGAGCCTCCGGTTATCACAGAGTCCTTCACAAGCAGTTTTCCATCGCTGCTTTGCGGAGTGCATGATGATGCCGGATTGAAGACTCCGAAAGCGACAAGTGCCGCAACGACTATCACAATCACAACCAATGCCCAACCGTATGTCATCAGGTATTCCAAAGCTGATTGTCCTTTACTGTTCAATTGCATTCCTCCTTTTTGTTTTATGAACGTAATGATTCCTATAAGGCAGGGTTTGTATTTAAACCTTGCTTTGTTTTTGGAAACCCCCGCTCTCCGGATTGCAGGCCTTATTTGCCAACGCACTCCTTCCCTTATTTGCGGCTTTCGGGCTTAACTGTTTTTATACTTGAATTCACTATTCTAGCATAATGGCCAGCATCGAGTTTGAGAGAGTAAAGTCAGGAATTCCCGGATTTGACGAGCTTGTTTTTGGCGGAATCCCGAAAGGAAACTTGGTCGTGCTTTCAGGCGATCCTGGAAGCGGCAAGACAATTTTCTGCTCAATGTTCCTTTACGAGGGAATTGTCCGCTACAACGAGCCCGGAATTTACGTCAGCCTTGAGGAAAGCGCTGACGACATTGTGAGCAATGCGCTTGAATTCAGCATTGACCTTCGGCCGCTGATTCAGGACGGAAAGCTGAAGATAATCACGATAGAGCTTTATGACTTTGACAAGCTCAAGTCTTCGATAGAGGATGCTGTCCAGAACATTGGCGCAAAGCGCGTCATAATAGACCCTGGGGTGGTTTTCAGGCTTTTTTTCGAGAAAGAGCTTGATGCGAGAAAGCGCATTCTATCGCTTGGAAAAATGCTCAAGCATTTGGAGTGCACAAGCATAATCACGAATGAGCTCACATTGGATGACAGCAAGAGCCTTTTCGGCCTTGAAGAGTATGTGGCTGACGGCGTTGTCCTCATGTACCACACCAAGATGCAGAACCGCTTTGTTCGCAGCGTTGCGGTAGTGAAAATGCGCGGAACGAAAATTTCAGAAAAGCTCCATCCGCTGCAGATTTCAAAGACAGGCCTCAAGGTCTTGAGCCAGCAGGAGCTTTACGAAGAGGTCGCCTGATGCCTGTTTCCGTGGTTAGGGAAATTACTGAAAAGGAATTTGAGGATCTTTTGAGCTCTTCAAGCTCTGTGCGCTCGAAAATCAGCGAAACTCTCAAGGCGCAGCCGGAAGCTTCTGTTTTCCTGCTGATTGTGGACCTGAAAAGCTACCAGACCTGCATTGTGGAGACTGTGAGGCTGATGCAGTCCTTGAGGGGCTTTGGGGTTTACTTCACAGTGAACAAGCCTTTCGCAGACCTTTCGCAGCATCTTTCCTCAAAGAGCATTGATTCCTCGAAAATTTTCTTCATTGATGCAATAAGCTCCATACTTGAGCGCTCTGGCCAGGATTCCCCAGGCGCTGCCTTCCTTGACTCTCCGACAGACCTTATTGAGGTCAACAATGCAATCTCCAAGAGCCTTTCAGCAAAAAAGGCCGGCTTTGTCCTTGTCGATTCCTTGAGCACTTTATTGCTTTACAACAAGCCAATGGCTGTCGAGCGCTTTGTGCATTCGCTTGTCGGGAAAATCCGCGGAGAGCGCTGCCTTGGCTTCCTGGTTGCAGTGAAATCAGCAGAGCATTCGGGCTTTGTGGAGACAGTGAGCCAGTTTGTGGACTGCATCATTGAGATATGATTCCGAACCGCGGAGGGGGAAACCCCCTCCCCAGTTTTAGGTTAATCCTGACCCTCCCCCGCGCGGTTATATATTCTTGCTTCGACCTTTAGGCAGTGGAGGACGTGATTTCAAAATCCTCGCCAAGCTCCTGCCTTGCAATTTCTGAAAGCTTTCCTGCCTCGAGCGCGATTTCAGCCATTATCCTGTCCTTCTTTTCCTTGACTGCAATCTCTTCCCTGTTTTTCTGCGCCTTTTCCCTTTCAAAAGCCTGTATTTCTGAATTTGCCGCGCTTATTTCCCTGAATAGCGTGCTGTTCTGCATTTCAGCATAGATTCCGGGAAGCCTTTTTTCAATCTCGTTCAATTTCCAGAAAAAATTGTTGAAAAAATCGTAATTTTCGAGCTCGCCTATTGCCGCCTCTTTCTTCGCCCTTTCCTTCTCTTCCTTGAATGCTATCTTTCCGTCCTTGATTGCCTTCCTCATTTCCTGCAATACCTGCTTGAGCACTTCTCCCTTCGGGTCCTGCTTGAGCGCAGTAAAGCAGTCCTGCAAGTATGCGTTCAGCATTCTTTCCTGCTCTTTTTCAAGCAGCCATTCTCCTGAAGCCCCAAGCGTCTGCATTTTCCTGAGCTGTTTTTCCAATGGCGCGAGAATGTTCAATGCCTTTTCCTTGACCATTGACTTTTCCTGCTCGAGCCTTTCCTTTTCGCTGCTGTTTTTTTCAAGCTCCTTGAATCTTTCCCCTTCCTGCAGGACTTTCCTTTTTTCCTCTGCTTCCTTCTTCTGCTCTTCAAGCCTTGCTGTCTCTTTCTCAATTTCTCCTGCCTTTGCCTGCGCCTCAAGCGCCTGTTTTTTCAATGCCTCAATCCCTTCTGCCTTTTCAGCAAGCATTGCGGCCTTCTGCCACTTGCTTTCCTGCGCTATTTCAGCAATGAACGCAAGCTCTTTCTCCATGCTTTCAATTCCTTTCGCGAAATTCTGCATTTCCTTCTTTACAAGAATTCCAGTGTATGCGATGTTTTTCCTGAATCCTGTGATTTCCTGCTGGTATTCTCTCAGCGCATTCCTGCAGTAGTCAAACCTTGCCCGGAATTCCCTGCCTTCCGGAGGCCTTGTCTTTTCAAGCAGGTTCTGCATTTTTTGCACAAACTCTTCCTTGCTTGACTGGACTATCTTCCTCAAGAACTTGTTCTCGCCTTCTGCCTCGAAGTCCATTTCCCCGATTCCCCTCAGGCTTTCCATTCCGTCCTTTATGAGTGCATTGATTTCTGAAAACTTTTTTCCCGCCTTTTTTTCAAGCTCTTTTTCCTCTTCAGCCTTCTTTCTCTTCAAAAGCTCCTTTGCCTGCTCGAGGCTGAGCTGTTTTTTCTCCCCTGCATTTGGCTTTCCGAAAAAAAGCTCTTTTAGATTCATACGACTGGAACTCTTGCCTCAAAGTGCTTTAAAACCGATTCTTTCCCAAGATTGTATCATGGCTTCAACAGTCCGCCTTTCGCCTTCAGGAATTTCCTCCTATTACTCCTGCCCGCGCAAGTTTTACTACAAGCAGATTGAAAAGCTTCCGGAAAAGCCGACAGTCTTCCAGATTCGCGGAAGGATTCTGCACAAGTGCCTCGAGCTTTTCTTCAATGCAGTTGACATTTCCAAAATCTCGGAGGAAAAGCACTGGCATGACATTTGGCAGGATTTTCGCGGAATTCTCTTCGCTCTCTTGGAAGAGGAGTGGTCAAAGATAGGAAAGCCTGGCTCTGGCTATGAGGACATTTTCGAAAGCCCTTCACAAAACAAGGCGCTTCTTGAGGAAACAAAGGAATTTGTCGACTTTTTTGCCGCAAAAATGTCTTACTCTTTCTACAACAAATTGCACGAGCTTGAAAAGGACGAGTTTTTCAGCATGAACCTGAAAAAGCACTTTTACCCGAAGGGCCGCGAGTACAAAATAGAGCTTGAGGAAGAGAACATAATAGGCTTCATTGACAAGACCCTGAATCTTTACGGCAAGGGAGTCGCAATAGTGGACTACAAGACTTCAAAAACAAAGCTTCCGCACTTCATTTCAGAATCAGACCTCAAGCAGTGCAAGGTTTATGCGTGGCTTTGGTTCAAGAAATTCCAGGAGCTTCCAAAATTCATTTCCATATTCTATGTGCGCGACGGCGAAAGCGTCTATTATCCAATCAGCGAGCGCGACCTTGAAGAAGTCGATTCTTCAATTGCAGAAATCCGCTTCAAGGGCAGGGAAAAGGAGAATTTCCTCAAGAAAGCCTCTCCGCTCTGCAATTACTGCGATTTCTTCCCAAAATGCTTTGAAAGCAAGGAAGCCTTCGAGCTTTCAATGCAGGCGCAAAAGGCCTGAACTCTTGCAATCGCCTTAAAACCGAAAGCTCATTAAGTCAATCGTCTTAAATCTCTGGCACGTTTGTCGAAATCTTTTTATTCTGCTCCAGCCCCAAGCTTTACGGTGAGTCTTTCTATTGTCCAACACATCTAATGGAAACTCTGGCTTAGCCAACGGCACTGCCCCAGCGCAAGCTGGCAGGACAGAGCTTCCAAGGCTTGACGCAAGGAAGCGCGCACGCAGCTTCAAGGAAGTCGAGCTTGGCTTTTCCAAAGAGCAGGCCTTGAAGGAGGCTTCTCGCTGCCTGCAATGTTCTTCCCCATCCTGCATTGAAGGCTGCCCTGCAAGAGTGAACATTAAAGGCTTCATTGGGGCCTTGGCTTCGGGAGATGGCGAAAAGGCATTGCAAGTCATTGAAGAGTCGAACTATTTTCCAAAAATCTGCGGCAGGATTTGCCAGCAGGAATTCCAGTGCGAAGGCTCCTGCATTCTCGCAAAGTCAGGCAAGGCAGTCAACATTGGCGGCCTTGAGCGTTTCATCGGGGACAATTATTCCACAAGCCTTCAGAAGAGAAAGCGCGGCAACAGGAAAAAAGCCGCAATTGTGGGCTCTGGGCCTTCAGGGCTTTCCGCGGCAATACAGCTTTCACAGCTTGGCTATGGAGTCACAGTGTTTGACTCAAGCAAGGCAGTGGGCGGAGTAATAAAGTACGGGGTTCCGGAATTCAGGCTTCCAAAAAAGACAGTGAATTCAGAGCTCAAGAGAATCCGCAGGCTTGGCATTAATTTCGAGCGCAAAACAAAGGTCGGCCCTGAAGTCTCTGTGATAGACCTTTTGCGCGACTACAATTCAGTCTTTGTCGGAACTGGAGTTGGAGAGGCAAGAATGCTTGAAATGCAGGGCAGCCAGCTTTCTGGAATAATGCCTGCAATAAATTTCCTTGTCGCAAAAAACCTGCATGAAAAGAGCATGATTGACAAGGGCGACAAGGTCTTGGTGATTGGCGCCGGCTTTGTCGGAATGGATGCTGCAAGGACTGCATTGAGGTGCGGGGCAAAAAGCGTTACAGTTGCAGCGCTTGAGAGCGCGAAAAAAACCACCATTGGCCCGAAAGAGCTTGAAGAGGCAAAGGAAGAGGGAATAATCTTCAAGTATCTCCTGAAGGCAATGGAGTTCCAAGGCCACGCGATAGTTGATTCAGTGCAGTTCAGGAAGCTTGCAGAGCTTGATGACGGAACAGTCGTTGACACTGAAGACTTCGAAACAATTAAATGCAACAAGGTCCTGATTGCCATTGGATTGAGGCCGAATCCTGACGACAAGGTAAAGCAGCCTTTGGTCACGCAGGACGGAAAAATACATGTTGACGAGAACTGCATGACCTCAATTTCAGGGATTTTTGCAGCCGGAGACGCTGTGTCAGGCCCGAAAAGCGTGATTGCGGCAATCAATGCTGGAAGAAAGGCCGCATTGAAAATGCACGAGTTCATGCAGGCAAACGCGGAGAAAAAATAAGGTGTTTTTTTATGGCAAAGACTTCAGAGCTCAAGGAATTCTACAAGAAAGGACTTGATGAGCGCCTGCAAATCCTGAAAGACAGCGCAGGCCTTTCTGAAGAAGAGCTTGCATTGCTGAAAAAGCCTTCAGCGCTTGACTTTGACATTGCAAACAGGATGATAGAGAATGTTGTAGGAACATTTCCGCTTCCGTATGGGATTGCCACTAATTTCATTGTGAACGGAAAGGAAGTTCTTGTCCCAATGGTGACTGAAGAGCCTTCAGTAGTTGCTGCAGCCTCCAATGCCGCAAAGCTCTGCCGCTCCACTGGCGGCTTCAAGGCAAAGTCTTCTGAGCCTGTCATGATTGGCCAGATATTGCTTGTTGACGTGAAGCACGCGAGAAAATTCAAGGACCTGATTTTGGAAAAGAAAAAAGAGCTTTTGGAGCTTGCAAACTCCAAGGATCCAGTGCTTGCAAAGTTCACTGGCGGAGCAAAGGACATTGAAGTCAGGCTGCTAAGGCCAAAGCGCTTGGTTGTCCACTTGCTCGTGAACTGCGGCGATGCAATGGGTGCGAATGCAGTGAACACAATGCTTGAGGGAATTGCGCCAGAGCTTGAGAAACTTACCTGCTCTGTCGCACGCGCTCGAATAATCTCCAATCTTGCAATTTACAGGACTGTAAAGGCAGAGTGCGTTTGGTCAAAAAAGGACTTGGAGGAAAGCACCAAAGGCCAGTTCAAGGGCGAGGATGTTGCAAAGGCAGTCTTTGACATGTACTTGTTTGCCTTCAAGGATCCTTTCCGCGCTGCAACGCACAACAAGGGAATAATGAACGGCATTGACTCAGTGATAATTGCGACAGGAAATGACTGGCGCGCAATAGAGGCAGGCGCCCACTCTTTCGCGTCTTATGGAAAACAGCATTACACTTCACTCACGACCTATTCTGTCCTGAGCAATGGAGACTTGAAGGGAGTGATAGAGCTTCCAATGGCAGTCGGCCTTGTGGGAGGAGCGACAAAAACCCATCCAATCGCAAAAATTTCCCTCAAAATTCTCGGGGTAAAAACAGCAAGTGAGCTTGCAGAAATCGTCGCAAGCGTGGGGCTTGCCCAAAACTTTGCGGCAATCCGAGCAATTGCCACTGAAGGAATTCAAAGGGGCCACATGAAGCTTCACGCAAAGAATGTTGCAGTGAATGCCGGCGCAACAGGCGAGCTCATAGAAAAG